>BB_Man_B_Liq_inBBDRAFT_1000109_pt1 | contig 13581 bp, 13 predicted proteins | sample BBManParaguerPR_4_FD_10244 | JGI IMG/M metagenome (IMG submission 10244) | reverse complement strand
CCCGCCATTTCGCCGATGGATCAGGTGACCCTGATGGAACGCATTTTGGGCCATCCCATTCGCGTAAAACATGTGCCATTGTGGTTTATGGACACCATTATTTGGGTGCTGTCCCTGCTGGGCCGAATATCGCCGCGATTGGCCGATCAGGCGCATTTGGCGCGCATTGGACGATATTATGCCACCGAATCCATGTTGGTTTGGGATCCAATTTCTGACACCTATTGCGCCGATCAGACACCGCAATTTGGCCGCGATACCCTAGAGGGGTATTACATCGATTTCGTGGCAGGCAAATTATCGGATGATCGTGGGGATCATGCGGTTTGGTCCTAATCCGATCAGGCGATGATCGGTAATGTCTGCACCCTGTATTCCAACGAAATTTGACGGTCCAAAACCGGATCGGTCAGCGTCATGCGATACTGCTGCGCGGGGCGCACACCACCCTGCGCCCCCAATGTACCGCACAGCAGAACCGAACCATTTTGCAACCCTGCCCCTGCGATTAAATCAGGGATGGGTTGGATCTGGGCCAAGGTTCCCGATTGATACAAAATCCATTCCCCCTGTTCGAAAATTTCGCAGCTTAGACGGATGTCATCCAGATGCGATGTCACATCTGCCAGTGCCCAAAGCTGATGTGCAACGGGTTTAGCGCAGGCCTGTTTCGACGCGGCAACTGATACGGTTTCTAAATCGCGGTCTGTGTGATCCGATCCCAGCCCAAGCCACACAGTACCACCATGCTGCAAAACCAGCGGCTCAACCTCGCCCGATGTGGCGGCACCGACGACCTGAATTGTGTTTGCCTGCGTCAGCAACGATTGCGCAGCGCGGTAAAACAGCGGCACTTGGGACGGGGGGGCGACACCCAGTTCAGCCAATTCATCAATATGGTGTTGCACCGCCGCGCGGTCCCGACCCGTCCAACCCGCAATGGTCAATGATTGCGGGGTTAGGGTGATATCACCATGATCCGTGACAAATCGCATACTGGCTATCCTCCGAATGTGTTGGGCAGGTATAGGGCGATCGAGGGTGCCGCGATCAGCGCGGCCACCATGGCCAACATCACCCCAACATAGGGAATGGTGCCCAACATAACCTCGGTCATTGTGCCCGATTTTCGCGCCCCCTGAACCACGTATAAATTCAAACCAACGGGGGGTGTGATCAGCGCCATTTCGATCAGTACGATCATCAATATACCAAACCAAATCGGATCATAGCCTTGCGCCACGATGATGGGAACAATGATCGGAATTGTGACCACCATCAGCGACAGGGTTTCAATGAAAAACCCCAATACGATATAGATCAGCACAACCACAAAAATGGTTCCCAAGGGCGACAGGCCCAAGTCTGCCAGAAACCCCTCTAACTCGCGCCCCAAACCTGCAGCGGCAAGGGTAAAGTTCAAAAATGATGCGCCCAAGACAACCAGCATAATCATTGATGTGATTTTGATGGTGCCTAAAATGCTGTCGACCATCATACGCCACGACAGGCCCGCAAACGCCCCCGCGATCAGCAGCGCGCCTGCGACACCGACAGCGGCTGCTTCGGTTGGGGTGGCCCATCCTTGGTAAATGGACCCGATAATCACGCCAAATATGAACATAATGGGCAACAGATCCAATAACGCCCGCAGCATTTGGTCCAGCCCGAAAATGCGTCGCTGGCCGCCCAACTTGGGCCATATCGTGCAGATCAGAACTGTCACCAGCATAAAGGCGATGGCCAATGCGATCCCTGGTACCAGCCCCGCCAAAAACAAACGCGGGATCGAGGTTTGGGTCAGAAATCCATAGACAATCAGATTGATCGACGGTGGGATCATAATGCCCAATGTTCCCCCTGCCGCAATCGCGCCGGAAAACAATTTCGGATCATAGCCCAATTTTTCAGCCTGTGGCATGGCAACTGTTGCCACGGTCGCCGCCGTTGCCACCGACGACCCCGAGGTGGCCGAAAACATCGTTGCCGTTGCAATATTGGCATGCACCAATCCCCCCGGCAACCAACTGACCCAACGGTCCAGCGCGGCGTAGGTACGTGTTGCCACCCCAGAGCGTACCAAAATTTCGCCCAACAGTACGAAAAACGGAATGGCGATTAACGTGGCGTTATTTGACGTTGACCAAACCTGGTTTCCCAACCCTTTGATCAACGGGAACGGGCTGGCAAAAAAATCGATGCCAAATCCCAACAGGAACAAAACAATGCCAACAGGGATCGACAGGGACAACAGCCCTAGCAGGCCCAGTGTTAGATATCCGATCATGTCGCAGCCTCTGTTTCAGACTGGGTTCCGATCACGGCATCTGCACGATCAAATTCCCCCTTGGCCAGCATAACAATGGCCGCCAACAGGGTCAGCCAGGCCATCAGGGCAAACCACACCCAGCCTGCAAACCACGGGGTTTGCACCCAAGCCAGAGGTGTTTCCAATGGGGTATTGGCCCGCGACCCATTGGTCAGCGATCGCGCCAGCACTGGCCAACTTTGGACTGCGATCAGGGTGATTGTGCCGGCCAGAACCGTGAGCGAAAATAAATCAAATACCGCACGTCCCAGACCCGTACACCGCCCCCGAATAATATCGATCCGCACATGGCCCAATTCCAATAGGGTAAATCCCATGCCCCATGATGTGACTATGGCCATCACATAACCCGATATTTCATCTGTCCCCCCCAAAGACGCCCCAAAACGGCGCAGAACAATATCGGCCAGAACAATTACAACGCAGGCAAACAGGATCAAGCCTGTTACAATCGCAATGTTTCGGTTCCAGCTGCGCAGGGTGTCCAGCACCGTTTGTTCCATTGGGGCCTCTTACAGGGTTGGGATTGGTGGATTAATTGATGCTGACACCAACGGTTGCACCGACGGTATCGTTCCAGCGTTTGGCCCAATCGGCACCCGCGCGTTCGGCCCACTCTGGCAATACCTGCCCCACCAACACATCACGGGCGCGGGCAAAATCAGCGTCAGAAACATTGACCAAGGTCATATCCCGCGCATCGCCGATGGAACATTCGCCATTGCCCGTCAAACAGGCAATATCCGTGGCCAAGGCATCCTGCGCACTGGACCATGCGGCATCTTCGAAATTGGCGCTGATTTCAGCGTTAATCAATCCTTGGGTGTCGCTGTCCAAACTGTTCCATTTGTCCATGTTCATGGCGGTCACAACGCTATCCCATCCGCCCAATGGAATGGGCAGCAGATGGGTCGATACCTCCCACCAGCCGGCGGAATATCCTGAACCTGCGCCGGTCACGGCACAATCAACCGTCCCTTTTTGCAACGCACCGGGCACCTCGCCAAAGCTGACATTGACGCCTTCGGCGCCCAATGCCTCAAGGAATTTTGCGGTCATACGGCCCGAGGCGCGAATTTTTTTGCCTGCCAAATCATCTAGACCCGCGATTTCGGCATTACAGAATACGACCTGTGGCGGATAGGGCGCGATGGCCAGAACCTGCGCATTGAACCGATCACGGAAAATGTCATTCACCATAGGACGGGCCGCATCGACCATGGCGCGGGCCTCGGTCGCGGTCAGGGCCAACAATGGCACATCTAGCCCCTCAAGCTCGGGCGCATCTGCCACGGCATAATCTGCCACGGTCATGGCCACATCATAGACCCCGTCCCCCAACAGACGGAATACATCCCCTACCCCTAGGTTCATTTGGTTATGTGTTGTCAGCGACACATTGATTTTACCACCCGATGCGGCGGGCAATGTGTCATTCCAAAATGGGGCTTCGTATTGGTTGTGCAGGGGCAGGCTGGACCAGCTGCCCACAACCGACAAATCCTGCGCAACCGCAGGCGCGGCCAGTGCGGTTGAGGCCGCTAATGCTGTGACGATACGTTTCATTGTTCTCTCCTTGTTGCGATTATGATTGATTGTCGCCACGACACAAGATCGGGCTTTGTGCATTTTCGGGAATGTCGGTGATCAACATATGTCCCGGTTTATGCGTGATACAGATTGGCAGCTGTGCGGCCTCAATTGCGACCTGCGGTGTCACACCACAGGCCCAAAATACGGGCGTATGCCCCGGCGGCACGGGTACCGCATCGCCCCAATCGGGGCGGTCAATGGCATGAACACCTATATCCGCAGGATCCCCCCAATGCACAGGCGCGCCATGTGCCAACGGAAACTGCCCCGATATTTCGATGGCCTCGGGCACGCGTTCGGTTGGAATGGCCCGCATGGACACAACCATTTTCCCCCGAAACGGCCCCGCAGGCACCGTATCAATGTTTGATCGGAACATGGGAACCGTCAGGTCATGGTCAATGTGCCACATCGAAAACCCAGCCCGCATCAGCGCGTGTTCAAAGGTAAATGAACACCCCAAGGCAAAGACCACCAAATCATCTGACCAAATGTCGGAAATATCGGTGCAATCGTGATCCAGACGCCCGCTTCGATAAACGTTATAGGCGGGAACATCGGTGCGAATGTCGATGTCGCGCCCCATCGTAAACATCATCGGGTTGCCCGTATCCGACACACCGGTGACAGGACAGGGTTTGGGATTTCGCTGACAAAACCGCATGAAATCCAACGCATATTCCTGCGGCATGATGGCAAGGTTGGATTGTAAATACCCCTGCCCCAGCCCCGCAGTATGCGACCGATATTGACCCGAACGAATGGCCAAGCGCACTTGGTCCAAGGTTGCAGTTTTTAAATTAGAATACGTGTTACTCACCCTTGCACCTCCGGCTAGGGCGACCATCACAGGATATTCACCTAAAATCAAATTGATTATTTTTGGGAATTATGATCAATTACTTTTATCACTTAGATGGGTTTTCGCAACTGCTTCAGCAATCTGTGCGGCTGTTTCGACCATAATACTCTTGGGTTCACCCAGATAGGACGCGGTAAAGCGCAGAGGGGACGGAACCCAACCGATGTCAAATTCNCGGATGTCACCCGCAGTCACATATTCATCGCCCAAGGCCCGCGGCAAAACCGCCACGCCCAAATCCGCCGCAACCAGCCGAAAACAGGCTGACAAAGATGACGATGGAAACAGCGATACATCTGGACCGACCCGATCAAACAACATTTCGCGCAGTTCCCGAAACGGTCGCGTATTGCGCGAATATGTCAAAATTGGGCGCGCCAGATATTGCGCCTGCGTCAGTGTGGTTGGCGTGGCCGATGCGCAGTACCAGGCCAAATCAAAGCCAGGCAAATCAATATTGTTCACCGAATAATCCGATACAGGCCCCAACAAAATTGCCAAATCAATTTCACGGTTCAACACACCCGCGCGTAGATTCAAGGAAATATCGACATTCAGATCAATATCCAGTTTTGGGAAATGGCTGTGCAATGCGGTGACAAAGGCAGGCAGCCAACTTTGGGCGATTGTTTCTGAGACCCCCAAACGCAACCGCCCCTCGGCGGCTTGGGGGTCAATCACGTCGCGTATAATCAATTGTGACAAATGTTCAAATTTTTCCGCATGCGCCATCAGTAATTCGCCGCGTTTGGTCAATTGCAAACGACCCGACTGACGATCAAACAGATCGCAGGCCAGCGTATCCTCAAGGTTTTTGATCCTTGCGGTGATGGCGGGTTGTGTCACGTTTAATGCCGCCGCCGCTTTACGCACGCCACCCAACCGTACCACGGTTAGAAACGTGTTAATATTGTCGATGTTCAATCTGGTCATGTCACACGATGTTGTTGTATTACCACCATCTTATCACAGTATTTGCACCAAGGGGGGCGAAATTCGTCAAACCTGATCACAGGGCTAGGCTCGTTCAAAGCCTCGTGCAATTTCGTAATCTGTGACGATCCGGTCGAATTCCTGGATTTCCCATTCCGCGGCGCGGGCATAATGGGCCACGGTTTCTGCGCCAAAGGCCTCGGTCATGAACTCAGACGCCAAAAACGCATCGCGCGCATCACGCAGGGTGCGGGGCACGTGGTTTTTGTGGTCATCGCTATAGGCATCACCGGTATAGGGGGCATCGGGTTCCAGCTGGTCCTGGATCCCTTTCAGGCCCGCGGCCAACATGGCTGCCATGGCCAGATAGGGGTTCATATCGGATCCCGGTGTCCGACATTCCACACGCACGGATTTGCTGCCTTCGCCGCACAGGCGGAATGCAGCGGTACGATTGTCAACCGACCAAACGATTTGCGTGGGCGCAAATGTCCCCTTGGCAAAGCGTTTATAGCTGTTGATATAGGGCGCCACAAAAATTGTGTAATCACGGGCATATTTCATCAAACCCGCCATATAGTGATCCATCACCTTGGATTTGCCCAAAGGTGCATCGGCATCATAAAACGCATTCTGGCCATCGCGCCACAGGGATTGATGCACATGCGCCGCCGATCCCACGCGGTCATGGTGCCATTTTGGCAAAAACGTCGCCGCAAACCCCTGTTGATGGGCAATTTCTTTGACCCCGTGTTTGGCCAAGGTATGGTGGTCGGCCGTGGCCAGGGCATCGGCATATTTGATGTTCAATTCTTCTTGGCCCGCCTCTGCTTCGCCCTTGGATCCCTCAACAGGGATGCCCATGGCGCGCAGATGGTTGCGGATGGGGCGCATTACGGGTTCCTCTTTCGAGGTTTGGAAAATGCTGTAATCTTCGTTATAGTTGGAAATGGGTTTCAAATTCTGAAAGCCCGCCGATGAAATGGCGTCATGGGTGCCGTGAAACAGGAAAAATTCCAGTTCTGTTGCCATAATCGGATCAAACCCCATCGCTTGGGCGCGGGCGATTTGGGTTTTCAACATCTGACGCGGGGCAAAGGGGACGGGTTCGTGCGTGTGATGATCCAGAATGTCACACAAACACATCGCGGACCCATCCAGCCACGGCACAGGGCGCAATGTGGTCAGATCGGGTTTCATGATGTAATCCCCATAACCCGCCGACCAACTGGTCGAGGCAAACCCATCAGGCGTTGCCATTTCCAAATCAGTCGCCAACAGATAATTGCAGCAATGCGTTTCGCCATGCGCCATTTCCAAAAACGCATCAGCGTGGAACCGTTTGCCCATTAAACGTCCCTGCATATCAACGATACAGGTTAAAACCGTATCAATCTGCCCAATGGCAATCTGCGCCTTTAGGTCGTCAAATGTCATTTCATGCCCCTTTGTCAAATCGTGCGGGCCATGTAGCCCGCAGTATTTATGCCATGTTTCGGGTATGATTACCCCGAACAGACGGAGCGTCCAGTGATTTAAGTAAACTGCCACAATAGGATTTTGCGGGTGCAAGTCTGCAGTATATTATGACACAGCACAACGGCGCGGCCGCAGCGTAATAATCGCGACACCCAGTAAAATAACAAACCCGCCCATAAATTTTTCCAAACTGGGCTGTTCGCCCAAAAACAACATCCCGCCCAATAATGAAAACACAGGCAGCAATAACAAAAACGGCGCCACGCGGCCGACGTCATGTTTGCGGATCAGCGAATTCCACAAATAATACCCCAAGCAGGTCATAATCAGGCCCAGATAGATCACTGTTGCCCAGACGGTCACATTTGCCTGCTGAATTGCAGTCAGTTGATCGTTTTCAAATAAATACGACATCAAAAACAACTGAGGCGTTGCGAAAACGGCGATCCAGGCCGTCACCTGCAATCCGGTAATATCGCGCAGTTTGCGCACCATGACCTGCCCCAGCGCCCAGGCAAAACACCCCGCAACCACTAGGACCACGGACACAAGGCTGCCGGCTAGGGCATCCTGCTGGGTCATCAACCCAACCCCCAGAAATGACAGCGCAATCCCGAACCATTTTTGCGCAGCCGGTCGTTCCCCCAAAAACACCGCGCCCAGCAAAACCAAAAACGGAACCTCAAGCTGGACAACCAATGCGGCCAAACCCGCCTCAAGGCCTTGCAAACCGGTAAAGGTCAAACTGTACTGAATGGCCGCTGCGACGATGGCCACACCGAATAATTTGACCAAATTGCCACGCGGAATGGGCACAAACCACACCAGCACCATGGCGGTCAGCATAAACCGAAAGGCCATCAGTAAAATGGGTGGGAAATGGTCAATCGCCCCCTTGGCGAACACAAATCCCATTCCCCAAACCAAGGGCACAGTCAACGCCATGAAAATTTCGCCGATCGTAAATTTTGTCATAGTCCGCCCAACTGTATCGCAATAGGTCCACCATCTATGGGCCAGCACCGTACGTCTGTGGCATTCGCGACATATACGTGTCGAAATTCCGAAACCCTGTTGCGATATGATCAATCCCGACAGAGCACCACAAAAGAGATTGACAGGTATCGTTTTATCATAATGATCACACGAACGTGCGTACCGGTCCCCCCGGACCCGACGTGGCGCACACGAATGTCACAGCACAAGGCCCGCCGCCATGACCCTAATTGATCAAGGCCACACCATCCCGCTTGGCGAACTGGCCAAACATCGTCAAAATGCCTGGACCAAACAATTGCAGTATGTGGCGCAGAATTCGGCGTTTTACCAACGCCTGTGGGCAGGTCACACCCTGCCGGCCGATTTGAACGACTTGGCCCAGTTGCCCCTATCCGACAAATCGCAACTGCGCCTGTCCCAACCACAAACGCCGCCCTTTGGTGATTATCTGGCGGCACCGCCGGATCGGGTGGCGCGACTGCATCGGACATCGGGCACAACGGGTCAGGCGATGAACCTAGCGATGAGCGCGCGCGATTGCCAGATCACAGAAATTGTCGGCGCGCGGGCGCAGTCCTTGGCCGGTCTTGGCGCTGGCATGATGGTGGTTCATTGTCTGAACTATCAAATGTGGATGGGCGGTTTGACCGACCACATGACCCTGGAACGGACAGGGGCCACGGTCGTGCCCTTTGGCGTCGGCGGGACCGAGTTGCTGATATCCACAATCCTTGAAACAAAAATCACCGCCATTTCCTGTACGCCATCCTATCCAGCCGTCTTGGAACAGGTGATTGCCGACAAATTCCCCCACCTCAGCCCCCGCGATTTGGGATTGCAACTGGGGCTGTTTGGGGGCGAACCTGGAATTGATGACCCCGCGTTTCGCAACAGGTTGGAACAGGTTTGGGGCCTGCAACCCCGCAATGCAAACTATGGGGTATCCGATGTGTTTTGCAACTTTGCATCCGAATGCCCCCATGATCTGTCGTTGCATTTTGTGGCCCATGATGTGCTGTATGCAGAACTGATTGATCCTGATACGAGCACTCCAATACCCATGACCGCAGGTCAGCGTGGTGAATTAGTCCTGACGCATCTGGAACGCGATTGCCAACCTTTGGTCCGGTTTCGCACTGGCGATATTATCGAAATTACCGATACAGACATCTGTACCTGTGGCTGTGCCGGGTTTCGGTTTCGGGTCATTGGCCGATCAGATGACATGGTGGTCGTGCGCGGGTTAAACATGTTTCCCACAATGGTCGCGGCAGTGATTGCCAGTTTTGATCCGCTGTCAGGGGATTACCGCATTACACTGGATCAACCGCCCCCCTATGATGTGCTGCCCGTTCAGGCAGAATTGGCGCGCGGCATCGCCACACCCCCACCCGATCTGGCCCATCAGATCGAGGCGATGTTCAAAAAATCACTGGGCGCCACCGTGCGGGTCACATTGGTGCCACACGGTACGTTTCCCCGTACCGAAGGCAAAACAAAACGCGTAATCAGGACATTTCAATGACAGATTTTCAATATGACACCGTTCTATCGACACAAACAGCGGACGGCGTGCGCACAATTTCACTGAATCGTCCGAAATCCATGAACGCCATGAATCGCCAGTTGATCGATGATGTGGCCCGCGCATTCGATGATGCAAATGCCGACCCCAACACACGCGCCATTATTTTCACAGGCCAAGGCCGCGCCTTTTGCGCCGGTGATGATCGCCATGAACATGTTCACCCCGAAACTGAGGCACAGGCCCGCGATTTGGTGGATGCCATCCAACGCGCCACTGTCGCCATTGTTTATGGGGCAAAACCCGTGGTGGGTGCGATAAATGGCTGGGCCGTTGGCGGGGGATTTGAATGGGCAATCAACTGCGATTTTCCCATCTGGGCCGACAGTGCCCGCGCCTTTTTCCCCGAGGTATCGTTGAACCTGTTTGTCACGGGGGCAGTCACACATATTTTGCCCAGCTTGGTCGGCCCCATCAAAGCGCGCGAAATGTTGTATTTTGGCGACCGCTACAGCGCGGCCGATCTGTTGGATCTGGGGGTTGCGTGGCGCGTCGTACCCGATGACGCGCTAATGGCGCAGGCAAATCAGGTGGCCGCACAATTGGCCAGCCTGCCCACCCTATCGACCCGTGCCATGAAACGTGTGCTAAACCACGCAACAACTGGCGGATTACATCAGGCGTTACACCTAGAAACCGAAGCCACAATCGCCGGGTTCATGGACCCTGAAACAACGCGCCTGTTAAAACAGTTCTAGCAAACTGGGTTGCAAATGCGCCAAACGCGGCGGCCTAACGGTTTTGCGGGGCGTATTTGTCCAGATAGTCTTCGACCCATTGGACATGGCCAAAACCTTCGATCAGGCGGGCCAGATATGATTTGTTGCGGGCTGATAAATCGGAAATATCGGGTTTGCCGTGAAAGGCCACGATTTTACAATCGGGGTGTGGGCGACATGTACTGAACCACGCGATTGGGGGCAGTGGGGCGACCGATTTTTTGAACGATCCAATCCAATGTTCAGGGAAATACCGCAGGTCGCGGGCTTCGCCTGTGATATAGTCTTGGTCATTGCGATAGGTTGCCAGCGATGTTTGTGTATCGGTGTTGAACCGATCCCACAATTCGGTGTGCCGGCCTGCCACAAAACCAACCACCGATGAATTCCCGCCGCGCACGACACGAAACAGCTTGGGAAACCATTTTTCGTGATAGGTTGGCCAATCTTTGATGATATGGATTGTGTCATCCGTGATCACATCAAATAACTCTGCCACGGGGGCAACAACGGCCACATCGACATCCATAAACAAGACCCGCGCACCAGCCGGAAAAATATCCGCTTTGAACATCGCCAATTTAGGCCACATCCCATCGGCCCAACGGGCGGGATCCATTGGGATGTCCGGCAGGTCAATGATTTTTATCCCAGTGTCCAAACCCTGCGGATTGTCCGTGATACAACAGATTTCAACATCGGCCGGGGCATGATCGCGCAGCGCGCGATAGGTCATGTTGAATTCATCCGTTGGGTATCCCGCGCCCCATTTGATCAATGCAATAATATCCATAATGAAACACCCCGCTGGTCACTGGCCCGTTGTGAAACCTGTGCCCACCTAAGCTGCCGCGCCCAAGCTGTCAAGTTATGCAGCCGGACTGACCCACAGGCCCGCGCCTAAATTCGGTTTGCATACGGGTGAATAAAAATCTAACCTGTGCGCGATAGAAAAGGAAAACCACCATGCACCGTATCGCATTTGCAATCATGAGTTCTCTGATGTTGTTCTTGGCCGCACCCGTCGCAGCCCAAGGGTATGAAATCACGATTTACAGCGGGGTCCAGACAGCCCCCCACAGCCCCGTTACATTCACAGATGCACAAGGCACGGTAAATGAATTTACCGCCGGCTGGAAAGGCAAAAGCATGGCCCCCCCACCCTATTACGGGGTGCGTGCGACCAAATGGAACGGCAACTGGGGTTTCGGCGCAGAATTGACCCATGCCAAGGTCTATGCCGACCAAGATACACGGACCAAGTCTGGGTTCGAGCGTCTGGAATTCACCGACGGTTTGAACATCATAACTGCAAACCTGATGTGGCAAAAACAATTCGCCGGATCCCCAATCCGCATGCATTCAGGCGTTGGTTTGGGCATCGCTTTGCCGCATGTCGATATCAAAGGGAATGGACTGCGCGAATACGGGTATCAAATGACAGGGGGGGCCGTGCGATTGATTGGCGGGATCAGCTATCCCATTTCGGACCGCATGTCCGTGGTTGCGGAATACAACGGAACCTATTCACAAAACGACGTCGATTTGGGCGATCAGGCGAGGTTAAAAACCAACGTCATCACCAATGCAATAAACATTGGCCTAAGTGTGCGGTTCTAAACGCCCCCAAGGGTAAAACACCCAAATATCGACTATATCCGAATTCTGCGCCCAAGACACCGCATCTGGGGCGCAGTTTCATTTTCGGGGCAACACAGCTGCAATGTCTAACGCTCTAATCGCCAAATTTCGCGTCGGGGAAAGACCCCATTGGCGCCTTTCCTAACTCTGTTCAGTTTAATAATCTCGCCCACTCAAGCAGTATGCCAACTTCTTTGCGCGAACGTTCGTTGTATTGAAGTGAATCGATCGCAGGTTCAGAACGCAAGATGTTGTCGCGGTTTTCCTTGATCCAGCGGCGTAACGTTGAAACCCCAATTCGAAAATCTTTGGCTACTTGTTTTCGGCTAAGCCTGTTTGTTGGTGCTACGCGTATGCCTTCCTGCCTAAACTCTATTGTTGGTTTTTCGCCCGTCTGTATTCCCCCTTAGTACATAATATGCCGCCAAAGGGAGCGGTACAATTCCCGAACAGTTCCAGAGGCGATATGAGTGAACATCAAGCCAAAGCTTCACGCGCGCACGTGAAAATGGTAGAACAAATTAGAAAGAGAGAAGAAGAGATTGAACAAAATAGGAAAAAAATGACGATTGCACAAAATGACGCAAAGTTTGAGATTTAAATATAATGGATAAAGATAACGCTGTTGCGAAAATGCAGCAAGCACTTGAGCATGCTATCGATGACACTGAAGAGATGGAAAGATTATACGTCGAAATATTCGCCGACACAGAGCTGATGATGGAGCTTCTTGTACTGGCGTATTTAGCGGTGATCGCGCTTGCCATTGATCGCGCGGTTATATGTAAAACCATAGCGGACGAGTTCATTAATGCACGCCACTATAAATATACGTTGATGATTGTTATTATTGCCCACAGATACTTGAAATCATTTCAATCAACGCCAGTCGACGACATTCTAAAAGATCTGTGTGACTTAGGGTACTTGCGCGCAATCCGATATGAATATCAAATAAGACGCGAAAATTCATTTATTGGATGGACTAAATTCACCATATTTCGGTTCAAAATATACTGTATGCGGTTGGCGAGATTCATAAAAGACCGTAACGATCCTTTGGCAATGTGATGCAAGGGATTGTATTAAATGCCTTAACAGTCAGAGAACACGGCCCGTGACGCACCAATCCTTGATATATCATCGCAACCTGCGGCACCGGGTTTGGCCTATGCGTTGGAATAGGATTTTTGTTCTGTGTGTGTTTGACACGCAAACGCTTAAGGATATTACAAACAGATGGCTTTTACAGTGTCTTGAAAAATGGTGCCCAGGGGCGGATTCGAACCACCGACACAGGGATTTTCAATGAAGATGGCAGTGTACTATTGTTTAATTACAGTGGCTTATGTGGTACATTTTTTGGTGTGCGTAAAAGTGTGTTTTTTGCATCTTGAGCACTTTAGATCAGACAATGTGTCTCCAACAGATAATCATCACT
>BB_Man_B_Liq_inBBDRAFT_1000107_pt1 | contig 13608 bp, 13 predicted proteins | sample BBManParaguerPR_4_FD_10244 | JGI IMG/M metagenome (IMG submission 10244) | reverse complement strand
CGTAACGGACACTACAAGGGGCGTTTTGGAGAGTTACACCGAGCGGTTTGTGCTTTACAGACGGGTGAGCACCGACGAGCAAGGACGGAGCGGCCTTGGCTTAGAGGCCCAGAAGCGGGACCTTGACCTTTACTTGGCGACCCGTGAGGGGGCCGAGGTAGTGGCTGACCTCGTAGAGGTAGCGAGTGGAGCGAAGGGTGACCGGCCTGTGCTGGCTGAGGCGTTGGAGCTGTGCCGGAAGCAGAAGGCCACGCTGCTAGTAGCGAAGCTGGACCGCCTGAGCCGACAGGTGAGCTTTGTGGCAAACCTGCTGGAAGAGAAGGGCGTGGAGTTTGTGGTGGCCTCGCTGCCTCAGGCCAGCCGCTTTGAGCTACACCTCTACGCCGCACTCGCCGAACAGGAACGGACCTTTATCAGCCAGAGAACGAAGGCAGCTCTGGCCGCGGCGAAGGAACGGGGCGTGAAGCTCGGCGGTTGGAGGGGCCACAAGTTTGGTGGGCTACACCCACACCTGAACGGACTGAACGACGCCAAGAAGGAACGGGTGAGGGAAGAGGCCGAGGCTCTGGCCCCGTTGCTACTGCCCCTACGCCGTGAAGGGAAGAGCCTGAGGGCTGTGGCCGAGCACCTGAACCGAGCTGGCGTGAAGACCAGAACGGGGAAGCCGTTTTACGCGGTGAAAGTGGGGAGGCTGCTGGACGCGTTGGAGGTTGTGGCCTGAGAACAGGGGGAGGCGTAGGGTTGAGCTTGTAGTTAGTAGAGAGCCAGCTGTGGCTTTGAGCAAGGAAGAGAGGGCAGCAGCCTCAGCCGCCCGTAAGAACGCCGTTGCGACGGCCAAGGGTTGGAGCGATAACGAGAAGGTAGCCGTGCTGCGTGAGCTACTCGGTGAGAAGAAGCTGGGTGGCTACGCCCTGGAACTGCTGCTGGAAGGTTGGGCCAGCGAGCTGGGAGGAAAGAACCCGACCCGCCTGAGCTGGGTGCGTGACTACTTTGGAACGCCCTTTGAGCGGGAAGGGCAGAAGCGGTTTAGGCAGGCCTCGCTGAGCAGCGTGGTGACGAAGCTGGTGAAGTTTTGCCTGAGTGCTGCTGACCGTGACCCAGCAAGCGACACAGAGCTGGGCTTTTTTGAGCTGACTGGTGACCCCAAGACAGCGGAAGCTCTGATGAAGCTGAGCGACGCTGGTGAAGGCGTTGTGCTGACGAAGGCCCAGTACGCCAACCTGATGAAGGTAGTGAGGCTACTGGAAGAGCAGGGCCAGACCTTTACGCTGCCTGACGGGAAGAGCGTGAAGGCGGTTGTAGAGGAAGTGCTGCCCGAGGGCTTTGCTGGTTTTGCGAAGCAGCAGGCCAAGGCACAGAAGGCTGATGCTGAGCGTTACAAGGCAGCCAAGGCAGTAATCAACAACAGCAAGTAGGCGAAGAACTATGGGGCCCAGAGGGAATAAGGAGTTATGAGGGGCAATAAAGGTTTTTTAGAAGCGACTGCTTTGCCGGCCGCTGTGCTGGTTGGACTGCTGGCTATTGCTACCGCTATAAAGACCTATGAGAGCCCGACAGACAGGTGGAGGGAGTGGTGTGCTCGCCTTGGCTACAAGGGGGTGGAACACTACACAGCCGACGACATTACACAGAGTGAGCCGAACCCGAAGCAGAGGCCAGCACGGGGTAGTGACCAAGGTGACCTTGAAGCCTCGTTTTGCTCTTACTACCACCCAGCCGCCCCTTACCCGAATGACTGGCTATCGCCGGAACAGCGAGCGAAGCTGAACCTTAGCGGGAGTTTGCCGCCGTTTGAGCCTTAGAAGGCAAGGGTAAAAGTAACCGAGTGGAAACCGCTGGTTACCTTTATGAAGACCGTGAAACAAGAGACAAGGCCAGGCACAGAGCACCTGGAAGAAGAAGACACCTACGAACTACTGGAACGGCTGACGCCTGTGAAGGAACAGCGTTGCCCGAGGGGCACCAAGGCGGTTGGCCGTGCCTGCGTAAAGGCTTGGGCGCCTTACACCGTGACCCTTGACGACAGAGTGGGCGTTGCGGTGAGCCGAGCTGCTTACTACCTACTGACGCTGCCTGAGCGTGTTGCTGAGGTGAAGCAGGCTGCTGAGGAGGTGCTGTTGGCTGCCCGTGAGCTTGAAAAGGGCAAGCGACCTAAGTAAGGACAGCACCCACAGCGAAGAACAGAAACAACAAGACGAAGAAACCGACAGGGCCGACGCTGAAAAACAACTGAACGAGCAGCGGCAGCAGAACTACCAGAACAGCACCAGTAACAAGAAGGCTCAGGCCTCTTACGAAGAACTCACCCACAGCTGCCCTGCGACCTGAACCCGTTATAGGAGAGAACCAATGAAGAACCTCTTAGGACTACCGCCCCTGCCAACGCTCAGCACAGACCGAGCAGAGCGAGGCCACGCCACGAAGGTGAGCTACGAACTGACCGAGCAAGTGAGGCGGGCCGTAGGTGCCCGTTACACAGGCTTGAAGGTGACGAAGCGGGCTGCCCTGGAGGTAGCCCTGAGCGAGTGGCTAACGGAGGAGCTTGACCGTGGGACTGGACGCTGAGGCGGCCTTAGAGCTGGCCGTTGTGACCCTCGGGGAGGTGTGCCGTGAAGGCGACCCCGAGACCCGTGTGAAGGCCTCTGTGGCCCTCTTACAGGCGGTGAAGGAGGAACGGGAGTGGAGGCGGAAAGGTGCCTTGACGGCCACGCTGCTGCCGCTGCTGGAAACGCTCGGGGCGAACCTAAGCGGACGGTTGGAGGAGGGGAGCCCTTACGGCCCTGTGTTGGAGCTGGCCCCCGTTGAGCAGGGGAACCTGCTGTTAGCCCTTACGAAAGCGACTGAACGCTGAGCGGGTAGGGGCGGAGAACCGCGTTTTACACCAGAGAACCGAGGTGACGACTGTGTTTGGAAGTTTTAGCGAAGAAGCCCTGACCGCTTACGCGGAGAAGGTGAAGCAGAAGAGAGTTGCCCCGACACAAGGGGCGGAGTGGGCCGACAACGACGGTGTGGGCGACCACGACCACAGCTTTATAGACAACGACGAGAGCCAGGACGCTCGGGACTACAACGAGTTTGCTGACTACGACTTTGGAGCGTGCGTGAGGGAGGGCCAGGAGCTGTGAGCCGACAAAACGACACGAGAACCCTTGACGAGAAGGTGCTGGCCGCGTTGGACGGCCCTTACCGCGAACTGAGGGACGACACCCACATAAACCCACACGCGGTGCTGGTGTTTGACGAAGCGACCGAGACAGTAGAGGCGGTTGAGCTGTGCGACCTGCCGCTGCGTTACCCCGTTGCGGGGCGAGGGGCTCGGTGGGGTTACGGGTGCCTCGGAGAGTTGGTAGCAGCCAAGGCCCTGCTTTACCGACAGAGCAAGGTGGCTCACGAACTACACGACGAGGACCCGACCTCACAGGCACCGTGTGGAACGCCTGTGTTGGCTGTGCCTGAGGGGCACGGACCTTACAGCTGGTTTGACGTAAGAGCCCGAACGCTGCCTGAGGATGAGGTGTGAGCGGCTACTACCGAGACGGAAGGTGGGTGAGTGCCGTTGTGGGTGCTTACCGAGAGGGAGCCGAGGAGGCTGAGCGAGAGGTTGCTGAGGCGACCCGACGCGTTGAAGCGGGCGAAACAACTGCCCGAAACGAACTGAGGGAACTACTGAGCCGTTACCCGAGCTTGAAGCTCGACAGGGAGAACCACCCGTTACTGGCCTTGGCCGGCCACTACGCCAAGGAAGTGTTGGCGTGACTTTACAGACCAGACAACTTACCTAAACTAACTTTATGACTAAGACCGGAGAAGTGCGAACTGTGTTTGACGCGAAGCGACACCTAACGAGCTGCTTTGAGCTACCGACACGAGACCCCGAGCCTTTTTATAACCTGAACCGGAAACAACGCCGCCGCTACTTTGACGAGTGTGTTGTGCTGAACGACCACAGCAACGAAGTGGATAAGCTAAGACGGGCAGGAGTGCCCTTTTACTTGGCCGAAGCCTTGGTGCTTACGACCTACGCTCACACTCAACCGACACTGGAAAGACGAGTGAAGGAGGCAACGAAGCTATGAGTAACCTTGTAAAGGAGAAGCTCTTAGAAGAGCTGAGCGAACTGAACGACTGGTTTAGCAGGGTGAAGGCTGCCCTTGGGTTGAGCCAGAAGGCGGACAGAGGAAGGGTTTTAGCCAACCTTGAACGACTTGGGGAAGAGAGAGAAGAGGCTAAGAGAGAACAGCAACTGGTAGCAAGTTACCTCGGTTACAAGTTTTGGGGTGATGTTGTTGCTGCTGCTGTGAAGGCAGGTGAAGAGCTTGTAGTTGCGGTTGAGCTGCCTGCTGAGTGCTGTGAGGTGCCTACTTACTGGGTGAAAGGGGAAGGTAAGCCCAGTTACGACGTAGCCAAGAAGCACCTGCCTGAGACACAGAGGCTGATAAGGAAGGTGCTTGTGTTTATTGAGAGTAGGCGTGAAGTAGAAGGCGACGAGTGGGCTGACGAGAACAGACAACTGGTAGTAGAGGCCTTTTTAGAGAGCCAAGGCTGGAAGGAGCTGAACCAGAGGCTGTGGGAGTTTTACAAGGAGGTTGAGCCAGAACCTGACCCAAGTGAAGTGTGGCTACCAGCAGCAGAAGAGAGCAGAGACACGCTGGAACGCTCTGCGAAGCTGCCGCCTTTTGCCGTTACGGAGCTGCTTGACTACGCCGAACTGCACGGGGTTGAGGTAAGTAAGCAGGGAGCAGAGGTGAAAGCCAACAGCTCGAACCCAGCCTCGTGGTGGTTTGACTACTTACTTTGTGCTTACCTAACGGAGGAGCAGCGACCGGAACACGAACAAGTTTTGAAGGTGGCTGGCGAAGCCTTGAAGGCAGCGAGGCTGGGAACGCTTTACACGACAGAAGGAAGAAACGCGGTAACAGGTTTATTTGAGAGTGTTTGGGACCCAACTACAACGCTGAGTGACCTTGCTACTGCTTACAGCACTTACACAGCTGGTTTGAGGGAAGACAAGAGCTGGGACGAACTTGAAGACGACGTAAGGGAAGCCTTGGGAAGACAACCCGCTGAAACTAACTAAGTTGGTTGGTTACCAACCTACCTAGTTTGATGATTTTTTAGAGGCTCAAGGAGGAAAGAAGAGTTATGGACCACGACGGTTACCAGCTCTACGAACTACTGAAAGACGGAGCAGAAACAACGCTCAGACACCGAGGCAGCACCTACAAGCTGCGTTTTAGAGGCAAGCCCGTAGGCAGCGACAACTACTTGGCCGTAACCAACCAAGACGGCGAAGAAAAGCGGTTTGGCTGGGGGTGGAGCTGTGAGCAGGTGTGGCGTGCCCTCGCCCACTTGGAGGCAGGTTGGAACAGCAAGCAGACCCCGCCTTACCGCCCCTACAACGAGAAGGCAGAGGTTGAGGGAGGGCTGACTTACTGACGAAGCTTGCCTGAGGTGCTTTTATGGTGGGACTGCTATTGGACGATGCGTAGCAACCACGAAGCCGAGAAGGGTTTTACTGTTTATCAACTGCTGGTAAGCATTGTTGTTTTGGTTATTGCGGGCTCACTGTGGCTTGCCTACAACCAACACCAGAAGACCCAGCAGAAGCAAGCACTTGTGATTACGGAGGAAGTGTGCCGTGGATGAAGACACACGCCGTAACTGGGAGCAGGTTGCCGACCGCTGTTTTGATAAGGCTTATGAGGCAGTAGCGAGACGAGTGGCGAAGAAGCCAGCCAACAACCGAGTTGTGGGACCACGAGCCGAGAAAAAGGACTAACGGAGAAACCCTGCGGCTTGGGGGCTCTCAGCCTTGTAGGCAACAGGCGGAACAGGCTTGGAAGCAGAACGCTGTTGCGTTTGACCGAAGCCCCTGTAAGCCGCGGCCCTCTGGACGACCTCAGCCAGCCTCTGCTGTGCCTGCTCTAAGCGGCCGCTGTAAGCCGCTGTGCGAGGCGTTGGCCGTGTAGGCCGCGGCCTACCCCAAGCCCTGCTTACGACCTCTTGCTGGGGCTCTGGCTGGCCACAGGGGGCCTCCCCCGTTTGCTGCTGTTGGGCCGTTTGGCTGCTCGCTGCTTTTTGAGTTGAGAGTGAGAGTTGAGCAGATAGAGCTTGAAGGGACACAGGCGACCCCTCGGTGCCCCCCTTTTGGGTGGGCCGTGAGGACCCTTGTGAGGCCCCTTTTGCTCGGTGCTGCTTGGCTACCACCGACGGCCTGTGCTGCTCGGCTTGCTGCTCGGCCTCGCTCGGGGCGTACCAGTAAGTGCGGTTGTAACGGTGCTTGTAGAGCTGACGCCGTGTGAGGTGCCCGCCCACTACGAGCTCGGTAAGTGCCCGCTGGACTGTTTTGGTGCTGACCTCTACGCCCTGCTCGGCCTCTAACTGCTCTCGGACCTCGCTTGCTTTGAGGCGTGTGTAGGGAACGCCGTTGCGAAGCTCACCGCCTTTGCCTCGGCGAACTACGCCTAACCAGCCTTTGACGACGCGTAGGCACAACGCTGCGACAGGGCTAAGCCCTGACCTACTTACTTGGGCCACTTGAACTCTGAGGTTTAGGGGGTTGCGTGGAGCCCGCGAGTGCCCTAACCTCTGTGGAGCTACGCGGCTCACAGAGTTGAGCACCCGAACCCCTTTGCCGTTGGTAGCGGCTGAGGGGTTTTTTGCTGGGCTTGACGCGAAGGTTACCGCCTTTTGGACGGGAAGCAAGAGCTGCCGGTTTTTTGTAGCTGGAACGACAGCTGACGACGAGCGACGCTTGACGGTTGGCCAGAACGACTGGCCTGACTGGGAAGTGGCCGGCTTGACGACAGCTGACGACGACGACTGACGACGACGACCCTTGACGGGTGCTGACGGTGCGGTTACGAAGGACGGACCTGACCCGCCGACCGCCCCGTGGCCTTTGAGACGCCAACCCGAGACCTGAGCGTTGAGGACCTGAAAGCCCGTTACGGCATAAGCAAGCAGACCCTCTACGCCCGTAAGAACGCCGCTCAGGTTGTAGGCAAGCACATAAAAGGACGGACCTTTTTTACGCCTGAGGAAGTGTGGTGCCTCGACCAAGTGGCGGCCTTTGTGGAGCGTGGCCTGACCCTTACTCAGATAGAGAAGCAGGTGAGGGAGTGGAAGACAGAGCAAGGTGAGCCAGACCTAAGGCCGGGACAGCCTGAGCCCGACCTACAACCTCTACACGCCCCACCCCAGAACGCCTACACGGTTGGTGTGCCGCCGGCCCCCGACAGTGCTGCTGAGACGGCAGCGAACGCGGCTGCGTTAGCCAAGTTTGACGAGCGGGAGGAGCAGGCTTACGCGTTGGTAAGAGCTTTGAGCTCGGTGGGCCAAGCCCTACAAGACACACAGCAGGTTGTGGCTGACCCGCTACGGACACACCGCCTACTCGCTGAGGCTGCGAGAGAGGAGTGGGTGCTGAGTGCTACTCAGCTTGCCGAGGTGTGTGGTGTGGGGCGAGCGACCATAACGGGCTGGCGACCCTCAACCGTGAAGTGCGGCTTTTTACTGACCGCCGTGAGCGACGGCCTGTGGGAGGTAAAGAAGGCTACTCGGGAAGAGCTACTCGCTAACCAGAAAGCACGGAGCAGAACCGTGCCGACGAACCCCAACCCGAGGGGCCGGCCACGGAAGACGACGCCTGACGCCGACACTTGACGAACGGTGCTTGACGCTTGACGACCCCTGCTGTGGCGGGGGGTTTGAGGCACCGACGACCTTTGACGCCGACTTACGACGACACCCGACGACCCTTTACGACAGGGGCTGAGTAGAGGTAGCGTTAGGCGTAACGGACACTACAAGGGGCGTTTTGGAGAGTTACACCGAGCGGTTTGTGCTTTACAGACGGGTGAGCACCGACGAGCAAGGACGGAGCGGCCTTGGCTTAGAGGCCCAGAAGCGGGACCTTGACCTTTACTTGGCGACCCGTGAGGGGGCCGAGGTAGTGGCTGACCTCGTAGAGGTAGCGAGTGGAGCGAAGGGTGACCGGCCTGTGCTGGCTGAGGCGTTGGAGCTGTGCCGGAAGCAGAAGGCCACGCTGCTAGTAGCGAAGCTGGACCGCCTGAGCCGACAGGTGAGCTTTGTGGCAAACCTGCTGGAAGAGAAGGGCGTGGAGTTTGTGGTGGCCTCGCTGCCTCAGGCCAGCCGCTTTGAGCTACACCTCTACGCCGCACTCGCCGAACAGGAACGGACCTTTATCAGCCAGAGAACGAAGGCAGCTCTGGCCGCGGCGAAGGAACGGGGCGTGAAGCTCGGCGGTTGGAGGGGCCACAAGTTTGGTGGGCTACACCCACACCTGAACGGACTGAACGACGCCAAGAAGGAACGGGTGAGGGAAGAGGCCGAGGCTCTGGCCCCGTTGCTACTGCCCCTACGCCGTGAAGGGAAGAGCCTGAGGGCTGTGGCCGAGCACCTGAACCGAGCTGGCGTGAAGACCAGAACGGGGAAGCCGTTTTACGCGGTGAAAGTGGGGAGGCTGCTGGACGCGTTGGAGGTTGTGGCCTGAGAACAGGGGGAGGCGTAGGGTTGAGCTTGTAGTTAGTAGAGAGCCAGCTGTGGCTTTGAGCAAGGAAGAGAGGGCAGCAGCCTCAGCCGCCCGTAAGAACGCCGTTGCGACGGCCAAGGGTTGGAGCGATAACGAGAAGGTAGCCGTGCTGCGTGAGCTACTCGGTGAGAAGAAGCTGGGTGGCTACGCCCTGGAACTGCTGCTGGAAGGTTGGGCCAGCGAGCTGGGAGGAAAGAACCCGACCCGCCTGAGCTGGGTGCGTGACTACTTTGGAACGCCCTTTGAGCGGGAAGGGCAGAAGCGGTTTAGGCAGGCCTCGCTGAGCAGCGTGGTGACGAAGCTGGTGAAGTTTTGCCTGAGTGCTGCTGACCGTGACCCAGCAAGCGACACAGAGCTGGGCTTTTTTGAGCTGACTGGTGACCCCAAGACAGCGGAAGCTCTGATGAAGCTGAGCGACGCTGGTGAAGGCGTTGTGCTGACGAAGGCCCAGTACGCCAACCTGATGAAGGTAGTGAGGCTACTGGAAGAGCAGGGCCAGACCTTTACGCTGCCTGACGGGAAGAGCGTGAAGGCGGTTGTAGAGGAAGTGCTGCCCGAGGGCTTTGCTGGTTTTGCGAAGCAGCAGGCCAAGGCACAGAAGGCTGATGCTGAGCGTTACAAGGCAGCCAAGGCAGTAATCAACAACAGCAAGTAGGCGAAGAACTATGGGGCCCAGAGGGAATAAGGAGTTATGAGGGGCAATAAAGGTTTTTTAGAAGCGACTGCTTTGCCGGCCGCTGTGCTGGTTGGACTGCTGGCTATTGCTACCGCTATAAAGACCTATGAGAGCCCGACAGACAGGTGGAGGGAGTGGTGTGCTCGCCTTGGCTACAAGGGGGTGGAACACTACACAGCCGACGACATTACACAGAGTGAGCCGAACCCGAAGCAGAGGCCAGCACGGGGTAGTGACCAAGGTGACCTTGAAGCCTCGTTTTGCTCTTACTACCACCCAGCCGCCCCTTACCCGAATGACTGGCTATCGCCGGAACAGCGAGCGAAGCTGAACCTTAGCGGGAGTTTGCCGCCGTTTGAGCCTTAGAAGGCAAGGGTAAAAGTAACCGAGTGGAAACCGCTGGTTACCTTTATGAAGACCGTGAAACAAGAGACAAGGCCAGGCACAGAGCACCTGGAAGAAGAAGACACCTACGAACTACTGGAACGGCTGACGCCTGTGAAGGAACAGCGTTGCCCGAGGGGCACCAAGGCGGTTGGCCGTGCCTGCGTAAAGGCTTGGGCGCCTTACACCGTGACCCTTGACGACAGAGTGGGCGTTGCGGTGAGCCGAGCTGCTTACTACCTACTGACGCTGCCTGAGCGTGTTGCTGAGGTGAAGCAGGCTGCTGAGGAGGTGCTGTTGGCTGCCCGTGAGCTTGAAAAGGGCAAGCGACCTAAGTAAGGACAGCACCCACAGCGAAGAACAGAAACAACAAGACGAAGAAACCGACAGGGCCGACGCTGAAAAACAACTGAACGAGCAGCGGCAGCAGAACTACCAGAACAGCACCAGTAACAAGAAGGCTCAGGCCTCTTACGAAGAACTCACCCACAGCTGCCCTGCGACCTGAACCCGTTATAGGAGAGAACCAATGAAGAACCTCTTAGGACTACCGCCCCTGCCAACGCTCAGCACAGACCGAGCAGAGCGAGGCCACGCCACGAAGGTGAGCTACGAACTGACCGAGCAAGTGAGGCGGGCCGTAGGTGCCCGTTACACAGGCTTGAAGGTGACGAAGCGGGCTGCCCTGGAGGTAGCCCTGAGCGAGTGGCTAACGGAGGAGCTTGACCGTGGGACTGGACGCTGAGGCGGCCTTAGAGCTGGCCGTTGTGACCCTCGGGGAGGTGTGCCGTGAAGGCGACCCCGAGACCCGTGTGAAGGCCTCTGTGGCCCTCTTACAGGCGGTGAAGGAGGAACGGGAGTGGAGGCGGAAAGGTGCCTTGACGGCCACGCTGCTGCCGCTGCTGGAAACGCTCGGGGCGAACCTAAGCGGACGGTTGGAGGAGGGGAGCCCTTACGGCCCTGTGTTGGAGCTGGCCCCCGTTGAGCAGGGGAACCTGCTGTTAGCCCTTACGAAAGCGACTGAACGCTGAGCGGGTAGGGGCGGAGAACCGCGTTTTACACCAGAGAACCGAGGTGACGACTGTGTTTGGAAGTTTTAGCGAAGAAGCCCTGACCGCTTACGCGGAGAAGGTGAAGCAGAAGAGAGTTGCCCCGACACAAGGGGCGGAGTGGGCCGACAACGACGGTGTGGGCGACCACGACCACAGCTTTATAGACAACGACGAGAGCCAGGACGCTCGGGACTACAACGAGTTTGCTGACTACGACTTTGGAGCGTGCGTGAGGGAGGGCCAGGAGCTGTGAGCCGACAAAACGACACGAGAACCCTTGACGAGAAGGTGCTGGCCGCGTTGGACGGCCCTTACCGCGAACTGAGGGACGACACCCACATAAACCCACACGCGGTGCTGGTGTTTGACGAAGCGACCGAGACAGTAGAGGCGGTTGAGCTGTGCGACCTGCCGCTGCGTTACCCCGTTGCGGGGCGAGGGGCTCGGTGGGGTTACGGGTGCCTCGGAGAGTTGGTAGCAGCCAAGGCCCTGCTTTACCGACAGAGCAAGGTGGCTCACGAACTACACGACGAGGACCCGACCTCACAGGCACCGTGTGGAACGCCTGTGTTGGCTGTGCCTGAGGGGCACGGACCTTACAGCTGGTTTGACGTAAGAGCCCGAACGCTGCCTGAGGATGAGGTGTGAGCGGCTACTACCGAGACGGAAGGTGGGTGAGTGCCGTTGTGGGTGCTTACCGAGAGGGAGCCGAGGAGGCTGAGCGAGAGGTTGCTGAGGCGACCCGACGCGTTGAAGCGGGCGAAACAACTGCCCGAAACGAACTGAGGGAACTACTGAGCCGTTACCCGAGCTTGAAGCTCGACAGGGAGAACCACCCGTTACTGGCCTTGGCCGGCCACTACGCCAAGGAAGTGTTGGCGTGACTTTACAGACCAGACAACTTACCTAAACTAACTTTATGACTAAGACCGGAGAAGTGCGAACTGTGTTTGACGCGAAGCGACACCTAACGAGCTGCTTTGAGCTACCGACACGAGACCCCGAGCCTTTTTATAACCTGAACCGGAAACAACGCCGCCGCTACTTTGACGAGTGTGTTGTGCTGAACGACCACAGCAACGAAGTGGATAAGCTAAGACGGGCAGGAGTGCCCTTTTACTTGGCCGAAGCCTTGGTGCTTACGACCTACGCTCACACTCAACCGACACTGGAAAGACGAGTGAAGGAGGCAACGAAGCTATGAGTAACCTTGTAAAGGAGAAGCTCTTAGAAGAGCTGAGCGAACTGAACGACTGGTTTAGCAGGGTGAAGGCTGCCCTTGGGTTGAGCCAGAAGGCGGACAGAGGAAGGGTTTTAGCCAACCTTGAACGACTTGGGGAAGAGAGAGAAGAGGCTAAGAGAGAACAGCAACTGGTAGCAAGTTACCTCGGTTACAAGTTTTGGGGTGATGTTGTTGCTGCTGCTGTGAAGGCAGGTGAAGAGCTTGTAGTTGCGGTTGAGCTGCCTGCTGAGTGCTGTGAGGTGCCTACTTACTGGGTGAAAGGGGAAGGTAAGCCCAGTTACGACGTAGCCAAGAAGCACCTGCCTGAGACACAGAGGCTGATAAGGAAGGTGCTTGTGTTTATTGAGAGTAGGCGTGAAGTAGAAGGCGACGAGTGGGCTGACGAGAACAGACAACTGGTAGTAGAGGCCTTTTTAGAGAGCCAAGGCTGGAAGGAGCTGAACCAGAGGCTGTGGGAGTTTTACAAGGAGGTTGAGCCAGAACCTGACCCAAGTGAAGTGTGGCTACCAGCAGCAGAAGAGAGCAGAGACACGCTGGAACGCTCTGCGAAGCTGCCGCCTTTTGCCGTTACGGAGCTGCTTGACTACGCCGAACTGCACGGGGTTGAGGTAAGTAAGCAGGGAGCAGAGGTGAAAGCCAACAGCTCGAACCCAGCCTCGTGGTGGTTTGACTACTTACTTTGTGCTTACCTAACGGAGGAGCAGCGACCGGAACACGAACAAGTTTTGAAGGTGGCTGGCGAAGCCTTGAAGGCAGCGAGGCTGGGAACGCTTTACACGACAGAAGGAAGAAACGCGGTAACAGGTTTATTTGAGAGTGTTTGGGACCCAACTACAACGCTGAGTGACCTTGCTACTGCTTACAGCACTTACACAGCTGGTTTGAGGGAAGACAAGAGCTGGGACGAACTTGAAGACGACGTAAGGGAAGCCTTGGGAAGACAACCCGCTGAAACTAACTAAGTTGGTTGGTTACCAACCTACCTAGTTTGATGATTTTTTAGAGGCTCAAGGAGGAAAGAAGAGTTATGGACCACGACGGTTACCAGCTCTACGAACTACTGAAAGACGGAGCAGAAACAACGCTCAGACACCGAGGCAGCACCTACAAGCTGCGTTTTAGAGGCAAGCCCGTAGGCAGCGACAACTACTTGGCCGTAACCAACCAAGACGGCGAAGAAAAGCGGTTTGGCTGGGGGTGGAGCTGTGAGCAGGTGTGGCGTGCCCTCGCCCACTTGGAGGCAGGTTGGAACAGCAAGCAGACCCCGCCTTACCGCCCCTACAACGAGAAGGCAGAGGTTGAGGGAGGGCTGACTTACTGACGAAGCTTGCCTGAGGTGCTTTTATGGTGGGACTGCTATTGGACGATGCGTAGCAACCACGAAGCCGAGAAGGGTTTTACTGTTTATCAACTGCTGGTAAGCATTGTTGTTTTGGTTATTGCGGGCTCACTGTGGCTTGCCTACAACCAACACCAGAAGACCCAGCAGAAGCAAGCACTTGTGATTACGGAGGAAGTGTGCCGTGGATGAAGACACACGCCGTAACTGGGAGCAGGTTGCCGACCGCTGTTTTGATAAGGCTTATGAGGCAGTAGCGAGACGAGTGGCGAAGAAGCCAGCCAACAACCGAGTTGTGGGACCACGAGCCGAGAAAAAGGACTAACGGAGAAACCCTGCGGCTTGGGGGCTCTCAGCCTT
>BB_Man_B_Liq_inBBDRAFT_1000106_pt1 | contig 13647 bp, 12 predicted proteins | sample BBManParaguerPR_4_FD_10244 | JGI IMG/M metagenome (IMG submission 10244) | reverse complement strand
TCATTATTTTCCAAATCCATTCCCTCGTTTCAGTTGTTGATTAACAATATACATGTCCCTGAGACGGGATTTCAATTTACGAAGTTCCTCATCATTATACAAATAATCCTTCTTCAATGCTTCTTTGATTGCCTTGATCTCTGTACGTGGTGACCAGATGCCTGGTTGTTGTGGTGTACTTTCTTGTACTTTCATACTAATCATACCTTTTGAATGCTAAACATTTTGGTTGGACGATTCTTTGATTCATGCACTGCACGTCCTACATTCAATGCATGTCGCTTTGTAGAGGCAAACCTGATCAGTTTTGTCCCATCCTGTTTGAATAGTGTCAGTTTCCACCTGTGCTTGGAATCTGCTTTATGTGAAAGAGTTGGTTTTGCCTTCTGCTTCATTGGCATTGGAGCAAATACCATCTCTTGATCAAATGTCGTTTGTGTACTGTTGTTCAATTCGTTGGAGGTATTCATGGCGAGAAAAGAGTTTGTTGTACAGTCGGGAAACAATCTCAGGATTAGACGTGGTTGCCTTCTCCTGTTGCTTTGTCATATACTGCATCGAACTGATCAGTACAGACAACTCTTGTCGATTTAAATCAAATTTCATCAGTCATAAATTCCTCAATGTAGTAATCAACAGTGACCTCTAGTGCTGCCGCTGCTGCTTCAAGCATCATAGCATAGGCATGTGCCTCGTGCTCTGCTTTGTCATCAAATAGATCAAGTGTTGAATCATGCATGAATACGTGCCTCCTCTTGCGTTTTGAAAGGTCCGAACGTGTCATATCCACCATCGGACAATTCCCATTCTACATACCATCCTGCCTCATCGCAAATGGTATCCAGGTCAGTTTCGTCAACGTAAAATACGTCTCTATCGATGATTGTTGCGTAAAACATGGTCGGTGCCTCCTTGAGAACAGTGTAATTCTACCAGATCGGTTGGTGCTTGTGGTATTATCTGTGACAATCTTGGACTGTCACACTCTCTTTCTCTTTATCGTGAGGTGTACATCGTCACCCCAGTCATTCATCTTACGAATGTTGCCAAATGATAGTTCAAGTGGTTCACTACATGGTTCTTCTAATTCATGTTCAAACTGGCATTTCCACCATTTAATCTGTCTGATGAACTCAGACGAGATCTTGATGTGTAATGCTCCGTCGAAATCATAACAATACTCAAAATGTGATTGAATGTCAGGGTTCATCTTGTTCATGTTTAGTGTATATAGCAAAAAACTCCGCATGGTTAGTGCGGAGTTTTAGTTTAAAGATACTCTTTGTTAACTTTTGATGCAATCTTATTGCGCCCACCGTTCCATACAGTATAGATTTCCATGTCATCTTGCTTTGCCAGATATTGTACTGCACGCAACAATGACTCCAGATCATCTCCCAATGCTCCCATACCTGTATTACATTTCTTACATAACCACCCACGAAACTCTTTGGTCTCATGATCATGATCACATTGCCATCCCCATGTACCATCTACACCTTCTGGGACTGCTGCTTTGTTCTTGTATACGGGTTTATTGCAGATCGCACACGCTTCTCCATATTGTGGTTGTGGATGCTGTTGTTTGACCTGCCGCTTAATAGCAGAGAGTTCCTTAGATATACGAGTGCTACAAGTATTACAATATGTGTTAACACGAAGACGGTAACCATCTTTTGTAAATCGATTGGCATACCATTGAAACTCAGCATTTGATTTCCTTACATTGCATGATGAACATACACATGTACCCAATGGGATATTATCTAAATTCTTCATTTGAATTTACGAACAATACCATTGATGACAATGTTGAATAGGATGAGACCACCCCATACTTGCAACCACGTTACACTGACAGTGAAGATATACACTAGCACTGCCCAGATCATCGTGGCAAGAATAGCAGTGGAAATAATACCACCAATCAATTTGCCAAGATTCTCACCAAGTTCCCTTGCTTCTTCTTTGCGAATCTCTTCAGGCGTCATATTCATACGCTTGATCTTCTTGATCATTTCTTCAGGTGTGATGTCTTTAGTCATGGTCAGCGAATGTTGTAGTAGGGTTTGTTGTAGATCATATGATCCAGAACCTGTGCTAGTTTCTGTTCATATGTGGGATTGTTATTGTGCATACAACTCACATAGGCATCATGGAGTGTAGCATACAATTCTTCCCAATGCTTCTTGTCAATGTAATTTGCTTTCATGATAACCTCAGCGAGCGTAGAGATAACCACCCGCCCAGTCAGCGGTGGCATAGAGTTCCTCACGATTCTCATCGTTCAGAAGATTGTAGCGTACACCTTTTGCAGGTGCCTTGACACTGGCGGGTTTGTACACATCACCAGTATTCTTGTCAACAAAAGCATGGATGCTGATGCCGCCACCACTGTCCTTCATCATCACCTTGAAATACTTACGAGCAGTGCGAATGAAGAACTCAATAGGAGCACCGTGATCCATGATCTCATCGATCTTGGACTGATGATAGTCCATGTTGATCTCATCGGCAATAGAACGCTTGTGAGCAGCGATCTGAGCATCTTTGAAGTTCATGTACAGTGCATCACACAGCATTACTGTGTAGTCAGCAACTTTCTCGTTGGTCAGAGTGGTGTTGATCACGGTGGTGTTCCCTTGATTACCTTGTAATTATAGAGCGCCTCAGGCGTCCTGCTCCTGGTCTTGTGCCACTTCACCAACTGGTTTCACGTAGCGAACATTGTAAGGAGAATTGAAAAACCTACGGAAGGCAGTAACAACAATAATGAACGCCGAAACAACACCAACCAGACCAAGGAAGGTAACAGCATCGCCAGAAAAAGAATAAGTGTCAGGAGTCATCGGTAAATTGCTTTGAAGAAAAAGATAATGCCACCAACTAATAGAATGAAGGTGGCGAGAAGAGAAAGATTAACAATATCCATCATTCAAAAATAGGATGGACAGAGGTTCGATCAAAATGTTCATTGCGAACTTCTTGCATAATATGTGCTGGGACACCGTAGTATCCCATATGCATCCACACACAATCAATATACTGCAAATCTTCACGATTTACATTGTTGGTGCGATCATCACAATAGAATACAATCTCTTGAGGAACTTTTACTCGTTCAAATGTGTTGGGTTCTTCAATAAAGAATGGAATCGTCATAGGTGAAATCGATTACTGGGTAATCTTAGGAGGATTCTCCCCCTGCTGTGCTGGCAACTGTGCCAGTTCTTGAACTGACTTGCGAATGTCCTCTTTAGTGGGCACTGGTGGGTTATCAGATTGAATCTGCTTTACCACTTCAATACCTCCTCTAACACGAGAACGAAACTCTTTGAGTTTGTCAAGTTCTTCTTGTTTTTCTGAAATGTCAGCATTAACTGCTTTCAATTGGGATTCAAGATTGGTGAGATACTTTTGAAAGTCCATATAAATAAATGCTTGCTAAACAACCCTACCATAAATAAAAAGAAAAGTCAACCCCCATACTCATGGCAGTAAAAGTATTTAATAGGCAAGGACTGAGAAGAGATTTCAACCTGTCTGACTTACCAGCACCACAGTCAGCGTTGAATAATATTCTGGCGACGCCAACAATGCTGGGTAACAATGATTCTTTTACTGTGCAGGATCTGTTACCTATCACACAGATTTATGTGACAAATATTACCAGTGGTACATTTAATAGTTTAGATGGTGTTACTGTTACATTTACAGTTGTTGATGAAAATGGAGTTATTGACAATGCAACTAACCCTAAAGTATATCTTCCACTTATTAAGGTTAAGAATAGATTAGATACCGCATATTTCTCTACTGGTGAACCATTCTTCTTTGGTGGTGATGGTCCTAATGCCACATATTATGACTCAGATAAAATTGTTAGAGAACCAGAAGCATTGGTTCTTAATTTCATCTATCAGGGTAATAAAATTGTATTATCTGGTGGTAGATTATATCGTACAGCATTAGAAGCGACCACATCTGTTGATCTTACTCATACAAGTGGCAGTGTAAATGGATTTGAATATGTTGCTGATTATGATCCAACCAAAGTATTCCTAAATGAAGAATTTGATACTATTACTAATGAAAATGTAACTCTTACAGATAATTTCTGGGAGCAGGGTCAGTTCATCTATGGTAATAAGGTACAAAACTCATTCATTTCACTATTTGGTGGTGTAGGTTGGCAGGGATTCTTCAAACCTGTTGTATCAGGTATCTCTAGATTCTGGTTAAGAACTACTGGTTCTACAATATTTAAATTTCAAGATCCAGGATCACCATCATTTCAGTCATTATTATATGGATCAGTTGATTCTCAAGCATTAACTGCCGATGGTTCATTAAATGGTATTAGTTCTGCTCTTTATAATAGAATCACAACAGCATATAATGACTCATCAAGACAATTAGTACAAATTACTCTCGATCAGCCATTATTATTAAAAGATAGTGATGATCTTTATATTGAAGTCAATGAAGGACCACTGATTCCTAAACAGTATAGTATCTTCACATATTATGCTGAACCTACACTTACTTCAAAATTCTTTGTTGAAGTAACCACTGATTTCAATAGAAAGAATATTCAAGCAAATGATCTTCCCCTTGCTNCATTTAGAGGNACAGCAAGATATTTACCNTATGAAAGAAGAACACTTAANACATANTTGAATTCAATTTACCATAAATTACAAATTAACAATACTGAATATACTATTACNGGGGCAACTACATTTACATGTAGTGATTTTGAATATCAACACATCATGATNAATGACTACATCTATGATTATAGAAGAAGATTTACTGATCCATCTCAAGGTGTAAGACGTTGGGTAGTTACTGGATTATCTGACAGTACAAATACTGTAACAGTTGAACTTGACACAACATATACTTCTGTTAATGTTGGTAACTATAATGACCAACAGGCATACGTTGGTCTCAGTAATAGTGTTGTATTTACTGACACAGGAACTCCAATCAATACAACATATACTACTGGTTCATTAAATGATCAATTAGATTCAAATTCAGTAGCATTTCTATACTTTGTAGGTAGATATGGTGAGATTACTGCAAGGCAGAAATATATCACTATTAGTCAATTCTTAGAGAATTATGTTGATTATGCATTTGATTGGTTATATTATACTAAAGATGAAGATGTAGATCCTACTACTCAAAACAAAGCATGGATTTTATGGTATAGACCAGAAACTGCTGGTACATATGGTCCATTGAACTACAAATATCTTTATGATAAGAACTATGAGTTTTATCAAATTGGTGATTTTAAAACATTCTTAGATAACTCTGTCCCTGGTGGTGGTACAAGTAGAGATGAAGGTATTGATCAAAGAGCATTTGGTAAAGAACAATTAGATGCTAAAGGTGATCAATATAATACTTTATTCTCACTGCTTCCAGTAAGATCTGAATACAGTCCACCAGTTAATTGGAATGATGTAGCAATTTCCAGAACATTTTCACTAACCAGTGCATCTAGATTAGTTGGTCTTAGTGATAATACATCAGTTGAACTTGGAAATTATCTCTTTAGAAATACTGACGCTGGATTTATATCTGGTGATGTCATTCCATATAGAACAAGAATCAATGAATTATTATTAGGATCTAGTGCTGTCATTTCCAGTAGAAACTCAACTGCTGGTGGTTCTTATTCTGGATACATCTTTGATCATCGTGGTTTTGTTACTGCTGGCGTATTAGAATATGATGGCAATGATTCTCTTAGATTCTATGGAGAAGGATCTGAGATTCAAATTGGTATGTGCGTGGTGTTACAGAATAGAGCGAATGAACCATCATATATTAGAATTACAAGAGTTGATTACGATCCTACTTCACTTGAGTACAGATTAACTCTCGATAAACCAAAAGAAACATTATTTGATAATGTCGGCACATTTTATGCTCCAGATACTCAAATAAATGCTGAGAATGGAACTATTCCAGCATCTGGTAGTCCATATTTTGTTGATATTCTTCCTGCTAATGCTGATTTAAACTATGGTTCTCCAAGTGGTGGTACTACAGGTGGTGGATCAAATACATTTAATTTGTTTGATGGTGACTTAACTAATACTTGGGTATATTGGACTGGTTCAGCTGAATATTCTCAAGGTAATGTACAAAGAGCACGATTTGACCTGAGAGATTTTAATGTAACATCAGTAAGAGTTAGGTGTGCTACTATCAGTGGTTATTATGGATATAAATTTAGATTACTAGATTCTGGAAAGAATGTAATTGCAAATACCACTGTACAAGTAACATCTACAAGTTCATCTTGGTTAAATGTACCAGTGTCTGGCACACCAAGATACTTAGAAATCTTTACAGATCAAGATTTCCCTAGTGTATATCCTAGAGTATACTTATATGCTATTCAAGTCAATGGTACTACACTAGTTAATAATGCAACTGCTGTTGTTAGTGATAAATGTGCAATTTACTATGATCGTGGTGTAGATATCACCAAACCACTTGAGACGTTCTGTACGGGCACTGCATGTGGTCAGAACAGATATGAAGGTGAAGATGCCATTGCTGAACATATTGGATTGTTTGTTGGTAAGGGCATTATTGGTGGTAATGATCAAAGATGGAGTAATCCACAAAATGGTGCTACTAGTATTATCAACAACAATGATGCCCAGGTGGCAGAATGGCGTGATTATCAACCAAATATAATGACTGAATCAAATATTACTTCTAAGACATATAGAAGTAATGCAATCTATGCTAAATTGAGTGGTACTGGTGTTGGAGCACAATTAGCAGAACTTGGTCATCCAAACTTCCCATTGAACACATATGTTCCAATTGGGCATATTGAGGCAATGGTTAGAATTAAAGGAGAAATTTGGGATGGTACAAATGATAAGATTAAAACTGCAACCACTGGATTTAGTGGATCAGTTGCAAACTTCTCATCTTTCCAAGTGACATTGAATAATATCGATGACATAGAGAGTGGCACTTATGTTTATGTTAATGGTAGGTATTGCACTGTAATTGCATATAACCCTGGTAATAATGTAGTAACTCTAAGAAATGAAAGTGGTGCAACAAGAACCTTTAGCGTTCCTGATGGGTCCACACTGACATTTGGCAATCAAGTATATTACTTCATCACACGTATAACTGACAGTTGGCAATCATTATATGATTTTGATACCACTGCTGATGGTATTCAAGTTGGCAAACGTCTTGACTTTACTAAGTTTGCCTCATCTGATTGGAACTTACAGTTCTTAGCGTTCCCAACAAGACAGGATCAATACTATACAAATGGAGGTAACATCAGTTCATTAAGTACTATTACTTCATATTATAATTCGTTTGCATCATATCGTGATAGATTCTTTGAAATTACCACAAATATCACATTGACTGCAACTGAACTTGCATATTTCCTTAACCCAACTAGTTTTGCTCCGACTGTTGGTACAACTTATGTTATCCCAGGTGGTTCATATATCTTCTTCTCTGGTAAAGCAGGAGATAAGATTGTATGGTTCTCCAAATTTGATGATTTCCAGGGTGAATATAGTTGCTATTCATTGCATCCCACATATGTACACAATACATCTCCTGGTAACTTATCAAGTGCATCAGAGAACAATCTTGGCAATCTAAAGAATCAAAACCTGATCAGTTTACAACCACAAGATGGTCCTGCATTTGAAGTATTACCACAGGGAAGTACAGATCCTCTTGATATGCCATTTAGATATCTTCACTATAGAAGAAAACAATATGAAATGTTGCCATTACATTATGACTTTGAGAACACATTTAAAGCTCTTAGATTACTTAACCCAAGAGTTCTTGATTCATATACAACTGTAGAAAAGACCCTCCAGAATAGTGTCAATAAATTGTCAGTATTTACATTTGCCAATGATACTGAGAATAGAGAACTCTGCTGCCCACCACTTGACACCTCACCACCATTTGATAGTTCACCTATTGGTCTTGGCACCACATTAAATGAACCAGACATGTCTATTGGTGGATTAGTTAATGTAAGAAGTATTACAGCAAATCATCCAAAAGAAAAGATTCACAATATTCCTAGTGGATTCTCTAATTCATCTTTAGATGTAGACAAAAAATTAGAGATCGTATTTGGTGGTGCTAAATACGATCTCTTGATTGCTGATAGTAAACCATTCTAAGGTTTACGCATGATCAAATAATATTCTTCACCATTAATTTCAACTCTGAGTTTGAATGATTTTCCTTGGGCGAGTAATGTAGAGTTAAAGTTATCTTCTAATGACTCACCCAAGGCAGTATTGCCACCTTTAAATCTACTAGCACCTTGATAGTTACCAAGATCCAATTCAATCTCATTAGTGAATACTAAGTCATTGATAGTTACATTCAATGACTGTGTAATTAATTGACTATTGGCAGGATCTGCTTGCCATGGATTATAATCACTAGAGAATGATCTTGTCTTATTAGCAAAGTCAGCAGCAAGTGGATTCGTGATTTGCGATAAAGAACTACTGATGTATATCCCTGGAGATTCATCTGCTACCAGATCAGTTTGCAATGAATTGAATTCATCAGGATCATACGAAATGAGAGTTCCTTCTACTACAATCTCTTTATCATAATACAGGTTGCGGTCAATTCTATATTTTGTAGTTCTAAGATAAATTGATTCCTCTACATTATTTGTGATATCATTGATCTCTCCAGAATATCCATTATCAATATTGTAAGAGAATCCACCAACATTTGAGAAGATATCGTTACCAGTATCAATAATTTCAGGAGATTCTAAGTTTTGTACATTTTCTAGTGTTAATGAGTCATCTCTTTTTAATAATAAATCAGGTATTAATAATGTAGTGGGGATACTAACTCCACTGTAATTGGTGCTTTCTAATGTCGTTGGAGTATAATCATCTGCAAATAGAACAATTTCCTTCAAATCCTCAATAGATGATCTTGGATTAGTTCTTAAGAAGAATGTATTTTGCCCGTTAGAATCAAATACACCATATTCTGTTGTAGATGAAAATACTGGTGTATTACCAATTGGTGTTAATGTTGGATTAGTATCAAATGATTGATTTAAAGTAAATCCTGTTCCGCTTGATACAATAACAACATAATATACACCATTGATTACAAACTTATCTGCAATTCTATATTTTCTTCCACCAAATGTCTTAACTTGCCCTAAGGAGGTTATAAGGTAATTAGATTCAGTTACTGTACATGTTTGCTTTGTTCCGTATGAAGCAAAGTTATCAAAGTAATTTACAAATTGGGATTGCTCTTGCTTGTATAAGATGAAATATGGTCTCAAATATTCATCTACCAAGTTGTTGGGAACTGTATAATTTGGATCTCTTCCAACTCTTGCTGAAATACTAATTACATGATTGATGCCAGTGGATGTAGATTCTGCTGAAGTTACTAATACACTTGCTGCTGGTTTTGTATACAAACTTCCACCATTTGAGATATATTCTGAGATGAGTGGATAATCAAATGAATTTTCACCTGTTCCATCAACGTCAAATACTGTAGTATCAAGACCAGTCAGATAATTATAAATGCTCAATCCATTTACTCTGGTTGCCCCAGCAGGAGTAGGATTGTTCTGAACGTAGGTAATAAGTTGAGACGAAGTATATCCTTGATTATAATACAGATTCATAAGATCTGCATCATATTGAGTTAATGACCCGTCTCCGTCAATATCATATAATTCAATATTATTTGTTATCTTTTCTTGAGCATATATCTTCCTGTTGATATCAAATGCTTTAACTGTTGAATCATTTGGAGCAGCCCAAGTATTAACCCCATTTGTCTTTCTAATTTCATAGACACCATCAAGTGCTTTTACTGTATTATTAATTTCAATTCTTAAATTACTAGTATCTAATGATGAAATGCTCCATGCATAGTTTCCAACAATAGCAACTTTCCATGGGAATCCTACTATTCTGATTGCAAATCCTGTACCAGCACCCAACTCACCGCCAACTGTTAATACATCATTTTGTTGATATCCACTACCATTATCAATGATTTCAACAGATGATATTTCGCCAATAGAATTAACTACAATATTTGCTTTAGCATTAGCACCAGATCCACCTTGTAATGAAATATTATTATATGTTCCAGGTGTAAAATCAATTCCAGGATCATAAACAATATCAGTACCAGATGAAGGATTAGTTAATACTCCATCTGCATCAAATCCAACATATGCTGATGCAAAATCAGTAATTAAATTGATGGGAGTTATGTTTAAATAATCATCATCAGTATATGTGTATAACGTATCCCACTGGAACTGAACTGCACTTTCTAATGATGCTCCCGATTGTTCTACAGAAGCACTATGTTTAAATCTATTGAAAAATAATTGAGATCTTTCTGATGATAATCCAGCAAAGATTCTCAAATCAGCATCAACTGTTCCACCAGCTAAGTTCTGGATAGTTTGAGCACCATCGGTGATCTCTGCTAAGTTTAATGTTTGTACAAAACCTTGGTTTGCCATATTACTCTGTTCTTACGATCCAGCCTTTATCTCTGAGTGTTTGTGCAGTAACAACTCCACCCTCAATGGTAATTTGAGTTCCATATGTAGTTTTGATTAAATCGACTTTAATCTTTGCTCCATCAGGAGGATAGTTTACTACATTTCCTGGGCTATTACCAGGATATGTGATGACATCATTTGCATAATCAATATTTACTAAACTAGTTATATCAACACCATCTTGCTTTACTACTGTTTGATATTCATCTTGACCACCTGGAGGATCAAATCCATCCCTGATATTAATGGTAAGTGGGAATTGATATATTGGATCATTAGGAGTATATGATACTACGATCTGCTCAATTCCAGGATCATTTGTTACTAATACATCAGCATTACTAGAATCAACTAATTTATTATTAACATTTACTGCTGCTGCAGCAGTAGACACTAAATGAATTGTATTCGTAGTATTAAATGTTCCTGAAGATCCACCACTTGTTGCTGCACTAGTATCAGCAGAATCTAATACGACACTTGTTCCACTAGCACTGATAATTTTGCCATAAGCATTTGTACCCTGTTGCTTCAGATATAATCCAGCAGTTAATGCAACTGATGGAGTAGCAGATAATGTTACAGTTCTATCAGATGCTGGTCCAAAGTTTGGAGTAGGAGCAGGATGAGCAACTGTAATCTCTTGAGATGCTGCAGTTCCCGTAGTTTGAGTTGGAGTTGAAATTACAATTCTAGATGGTGCAGCATTACCCAGCAAGTTAACAGTAACTCCACTTCTCTTTGCATTGTTCCAATTTGTAAGTAAATCTTCTAAGATAGCATCAATATTAGATTGATTTATGTTATTATTAGATAAGTCAATGGATCTAATTCTCGTTGCGGTTGTCAAACTTCCTGAAGTGTAACCAGTGAGGTTACAATTGTTCATTGAAATATATTGAATGTTTGGTGATCCTGTACCAAAATTAGGAATAGTTCCACTAAGATTGGGGTTATTGCCGACAATAAAATATGTAAGATTGGAAAGATTATTGAAGTTACTAATTCCTTGAATATTATTTGATGACAAATATAATTGTTTCAGTTTATTCAAGTTTTGAAGAGATATATTGCCAGTAAAGTTGTTATCACTTAAATCTACATATTCAATATTAGGATTGCCCCCGAATGTTGGAACTGGTGTGCCAGAATTTAAATCCGATCCCCAACCAACACCATATGAGATAAGAGTTTGAAGTGATGGAGCAACACCAACATTGAAGAAACTACCTCCAATATATCCCCCACTGCTTAAAATTTCTAATCTAGTTAACAATGGTAGATTAAATGTAGATCCTTGGAATGCTGCTTGGGAATATGTTTGAGTGGCTGGATCGTAAATACCAATATTTCTTCCTAATACTGGGCTATTAATTCTGATAGATGTAATCGATTGAGCATCTTCAAATGTATCATCCCACATGATATAAGTTCTTCCATGAAGTCCTTGGTTTGCAGTCAAATCTGCAGGTCTTCCACCTTCAATATTGGTTGCACGTAAATCTATAGATGTTAAAGAGTCATTTCCTACAAACTTGGGAATGAAACCATCCATTCTAGATGCATAGAATGATAATGAACCTAGATTTACACATCCAGAAAATACATATTGCCCAAAAGTTACTGGATTCTTACTTGTATAAAAGAAATTATTTACATTACTTGGATTTCCATCACCAGTTACAGTATTCCATACTGGAGTTGTACTACCTCTAGTTGGGAATCTCGTATAACCAGCACTAAAAGTGCAAACTAGATCTATTTTGAAGACCGCTTGGAATTGGAAGAGCAGTATCATCTATTCTAATAGTTGTTATATTAGTCATCTTCGAAAAGTCCATCGAAGGAGTTGATAATGCTTCATTATCACGAACATCAAATGTTCTCAATTCACTGTTATCATTTACATCGGGAAGATATGAAGATGGAGTAATAAAAATATCATCTAATTTTGTAAAATAAGTATCTACTACTTGATACGTTCTGATACTTTTAATGTTAACTCTTGGTGTAATTTCTTGACCAGATATTGATACATATGGATTTGTATCACTTAAATATGCAGAATCTGAATTTCTATATAACCATCTTCCAGATGCATTATTCATAGTAAAACTTTGAAGATTGGGACATCTTGAAGCTAAATTCAATGGCAATGTTTGTGCATTAAATCCTGCAATAGTAGATAAATCAGCATCTGGTTCATCAATATAAACATAGTAAATACCATCAAAAAAGTGCTTATCATAATAGTATCCATTAATACTTACAGAAGTCCCTTGAACATCAAAAGTAAATGTTTGCTTTGATACTCTATCTACTATCACATTATTATACTCTGATTGAGAAACTTTTAAAACTAAGGATTCATCTGCAGTTTGATATATGGCATTGCCATAATATGTTCCAGAAAGATTTAAACTTGTTAATGTCTTCGGTAATCTTTTGATAACTCTTGATCCAAAATTTCTTAAGGTTTCATCATCTGCTTGGAACAGTGGAGTATTGTCCAAGATAATTGTATTCAAATCACTACTATTGTTGTCATCATATGTGATAGTTTGCCAATCTGGCATTTCACCAAGCAGATTACCTCCTAAATCAACATATTGTAAATTGATAAACTTAACTTTAGGGAAAAATCTGATGTTAATACTTCTACCAATAATTGTTAAAATATTATTTGGTGGGTAGTATAATCTAATTTCCCTTTCTCTATATGATTGAGAATTATATCTCAACTGTGTTACATTATTAGATACGTTTGGAACAGATGTAACCTCTGGTTCAGATCCGTCCGTCGCCTTAAATGTAAAAATAGGATTCAATGCTCCAAATGGAGTGAATCCAAAGTTCATTGAGATATTTTTAAACGCAGCAGTAAAGATAATAGGAATACCACGCATAGCATATACAAATTGCTGCTGCCCATTAATATTGAGTTCAATCATATCAGTTGCAACTTCAGTTGCAAATCTGATTGGTTCTGGAGTGTCTAATACATTAATAATTGCTTGCCCAAGTCCAGG
>BB_Man_B_Liq_inBBDRAFT_1000105_pt1 | contig 13664 bp, 29 predicted proteins | sample BBManParaguerPR_4_FD_10244 | JGI IMG/M metagenome (IMG submission 10244) | reverse complement strand
ATTCTTTGTGCGCCGACGGGTGCTGGAAAGACTTTTACGGCGGCTGAGATCATTCGCTCAGCAGTTGCGAAAGGCAATCGGGTGTGGTTTTTGGCTCACCTTAGGGAGATTCTTGACGACACCTCAATCAGATTGAAGCGCGCCGGCATCTCGCATGGCTTCATCATGTCGGGTAAGCCACGCAACTTATATGAGCAGGTGCAGGTGGTTTCGGTGCAGACGGCGATGCGTAGATCGTTTGCAGTGAAGCCTGGGCTGATCATTGTTGATGAATGTCATCTTGCGGTTGCGAATACATATCGCAAGGTGATCGAAGCTGCTGGCAGTCCCCCGATTCTTGGTTTGACTGGTACGCCATGCAGACTTGACGGCAAAGGATTGGGTGAGATGTTTGATTGCATTATCCCAACCTGCAGCACTGGCGATCTGATTCGTGATGGCATGCTGGCGCCGATCAGGTATTTTGCGCCAAGCAAACCTGATCTGAGCGAGATCAGAACCAGGGGCGGAGATTATGCGCTAGAAGAGTTAGAGGAGCTGGTGGATCGCAATGTGATTACAGGTAATGCAGTGCAGCATTACCGGAAGATGTGCAGCGGCAAACCGGCGGTGGCATTTTGCGTGAGCATCAAGCATGCCGAGCACGTTGCGGATTCGTTCAAGCAGGCCGGGTATCGCGCGGTTGCTGTGTCTGGTAAGTCGACCAGTGAGGAGCGGAAATTTGCGCTGGAGGGGCTGCGAACGGGACAGCTTGATGTGGTGTGCAATGCGCAGCTCTGGGTAGCCGGCGTCGATGTACCTGGAATCGAGTGCATTATTCTGCTCCGCCCAACCAAAAGTCTGACGTTTTACTTGCAGGCGATTGGTCGCGGGTTAAGGCTTGCGGATGGGAAGCAGCATTGCACGGTGCTGGATCATGCGGGGTGCGTGTTCGAGCATGGGATGCCTGATATCCAGCGTGAGTGGAGCTTGGAGGGTCGAAAGAAGAGAAAGAAAGCTGATGCGCCTGCAGTGAAACAGTGCCCGATGTGTTTCGGGGCGCATGAACCAGCGCCAGTATGTCCGTTATGCGGACATATTTATACGACGACTCAGCGGAACGGGCCGCAGCAGGTTGAGGGTGAGCTTGTGGAATTTACGGCGCGTGAAGCAGTGGTTAAGGAGAAGAAAAAAGAGCAAGCATCAGCCCGAACCTTGCCAGAATTGGAAGCAATCGCCCGTCAACGGGGGTATAAACCAGGATGGGCGCGTCGCGTGATGGCTGCACGGGAGGCGAAGCGAGCCGCCGCGAGTGGAATACTCCGGTGAGAGCGCCGTGGAACACGCTGATCAAGGAATGCTTGTTAGCAGTGGATCGGCATAACTGTGCGTATTTCGAGACAGGTGATGCTAGGCACATACACCTAGCAGCGAAGGTGCGTGAATATGTGCGGGAGCTGAAGGTGCTGATTTATGAGCTTGAAGCTAATGATTGAGACTGCGGCAGCATATGCGGGGATGTCTTCGGCGTTGCTATGGATGACGTGGTTGATGCTTCCCTAGCCACTGGACGATCGCCCATTCGCGGGAGTCTGACCAGAAGTGCTGAGTGCGATACCAGGAGATCCAGTCCTTGTGGCCCTTGGAGGAATTGCAGGCCAAACAGCAAGATATTACGTTATGCAACTCAGCCGAGCCACCGAGTGCTTTTGGGATGACGTGATCGAGGGTGCCAGAGCGCCCGAGGGGTTCGCCGCAGTAGGCGCATTGGTAGTTCCACGCGAGGTGGATTTGATCGCGTTTACTTCGGGGTAAGCGCATCGTCCCAACGCGGAAGGACGAATACACCTACGTCTAAATCGATGATGTCATCATCATCGTGAATGAATTCGGTTAGCTGAGAGTAGATGTTGGCGGGGAGGTCTTCAGCGGGAGTATCGCTGCGGACGATGACCTTGGCGTTGATTTCAACGAGATGCGCCTGCATGCGCCGACCGCAACTTGCCTTACGGTAGCGAGAGGTACAGGCACGGCTTGGTGTGAGCGAGACCGCGATACAGCAGAGGATCAGGCTGGCGCTGGGGAAGCTGCCATATCTCAGAATTTTTCGCAATAATTGCGGCAAATTACCAGATCCAAGGACTGGGCGCTGGGTCGAGTTTGGCGTGGGCAATCCTGGTGGCGGCGATCTGCTGGGATGGCGAACGGTGACGGTGACGCCAGAGATGGTGGGGCAGCAGGTGGCAGTGTTCACGAGCATTGAGGTGAAGACACCCACAGGCCGCATCAGACCAGAGCAGGAACGGTGGATGCGAGCGGTTCGAGCAGCGGGCGGAATCGCTGGTATTGCAAGGAGTGTGGAGGATGCGGAGGCGTTGGTGCGAGGGGCGTGAGCAGATGCGACGGTTTTGGATTATGCGCGACATTGCGCCCAAGCCAGATTTGCGGTAGGCTGCGGGAGCCCAACAGGCTTACCGGTTATGGATTGGACGGAAATTCTTGCGCGCGGAGGGGTGGCTGAACCACCTGGCCGCGAGGCAGCATTGCGAAGGATGAAGGAACTGCGACCGTTTACGGCGACGTTGAGGAGCCGGTCGACGCAACTGCTGAAGACGGTGCGTGTGGAAGCGCTGGATTATTCAGATGCGTTGATGAAGACGCGAGGATTGCTTGCGGGTCATACGTTGGTGAGATTGGCGGAGGGCTGGGCATGAGCCGTCGAGTGAGTGATCTTTGCGCTGCTGTGATTGCAGCTTGGGCACTGGCGATGATCGGCATTGAAGCTGGTGCGCATCACAGCCCGACCCACAGTGGGACGCAGGAGGTGATGCGGCATGACTGAACGCCGCTTTGTTTTTGCTTTCCCAGCACTGAACCTTTACGAAGTGATCAGGGCTGTGACTGCTATTGAAGCCAGGCACAAGCTGATCAATTCAAATCTTGCGCCGTATTACAACCAGGCTGTACTGCTTAACCCATGAATTTACTGATTGTTGACACCGAGACTACGGGTCTCACGCCAGCTGATGCACGCTGCATTGAGGTTGGCGGGATTCTGTTCAGCGTGGATGAACGCGCTGTCTTGGGGCAGTGTTCGTTTTTGCTGCCGACTGAAGAAAACCCGGTTGCGCACATTAATGGCATCCGCGCAGAGCTGACGCGATGCCCACAAGCTGCTCGGGCTGGCATGGAGTACTTCTATGCGATGGCGAAACAGGCCGATTATGTGGTTGCGCACAATGCCGAGTTCGATCGGCAGTGGTTTGGCCATGGTTCGCTAGCGGCGCTCAGCCAGCCGTGGATCTGCACGATGGAGGATGTCGAATGGCCGCGCATCAGTCGTAGTCGCCCGAGTGTCATGCACCTTGCGCTGGCATATGGCGTACCAGTGTGGGCAGCGCACCGTGCGTTGACGGATTGCATTTACCTGGCGCAGGTGATGGAGCGTGAACCAGATTTGGAGTTGTTGTTGACGACAGCGCTGGAGCCAAAGCGTTTGTATATGGCGATGGTGAGCTATGACGATCGCCAGAAAGCCAAGGATGCTGGATTCCGGTGGGATGGCGAGCAGCGAAGGTGGCTGCGAAAGATGCGTGATGCGCAGGTGCGTGAGCTGGCGTTTGGCGTAAGGGAGGTGGCGGCGTGAGCAACGCGAACGATTTTGCTAAGACCTGCAAGGAGGTTCTCGGTATTAAGGGGCGATTCTTGCTGCTGGGGCTTGGTATCGCTGGTTTATTTTTTCCCGGCCTTGTGGGTTACATCATTTTGAGTGGTGTCGCCAAGGGGTTGAAGGATGTTGATGTGCGGGCGATGCTTGAGGAGCTTGAATAGGGCCAGAAAATCTACACACTTCTATGCCTGAACTTTCACCCGCCACTCAAGCAGTGCTGGACGCCTTCCGATCCAGTCACACAGGTCAAGGCTGTCTTGCCGCCGCCTTGCGTGCTGCTGCTGATCAGGTGGTGCCACCCGCTCTTGAAGAAGAGTTCCACGACCGAAACCAAGCATTGCCATTGAAGAAGATGGTGGAGATCCGTCAAAAGCTCAACACCATCGCCAACGAACTTGAAGCCCAGTAGTCCGATCAACTTATGTGCCCGGTAGCCACTCCTCCCGAGGTGGTGGCCTCACTGCCGCCGGGCACGGCAGTTACGCGATGACCCAGAAAAGGTCGACGACACCTTAACACCATGGATGACCTTCTTGATCGCCTCCGCAACGCCTATCAATGCTGCAAGGACTGCGGCACAACGTATGGCGTGTACAGCGTTGGATGCAGCAGCAGCCGAATGGGTAAATGCGATGTGTGCGACGCGCAGACCTGGGTCACCGAGACGCGAGACTATGCGTACCTGATCACTGGCATTCGACGTGTGGAGGCTGCTCGCAAAAGCGCTGGGTGAACGCGCCAGCAAGTGCGACCGCGAGTCAGATCGCGTCGCCTTGATCCGGCTTGCGATCCTTGCCAGCTACCTGATCACGAATTGTTTCATCGTTGCGGGCGTCCTTCGACATTGGGGGCCGAAGCGTCCGCAGTACCCGGCTGTAAGGCACTTCGAGTGCGCGCGCGATGGCGGCAGCTTTCATGCCGCCGCGATGCATGAAGAAGATCAGGTCGGAATCGAAGCGATCGGCCATGGGGCTAGACAATTCGTCTAAGGCCATGGTAGCCTTTATAAGTACCTTTATCCAGTTATGAACCCAGAGGAATTACGCGACGCACTGGTCCCAGTCCGAGAGGAGCTGGACCGTGTGCTCGGGAAGATCTACTGGCAGGACGGCATGGCGCATGTATTTGCTGCGCTTCATGCTGCTGTCGAAAACGTCAAACTCGCTCGCGACTTATCTCATCGTGCTTGATTACCATTCACATCCGGCGCTTTCGGCGTCGAAGCTTAAGACAATTATCAGCGGCACACCGCGCGACTACTGGGCGAAACACGTCGACCCAGATCGCGCTGAGTTCAAGCCGACTGATGCGATGCGTCAGGGCAGCTTGGTCGATTGCCTGATCACTGAGCCGCATGAATACAGCAAGCGGTATCTGGTTGCGCCTCAATGTGATCGTCGCACCAAGGAGGGAAAAGCGATCTGGGCCGAGTTCCAGGCGGGCGCCGAGGGTCGCGAGGTGATCACGCGCGACTGGGAAGACAATGCCCTTCGCGTTGTGGAAGCGCTGATGCGTGATCCTGATGCTGCTCCGCTGCTGCGGGGTGGTGAAGGACAGGATCCGCATTTCTGGCATGACAGCGAGATGGATGTCGACTGCCGGTATAAACCGGATGTGGAGCATCCAAGCCGTGGGATCCTTGTGGACCTTAAAAAGGCACGGTCCGCGAGTCCCAGGCTGTTTGCTGCTCAGGCCTATGCGCTGGCGTATGACCTGCAGATGGCGCATTACAGCGCGGGTTGGGCTGATCGCTATGGCGCGCCACCAGAGCAATGCATTTTGATTGCGTATGAGTGGCAGTGGCCGCATAACATCAGCGTCAACGTGCTGAGCGCTGACCTGATTGAAGAGGGCCACCTCAGGCGTGATGAGGCAATCACCCTGGTCAAACGCTGCATGGAAGAAGACCGCTGGCCGTCATGGGGCACGGTTGAGATGGATGTGCCGCGTTGGGCGCATGCAGATGATCCTGCGAATGCGACCGATGCCGATGATCTTGAACTGGAGGGCCTGGAATGAATTTCGACGAACTGTATCCCGGCCGCTTCCTGAAGGCTGGGCTGATTCCCAATGGGAAGGCAAATTACACGATCAAATCTGTTGCGAAAGAGCAGATTGAAGGTGAGCGTGGCCTTGAAGACAAGGTTGTGATGGGGTTTGAAGAAACCGCATTGCAGCTAGTTCTTCCCAAGGTGAATGCCGTTGCGATCCGCGCCATGTTTGGTAGCGACGTGCAGCAGTGGATCGGCAAGCGCGTGACGCTGTATGCGACGACGGACATCATGCCGTTTCCTAAGCGAAGGAACGAGCCCTGTATTCGCGTATTCGGCAGCCCCGACATTCGCGAACAGGTGGTGTGTGAGTGGCAGCCACCAAAACGTCGAAAGCTGGTGCAAACGCTGCAGCCGACTGGGTATTACGTGACAGCGTGGAATGCGATTCAGCAAGCCACGCCAGATCAGATGCCAGCGATGCGCAAACGAGTGGATCAGCTCACTGCGCAGGGCGAGCTAACTGCTGAAGAGGCTGCGCAATTGGTTGCTGCAATCGACGCAAGAGTGTAACCTGTTTATCGAGTGCGTTTTATTTTGCGTTATGTCGGAGTTCGAGAAAATGTCAGTCGACGAGGCGCGTAGTCGCATCGTTCGCCGTAGCAAGACCACGCCTTTGCGCGAGGAAATTCTCGCTATGAAGGCAGGTGACGCGATCTCCGTTTCGTTCTACAATATGGAAACGGGCGAGGGGTACAAGCCGACCACGATCGCCCAGGTCGTCAGCCAGATGTCGAAAGACGGTGAGCTGCGATATTCGATGCGCAAAAACACTGACGGCGATGGCTGTTATGTGATGTGCATCGCTAAAACCCCTGAGGATGCACTGCGTCCGAAGCGTGGTCGGAAACCTAAAACCCAGGAGGCAATCTCTTGACTTTTACCGCTAGTGGTGCGCTGTTTCAACAGACCGCAGAGCAACTTCAGCAGCGTCTTGGTGATCGCTATGACGCGAGCAAGAACTACCCGAATTATGACGGGATTCTGAATGTACCGGCTGATCAGGCATATGCGCTTGCGCAATACCTGATGAATGGCCAGCCGATTGGTGAGCGGCAGGAGATTCCAATTCGGATCTCTGGTTGGCGCAAGCAATCTCAGGCAGGTAAGCCGTATCTGAGCTTGAGCTTCAAGCCGGATTCGCGTGTGCAGCAAGCTGCTCCTCCTGCTCCTGCGCCCGCTCCCTCTCCTGCTGCGGCGCCGCCTGTTGTACAGCAAGCTGCACAACAGGTTGCGAATGCTTTCGGTGGAACCGTGCTGCCTGCAGATACGGAAATTCCCTTCTGATCAACCTGGGGGTGGCCTATGCTGCCCCCTTACTTCACGCAATTATGGAATTTACCTTCAACAGCAAATCTCTAGATCGTCAGGTCACGCTTCACGAAATCCATCAGCTTTCCACGGAAGAGGCGCGCAAGCTGCATGCCGAGCTTGTGATCGCAGTGCAGGCGATGGATGACAAGGTCAATGAAGCGCAGATCGCTGCTCAGGCATCAGGCATCCCCGCTGACAAGGACTGGATTCATCGCGTCAAAAAGAAGCGTCGCATCTGCGTTGCCTTCGCCACTCAGGTGAAGACCTTGATGGATTCAGCGCAGCCGACCACACAACCAGCTTCTTTCCAAGGTGCTTACATGCGCCGGCTGGAAGAACTGCTGCTGGAGGAGCTGGGCGCCACTGTTTACGACGAGATCAAGGCTGAAGCCCGTGATCTTGCTCTTGCAGATCTTGGAGCGCCAGTTCTAGGCGCATGATTTCGTAAACCGCTTGCTGCAGCATGTTTTGCTGCGCGACACATGTACGGAACAAGCTAGCTTCACGCTCCGTCATCGAGCGAGCAGCTAGCTCAATCTGTAATTCCTGCTCTGGCGGGAGATTGTTTCTAATCCATTCCATTTTTTGTCATGCATTGGGTTGAGGAAGAAGCCGGCAAAACGCAGCACGGGGAAGGGATCAGTCGGGCGCCAGCTGGTGTCAAAACGAAATTGTTCAATCTAATTGTACGTCAACCAGGCACAAGGCCAATGAAATTCAGCATTCCCGCAGAAACAGTGACGAAGGCCAAACAATATGCGATGGCGCGTTGGCCGATGGCGCAGGTGGAGGTGGTGAAATGAGCCGCGTCAGTTTGGTGCATTGCACGCCGAACGCGGAGAAGCTGATCGTGCGGATGGCGCGTGTTTCCAATCCGGCTAACCAAGATAACGATGAGACGGCGCCTCGGTTGCTGCGTTATTTGATCAAGNACAGCCACTGGAGTCCCTTTCAGATGGCGACAATGTGCGTGCAAATTGAAACTGAACGCGATATTGCGGCGCAGATATTGCGACATTCTTCATTTGCATTTCAAGAGTTTTCAACGCGCTATTCAAAAACTGACATCGCTTACGCCCCGCATCAGCGCTTGCAGGACCACAAAAATCGGCAAAACAGCATCGATGAGCTTGATCCGTTTATGCAGTCGTATTGGGCTGAGCGCATCGGCGATTCCATTGCGCTGTCGTTCAGCTTGTACGAACAAATGCTGAACGAAGGCATCGCAAAGGAGACCGCTCGCCGGATTCTTCCGCTTTGCACGCCAACCACGCTCTACATGTGCGGCTCCTTGCGTTCGTGGATTCATTACATACAGCTTCGCAGCTCGAACGGCACCCAGCTTGAGCACCAAGAGATTGCACTTGCCTGCCGGGACATCTTCGCCGAACAGTTTCCTGTAATCGCGGAGGCAGCATTTGCCTGACCACTGCGACCACGAATACGTCACGATCGAATCCAGACCGACACCGGAAGGCACACGCAGACGAAAGCGCTGCAAGCACTGCCACCACAGGATCACAACCTATGAAGTGTCGGCTGACTTCTACGCAGCGGCTCAGCAAAATCAGTCTGTAGTCGACCAGCTGCGGGCACTGCTCCCATCGGCCGTGCGATGCAAAAGCTGCATACACGGCAAAGGCGGGGCTTGCGCATTCGACTTGCCCGAGTACAACACCGATGACGCTTACGATTGCAATTTGTTTTGTGATTAGTTTATGGCTCACTCCAAAAACTCAAGACCATGCTTGAGCTGCGGCAATATGACCACCAGCTTGGTCTACTGCCCCAAGTGTTACAAAAAGACACCAGCCGGCAAAGCTGAACAGTCTATGAAATATCGATTACAGAAATATAAGCCGCTGCAAAACGGTGGCCCTTGTGCGTCATGCTTGCACTGGACTGGCCGCTGCGACCTCGGTCTACCGGAAGGTGGATCAGAATATGCGACGGACTGCTCCCTGCTTTTACTCCAAAACGAATTATGCGTGGTCACCCATTCTTGAATCCGATCGAAGCCATGCTTGTGCGCTGGCTGATCAAGTCGCCGCGTATCGGCGCCATTCTGGTGAAGCAGCGCGGCGAACCCGTTACTTGGATCCTGCGCGACGAAACCGATCCAACCAATTTCGACGCAGAGGATCATTTCGAGGAGCCGGCATCAATGCAGCTTGAACGGCTTTACCATGCACCTGACGCCCAGCGTTAGGTGTACCTGCCGAGTGCAGGCGTGGGCGCGTTTGGTGTCCACGCCGTGATCTGGGGTGTCGACACTTATTTCAAACCTTGGTTTTTCGATGGAAAAATCGTTCATTGGGGCAGCCCAGCCCCTGACCGCCGAGATGCTTTGCGACGAGCTGAAGCCATGGCAAATTGAGAACGGCAAAGCCGCATTTCTTGATTATCTGTACGATCTGTACGATCGCGACAATGCTGAGCCTGGCGTGCGCGGTACTTACACAGGCTTATGGGAGCGGTTCAAGCATGACACAGCGATGATCATGCAGGCTGCATTTATTACTAACGATTTCCCCCTCTAATGCAAAAACTCATTGGCCTTTACAGCCCGGCACCGCGTTCGGGCAAGTCAACCACTGCCGAATACCTTGAGCAGCAAGGGTACGTCATCGTTCCTTTCGCGGAAACGTTGAAAGAAATGCTGGTGCCAATGCTTGAGGCGCTCGGCTACGACCGGCAAGGCGCGCTGTACCTGACGCATCAAGCTAAGCAGGTAGTTGTCGGCGATGCAGGCGTTAGTGTTCGCCACATGCTTCAGACTCTCGGAACTGAGTGGGGTCGCGCCTGCATTCACCCCGAAATCTGGCTAAGGTGCTGGCGCAAACGGATCGGTAAATACGATGCCGTCGTCGCTGATGACGTTCGTTTCCCCAATGAAGCGAACCTGATCAAGCTGCTTGGTGGTGAGATGTGGCGCATTGATCGACCCGATGTCCCACGCGAACACGGTCATGCCAGCGAAGGCTCGCTTGACGACTATGACCGGTTCGATCGCTTTATCACAAATGATGGGACAATTGATGACTTGATCTCTAAGCTGCGGGAAATACCCGTGTAAGCATGGCAAGTCTGCGTTACCACGCCGGTCGGATGGTGCTTTATGAGTCACCACCCGGCTGGCGGGTGCGTATCAAGACCAAGAAAGGCAAGCTTGATCTGCCGCTTGAAGCAACCAGCCTGGAGCAAGCTGTACCAGAAGCTGAACAGCTTTACGCTGATGCTCGCGCGATCGACAACAGCCACCCGTATTGCCAACAATGCATCCACTGGAGAGCAGTTGCGGCAAAATGTGATCTAGGGTTTCCAGAAGGGAGAGCATCTGGTGGCAGGTTCGCAAGGGACTGCAGTGCCTACAGGGGCAATTGACTGCGGCGACGGCTTTTACATCGAAATGGGCGAAGAGCCCGGCATTGGTGAAGTGCGCTATGCAGCATGCATGCCCGGTGGCGCTATCTGTCGCTACTCCAATGACTTGTGGCAGGCGCAAATCTATATTGAACAGATGCGATGCCAGTGATCCATTCGTAAACCTGCTGCGCGCGATACCAGCACCAGGAATCTTGCATCGTCCACCACATCCAAAGTGATGTGTGACCTTTAGAAGCATTACAAGAAAGACAGGCGGGCACGCAGTTCTCAGGAACCGTGAGCCCGCCTCTCGCTTTTGGCTTCACATGATCAATGGTAGTGGCGTGACGACCGCAATAAGCGCAACGGTTATGCCATGCGTTGAAAATTGAAGCCCGGAATCGCTGTTTTGTAACCTTTTTGCTAACCAGTTCGACGCCATCGATCTGGTGCTCCATGGGGCGAGTCCAGGCTTGCTTCTACGGTAGCTAGCCCTTGCTTGCCATCACGCATTTGTCATTGTTGTATCGACCAGTGACTGCGTAAGAGCGCTCAGGGTGATCGGACATTAATGAGAACACAATCTGTCCGATTTTCATTCCTGGATATAAGGGCAATGAGTGATGACGGCGCAGTGAATGCAGTTCAAGTGTCAACTTGCTGCCATGCCAGCCCGGATCACAATAGCCACATAATGCGTGTGAATAACCCTCACGGCCGCGACTGCTTTTCAAGATAAATTGTGCCGCAACATCCTCGGGAAGGTTAAAAGTCTCTTGAGTTTCGGCGAGAACGAATTCACCCGGCGCCAGCAGGTACGGATCTGCTTCAGTGTGATGACTGATATCCAGAGGCTGCAGCGCAAAGCTGTGCTCAACTTCAACAAGCAGAAGTCGGCCAAGGGTCACGTCAAGAGAAGCTGGGTTGAGCAGCTCCTCGTTGAAAGGCGTAACCATGCCTTCGTCTTGGCACAGCTCGCGGATCTGGTGGTCGGCAAGAATCACGAAATGGAATCAATAATCCCACCGCACTCTAGGACGCCCTGAACGAATTCCCAGATGGCAGAAGCCCTTTGCAGCCCCGTACCCAAGACTGAAGTCCCAATGCTTATCGCACCAGTCTTGAACCTCATAGATGTCGGCTCCATCGACGTAAAAGTCAACGGCTCCTTCGCCCTTGTTGAATAGATGCTCACTGCTGCTGGCACCACCGACCATTTTGTTGATGCGAGCATTGCGGTAACCGCTTGTGATCACAACGGGTCTTCCGCCAAATGCAGTGCGCACCCGCTCAAGAAATGCGGCCAGCTCAGCTGCAATCTGAATCTGATGTGCGTAGTCGAATCGTCGCTCCTCACGATCCAGCGCAAATTCACCCAGCCGAATATGCGGAGTCAGCCGTGCGCTGAACGGTGACTGCGGCGTGAGCTTTGCTGGTTGTTGCTGGATTTCAGGCTTGCGCGGCAGGCTGCTGCGCCATAGCTCGCCTTCCGCGCGACGACGGCGCAACAGACCAGCTTCAACATTGGTGCCTGGATTGCGATACAGCTCAAATGCAGCCGGCACCGCATCCCAGTCGCGTTCACGCAGGCGCTTGCTGATGGTTTCAAAGCCGGTGGCGCCATAGAAACCGCTGCCGAGGTTATACGAGAAGTCCACTAGGGCAGACTGCTGCCCATCCGTCATCTCAGACCAGAACGGCACAGTGCTGGCAAGTTTGGCCGCAATCCGATCGACCTCAGTTCGCATGAACATATCGGCCTCGATCACGGTGATCTTGTCGCCGCGACTGACGCGCCGGCCACCGGGATAGCGCGTGGTGCCGTAACCGATCGTGTACGGCTCAGCGCCGGACAACGGATCAGGGTAGGCGGTGAGGTGACAACCTTCGAATTCTTTGATCAGCTTGAACGCAGCGGCATAGTCACCTTGCTTGCCGCCCTGGCTCCATGTTTTGAACCAAGCCTGATCGCGACCAAGGATATAAGGGTTGGCGCGATTAATGTACTCCTCAAGCTCAGTTATTGCCGACATTTGATGCGGCAATTGCTTGTAATATTTAAAAAGATCAAGTAGGCGGATTTTGTTTTGCGTCATCAGTCCAAGGGGCGTGAATGCTCATTGCGCCACCGAGGAGGCGGCTGTCACCGGTTTGCAACGTGTCATCGATTTCGTGATGCACGATCACTGGTTCGGGGTCGGCAGGTTGTGCTGCGTGCCACTCGCGTTCAGCATCGTCAAGCCGACCAGGGAGCATGGCCTCAAACCACCACTCCCTGATCGCTTGTTCCCAGGTTTTGCCTAGAGCTTTTTTCCTTTGATCGCGCGCAGGGCGTGGAAGATCAGCTGAACGATACTGTTGTCCTTGAGGGGCGACAGGGCGATCAGCTCAGACGCTGCAGCAATAACAATCCAAAATGCTGGATGATTAATGATGTCCATAATCAGCAGGAAGGTGGTCGTGCCTCCAGCTTAGATACCCTTTGTTCTACCGTCGATAGCCGACCGAAAGTTTCCTTTCTATCTTCTTTTATGTCTGTATGCAACGTTTCAAGTTGCTGTGCGATGTGCTCTACTGCGGTCGTAAGGCGGATAACAGCCTCGCGTGCCTCATCCGACTTTCTTGTAAACCCAGCAGCGCCCATCGCGGCAACTGAGATGCTTGCGCCGGCCACTGCGGCAATGATTTCGATCATGGCAGCAATGGCTACTTGAGTAGCTTAGCGGCCCTGTCCGCGACGAAGCTTTCTGGTGCCGCGCGGTTTGCTTCGCTTGCCGTTGCCTTGACGGGTGAGCTTGGGCTTGCCCGCTTGATGTTCAATACGGCCGGTCCCACCCTTAGCGCGTACTGCCATTTCCTTTGTTCAGTTCTTGTAGAAGATACTGCCTAAGCGCTCGATCGCTAGGTGTTGGTTGCGGTTTGAGGTCGATCTCCAAAATACGCAGCTTGAGTTGCTTTGCGTAATACTCCTCCAGCTGCGCCTTGACCTCAGCGCTTTTGGCGTAGCGCGTTTCGACAGCAATCGTGGTGCCCACAATCGCCGTGAGCACCGCGAGCACTGCCCCGATCGTGGTTAGGTGGCGCTCAATCACCAGCAAACACCCGCACCGGGCTGCTGGGTGTCACCAGGTAGGCGTCCCAGCCGTCAGGCAGGCCGGCGGTGAACTTGGCGTTGACGTGCCAGCCGTCGAAGGTGGGGCCGAGGTTGTCGCTGCTGTTGAGCGCAGGCTCGCGGCCAGTGACGGTCTCGGGATCCTCGGGGTCGAAGATCAGGCGTTCGATCG
>BB_Man_B_Liq_inBBDRAFT_1000104_pt1 | contig 13695 bp, 5 predicted proteins | sample BBManParaguerPR_4_FD_10244 | JGI IMG/M metagenome (IMG submission 10244) | reverse complement strand
TGTTGAAGTTAATTTATGATTTGTTCCAACTCCAATAGAATCAATCGAGAGTGTAATGGGATTAAATTTTAAAGCATTCTCAGCAGTTGATGCGAATTGCAATTTACCATCAGTAACTTTCACTGCATATAACGAAGATGGTAATTTATCTGTGAGACCGATTCCCGGTATAGTCGTTTCTGCTATACCAATAGGAGATCCACTTTCTGGATAGGAATAAGTTAATAATTCACCACTTACAAAATAATGATTTTCAATATTTAATAAATCGTCATCTATAGATACAATATTTATATCTTCAGAGTCGAATGAACGTTCAAAAATAAGTCTTCCTTTGTGCTTAAGATCAAAATTTGTCTTTATTTCATTTTCTGTTCCAAAATAATCTCCATTAACAGTTTTAAAATCTCCAAATTCATAATCAAAAGAAGTTAATGAACTAACTCCACTAAGTTTAGAAACAGAATTTCCAAAAACTCTAATTTCAACTTCTCTATTTGGTAGAGGTTCAAATAATAAGATTAGATTATCTGTAGATGAATCAACACTTGAAGAAAAAGTTCCCAGTCCAAGAGATGAATCGGTATCAATTAATCCAAATTCAGATACATAACCAGTATTATTGTCACGAACTATCACTAGTTCTGACATTTGATTTATTCCATTTGTAAGATCTTCAATACTAACAAAAGCATTTAAACCATAATATGATGGATCTACGTTCAAAATTTCTATTGGATTTGTAACCGAATCAGTAGTTGACAATGCATATCCAGTTTTTGTTAAAGTCGTGTTAAATGTAGTAGATCCTGTTGATGTTCTGGATGTGTTTGAAATCGATACGACAGTTGACTTTACAGTATAGCTAGTAGTCAATGATGAATATGGTTGAATTTCTACAACAACTTCATCACCACTATAAAACATATTATAAGATCCAATTCCAGAACCAACCTCATTATTTAAAGTTCCAGATACTATAGATGAATATTCTGTAAAATAAATATCATCATTTAAAACAATATTAAATTCATTATATTCATAGTAAGAATTATCAACTGCTTCGAATGTAACAAATACTTTAGAAGAAGTATATGTAGAATCAATACCAACAACTGCCGCAGATGTGGACAATCCACTTGAAATAGTTTCTGAGCTACTACTTACTTTTGCTATATCTCCAATGTATTGCGTTGATGTTCCAGAAATATCACCAAAACCATAACTAAATCCACTTAAATTGAAGTCAGAAAATTCATAATCAATTGGATAAAATAACAAGTATGCATAATTATCAGTAATTCCAATTTCAAAATCACCAAGATTTTCTATCGTTGATATTTTTCCATATTCTGATGTGTAAATATTACTACCATCATGCAATCCAGATAAAATAACTACCTGTCGTTCCAAATCATAGTTCTTATCAACTGCTAATAATAAGTATCTTTTTGCTCTATATTCTTCCAATGACCAAGATTCTAAAGTGCTATACTTAGTTGTTCTTGGATTGCTATTAAATTCCGAACTAATATCGTCAACTATTAAAACTCTATTACCAATAGATTGGAAGTAATCTGTTAAATCTAACGTATTAAATCTTATCTCATCTGAATATAAATTTTTAATATTATTTTCAGTTGCTAAATCTATATCAGAGTAGCAATTTAAATTAATAACGGAATCAATATTTGATATACCTAAAAGATCACTTTCATTTTGTTCCGTATTGAATCTTGTAGAAGTCAATCCAGATATTACTTGAAGATCGCTGAATTTTTTAACACCTACCGGATGTAAGATACTTTCTACTGGTTCTCCCCAAGAATTTATACCAACATTTGATTTTACAGAATATGAAAAATACTGATAATAGTCACTATCATGAATTCTTTGATATTCATCATTTAAAAATCCTTTTTTATCTAAAAATTTAGACCTTTTTTTGTTAGTTGCATCAATTTGATAGGTTAAAGTAGATATTCCTACAATTTCATTTATAACTCCTTTATTATTAGATATTTTTCCTTCTAAAATATTTCCTAAGGAATAAAATTCTGGGTTTCCAGTAAATAATTTTAAAATATTTGAGTTTGAATCCCAACTAATTACCCTATCTTCAGCATTATTATTTGTATTCTTAACTAATTCATCTTTAAAAAATTTATTTTTAGTAAATGTTGTATCAAATACTGGAAAATAAGTTGAAGGTATAACTCTTCCAGTTTTAAATAATACATCAAAAAATCCAGGATGCTGAAATCCTACAAAATCTTCCATATTAAAGGTAAAAGATGGATTTTGTCCACCAATATTTGGATCATCAGAATTTACAGTGAATAATTTATATTCATATTCGGAAGAATTATAACCAAGATCATTATTTAAATCCTGAGTTATTACTCCTTCAATCAAAACTTTAGTTCCAACAGGAAATGGCCATGAACTTAAAGTACTAAAACCAACTACATCTAAAGTTACTTCTGCATTTTTAGATGAAGAATCATATGTGATATTTTTTATTTTATACCCATTAGTATTTTTTATAGGAATAATTGTAGGTTCAGAATTACTTATCCCCTTAGTATTCTTAAGAATTTCTACTTTATATCCATCATTATATACATAATCTAAAACAATATCATTTACAGTTTTTTTAGTAATTCCATCTAAAACTACAAGATTTGGTAAAATGCTATAATTCTTTCCGGGATTTTCAACTTCAATTTTTTCTATACTAGATGATGAATTTACTTTTAAAATAAGCGGAGAATAAGCTCTGGGTTTTAAAGTATTATCAGATGGAAATTCAAATCCAATATTTTCTATATTAATATCTTTTATTTTTCCAATTTCATTTGATTTCGCAAATAATATAGCACCTGAACCAATCTCACTATCAATTCTCTTAATTTCTGGAATTTTTTTATACTTTGCACTAGAATTTAGAAATTCTATAGAATTTATTGGACCATGTGGATTTGTAGATATAGATGAATAAACAATATCAGAATTGCTACTAGTATAGGAAGAATTTTCTGGTAAGTTTTCTAAATCATATTTAAATGTAGTATCAGTTACATTTTTTATAGTATATGATCCAGAATAACCACTTTTAACAATTGAGATTGAATTTTCATAATCTTCGTCAAGAGATATATTTGAATATTCTAGAGGCAATCTTTCATCCTTTAATGGTACTAAGTTATAGTATAGTTTTTGTGGAAAATTATCATCACAAATTAGTTTAATTTTTGCATCAGATGTTACACCAAAAGTTCCATTTTTTACTACATTAATTGAACTAGATGATTTAGATGTTATAAATTCATGCTTTAACTCATTATCATAGAAAAATTTTAGATCAAATGCAGAATATCTAACATTATTTCTTAAAAATGATAAAGATGGATGAGAAACATCAAAAACAAGAGTTTTATTTTTAACCATCTTTATCGGACTATTAATTGGTAATATCTGTCCAATACTTGCTGAAGTTATATTCACAATAGTCGTATTTTCTATAGGTTTATAACTTCTATAATCTAAGGATAATTTTATAGTATCTTTATCCAAAACTATAACATAATAAATTTCATCATTAGTTAATCCACCACATGGTGCAGATGATACGTGTATAACTTTTTGTCCTGTTATAAAATCATGATTTTCTATGGTAATTGTATTATTTTCTACATTTACATCTATAGAGTTAAAAGTTATATAATTTATTGAAAATTTGTTATTTTTTTGGTTGTAAATAACATTATATTCTTTTTCTACAGATGGTTTGCAATCTATAGTAATAATATTATTATTAATTAACCCATGAGAATTTGAAGTGGTTACAGTAACTTCAATGTGATTTACATCTACATTTAAAACGTCATCATAACTAGTCTTAAAACTATGATTAGATCCTACTCCAAAATCTTCAAAATTTAATAATGTAGTATAACTTCCAAGCCCAACTGGACCTGTTGAACCAACACCTACTTGTTTCTCAGAAATTCCAATATAGTCATTAGAAAATAGATATGCATAATATGGAGTATCTTTTTGAAGATTAAAATTTGTTAATGTATTTGAAACACCAATTGGTGAATTATCATAATCGTAATATAATTTTGTATTTGTTCTTTTAATTCCATGATTTGGTAAATATAATCTTTGAGAATCAATAAAATATTGAGTTAATCCAACACCAGGATTTTCTACGGTAACAGTTGTCCCAATCCCAACGCCTAAAGATTCTGATGGATTGAAATATAATTGCTTATTAATACTTTTTAAATTTTTAGAACTGCTAAAAGAATCTTCTGTTAAAATATTTTTTGGAAATGTAAAAATTCTAGGATTTTCATATAATTTTGTTCCAGCACTAAAAGAAGTGCCAGAAATACCATTAAATTCTCTTTCAACTCTTATTCTAGAAGAATTTCTATCAAAATTTAGTACTTTTACTTGTTCATTTCCGATTTTATAAATGTCATTTTCATTAATTGAATCAAATAAAGATGCATTTTGAGAATAACTAGAATAAATGTTAAAGTAAGTTACTATTCCAGTAGTTCCAGTTGTACCAATACCTGTTGCAAGAACTAATTCCTTTGGATTCACATTTATATCAGTAACAAAATTATTATTCCTTTTTCTATTGTAAATTTTTACAGTAGTATTATTTGATAAATTGTGAGGAATAGATGAAATTGCAATGATAGAATTGGTAGAAAATCTACTAATTTCCACATTAGTAATGGTAGAAGAAGCTGATCCAATACTTGAAACTTCAGTTCCTCCAATAGATGAAACTCTTGCTAAAGCACGATTATTTCCAGTGGAATCATCTCCAAAAATTATTTTATCTCCGACTTTATATCCATAACCACCATCATATATTTCAATATCAGTTACCTTTCCAGCATTTACTCTATTAACATAAGAAATAATATCAATTTCATCACTTGGATTAAAGATATTTTCATATTCTCCATAAGTATTAGAAACATTATATGGAGTTATATTTCTCAATAAATCATAGTTGCTAATATTATCGACAGATTCTCTTCTAGTTCTATCAGATAAAAATGTGTCTTGATTTATTTTTTTATCATAATTAAACTCAATTGGCTTAGATTTAAATGAATCTCCTATAAAATATGGGAAAACAGGTAATTTATAATTTTTAAATTTTTTCGGATCATTTTCACCAATAGTAGAAAAATAAGCATAAACTCCATTTGGATATTCTGGAGTAACGCAAAATCTTCCATTATGAATATCTAAATCTCCATCATCAAAATGCTGATAATCTTCAACAAAAAATCCATCTGGATAATCTGGTCTATTATCCCGACTCACAATTTTATATCCACTTTTTATTCTTCTTACTCCACCACTTCCATTTATATTTGAAAACCCATATGGACCATAAATTGGATTACCATCATAAGCCCAACCAATTATTGGTGAGTGATATTTTGATTCTATTTCTTTTCCGGAAGAATCTAGTATTAAATCTGGATTGAAAATAGTTCTCCCATTAATGACTTTCCTATTATAGATTAATTGTCTAAATTTTCTAGGAGCATATAAATGAGTATATTGTAATAGTCCATTTATTCTAGAAAATGAAAGTTCACTGGAAGAATCTTGATGAATAAAACCATCATCATCGTAAATCTGTGAAGAATTATTTTCAAAATTTCTAGCAACCTCATTAATAGTCCATTTTTTAATATTTGCAAAGAATTTTGCTCCAGATCCTGCAGGAATCAAATCAATATCAGTATTTTTCGGATATCCAAATCCTTTATTTTTAATAATAACATCAGTTAGAATGCCGTTTGTAATAACTGGGACTAATTGTGCCCCATCAGCATTACTAGCACCATTGGTGTTTATTACTAAATCGGGAACAGAGGTATATCCACTACCACCATTTTCAATTATAATTCCACGTATTTCTCCATTTATAATTATTGGTTTTACTGATGCATTTTGCCCACTATTTGCTACAATAAGTGGCTGTCTATTGTAATTTAAAATGTTTTCTGATCCATAATTACTTCCATTATTTTCTAAAAATACGTCTTTAATTTCTCCTTTAACGGATAACGATACTTCAGGAGGAACAGAAGTTAAATTTTTAGAAGATGAAGATACTGTTATTGAAATATCAGGATATTTAAATATTTGCTTTCCAGTACCAATATCAGTCAGATTTACATATTCTTTATTTTCATAAAAATAATCTTTTTCTGTAGATCCGCTTCCAATATTTGATAATTTAAATTTTTCATTACTTATCTTAGTAACATAATATGATCCAGTAGTTAATCCTGCTATTACAGTTCCTTCAGAATCATAATTGATTATTTCTTTATTTAAAAATCCATGATTTTTTATGTTAATAGTATTTTCATAAAAATCTATCGGATTTTCTGCAGTTTCAGATGTATAACTTACCTTTCTATTCGTATAATCATCTGCAGAATCAATTATTTCAAATTTTCCAATTCTTTTCTTTTTTTGTATGGACTCAAAAGTGTGTAAATTATCACCATAACTCGTTAGATCTATGGGATTTGTATTGGATTTTGAATCTAGTGATGTCTTATGTAAAGAAAATGTAGTGTTGGATTGTCTTCCAATATAGTAAATGGATTTATCTACAAGTCCACCAATATTAGTTTGCTTATTAGTTAGATATATTACTTTTTCACCAGACTCAAAATTATGATTTTCATTCGCAATGATAATATTTGAAGATAATCCAACATTATTTTCATTAGATGAATTTATTTGTACTGTATGAGTATATGTTTCCATTACTGGAATAATATTACATCCAGAACCATTTCCACCAGAAACTGTTACTATAGGAGTTTCAGTATAATTAAATCCTCCACTTATAACTTTAACATCTTGTATTGATCCAGATACAATAAAGTTTCCAGTAGCACCAACTCCATACTGAGTTTCCCCTATCGTATCAGAAATTACTAGATTTGGTGGATTAATTACATCATAGTTACTTCCAGGGCTAAGAATGGAAATATTTTCAATTGAACCATAAAAAACACTATTTTTTGACTTGTAATTTAAAATTTCAACTCCATTTTTGAGAATACCAAGCTTTCCTGGAATAGTCGTGTGAGTTTCAATATCATTTACTGGATCTGAAATTAATTTTACTAATTTCCTATCCTTAAGTATAAATGGATTATTTACATTTAAAATTCTTTCAATATCAAAAAAGTCAGAGTAATATAAAGTATTATTAGTTACATTTCCATATATTTCTAAATGAACATTGTTAAATACATTACTCAAACTATTTGATAATCTAATATGTGTATTATCTACAACCGTTACAAAATATCTACCGTTTTGAATATTTAATCGATTTGATGCATTCTCTTTATAAATTACAGCATCACCAGTATAGAAAGAATGAGGTCCGACCTTTAGTAAAGTATTATCAGACCTATCCTTAGATACGTTCAAAGTAAATGTAACTCTCCTATCATTCACTCCAATCCTTTCATTCGAATATGAAGGTAGTGACGATGAGAAAACAAAAAGTTTATCATCTAAATTTGTATTTCTATATACGTTACTAACGTCAGTTAATGAAGTTGAAGACTCTGAAAATGATAAAAAGTTTGCTTTATTTAATTTTCTTTGAATTTTAAAATTCTTTGTAGAAATATTATAATTTTTTATTGGACCAGATTCTGATACAATTAAGTATGTAAAAATACTTGTTCTAGAAATAAGTCTTACAGTATATGATTCATTTTGTTCTGATGATAAAATAAATCTATCATTATTTGATAAGTCAAAATCACCTTGTAAATTTATTGTATAAGTTGTTTCACCACTTTCTTTAGTTATAAAATCAATATAATACGTTGCAGTATTGTTAAAAATCCAATTATTACTCTTTATACTTGTATCTGGAAGTCCCAATGATGAAAATTTAATAGGATCTTTCTCCAAAAAATATGATGATTTTTCAGGCAATAAATCACTCAATACATTTGTAATTCTAAAATTAATTTTTTGTTCATTATCATCGTATATATATCCATATCTCTTGGAACTAATTAAAGATCCTTTTGGTATATCATTGGTTATAAAGGCATTAGTGAATTGATTTGAAGTTTTGCCACCATATACTACACTTGTCCTAGAACCATTTGTTAAATATACGTCTAAAGATCTAGAATTCTCAAAACCAATTGTAGAATCTACATATATGTCAGTTGGAAAAGTAGAATTTAAATTTTGTACTATATCTTCTACTACAAGAGTTGAAGGTGTTGCAACAAAATCTCCAAAAATAGATCCAGATACATTTGTATCTTTATTATAATCACTATCAATACTGACAATATAATATTCTTTTAATCCTCTCTGAATTTTTTCAACATTAGTAATAACACCATATGCGCTGATAAGATCACTTTCTTCTTCATTTTGATATAATGTTCTATTCAATAAGATATTTGTAAGATCATCAGTTCCATCATAGTAAATTACTAAATCAGAAGTTTTTCTAAAATTAGCTGATGATGGTTCGATAAGAAAATCACTTGGTCTTATTATTTCTGCTTTTGTTCCATAGAGTGCAGAAAACAATATTTCAAATGAAGTGTCTGACCCTTTAGATGTATATAAATCATTTACTTGCTTATAAAAAAGTCTAGAATTGACCTTTGGATCTAATACTCTTTCTTCAAAACCAGGTGCAATTTGTTTTTTGAGTTTTTTAAAAAATTCTTTTAAAAAAATTACACTCAAGTTACTTACTGTTCTTCCACTTGAATGTGAGTCAATAACAGATTCATCTTCGAATACCAACTCATCTTCAATTGAAGTAACACCTACAAAACCCCTTATACAATCAATAAATTGAGTATCATTCTTAGATTTATACGAAATGATCTCATTATCAATCTTAATTAATCCATATGAGTTTGGAAATCCATATGTAGAACTCACAGTTATTGTATCATCAATAAAATCAACAGGTTGAGTTAAAAAAGTAGTTTCTTGAATATCTGCTAATATATCAAGTTTGATATATTTGTCAATATTTGTTAAAATATCGTATGTAGAACCTTGCGATTCTAAAGAATTATAATATTCTTTTAAAAATTCAGAAAATAGTGGAAAATCTTCCTCGATGAAATCGGGAATCTGATTGTATAGTACTTGAGATAACCTAACTCTATTAACCATCTTGATTTCTTATTTACTATTATTTAATAACGAATTACACTTGTATCTGAATATGATGGGGTCTGAATATATCGTATTCCAGATGTATCAGAACCGGATGCAATATCATCTGATATTAATGATATTGAACTACGGTTAGTATCATATTGTAGATATAAATCCTGCAATCCAATAACATCATTAGATAAAGGACATGCAGATATTTGAATTAGTGAATTTTTTGTTATGGCAGTTGATAATATATTTAGGGCACTTATTCGGATATCACCCGATGTATAATCAATACTACCAACATTTCTTCTTACGATTGTCACATCGTCTACTGAGTTTAAAGATCCTTGTAATGGATTTATAAATTTTATCAGAACTATTTCACCAGTAGTTTGATCTTCATTTGGTATGTCAGAAAAATAAACATTATCAGAAATTCCAGAAACTCTGAATGCGGTAGTTTTAATGTTAAATCCAGTTTCATTTAAAATTTTAAATCCATTACCAAAACATATTTCATATTCTGCTAAACGATTCAAAACAGCTCTCATATCTCTGCGAATTCTAACTTCAGTTATATTTGATGTAATTGAAACATCAGAATTATCTATAATCGATAAAAATTTACTATATTTAAATCTAGATCCATATTGATTGATCTCATCAGATTTTGAAAACTTTGTTAGATTGTTTAAAACCTTATTTCTTACAGAAGAAGCATCTTTCGCAAGACTTGGATTATAATAAACTACACTATTTGTTTCGATAAAAAGATATTTGGTATCTAAAATTGTAGGAACAATTCCTGCGATAGAATACTTTCTTAACTCTCTTTTAATATTATCTTTAATATTATTCGATAAAAATAATCCATTTGTAGGTTTTACTGCGATATAAACCCTACCAAATTTGGGAGGATCTAATTCTTCTCCACCAAATGCAGTAATCGATTCTGTTTCTGGATATATTTTTCGTACAATAGTTTCATAATCTCTAGATGTAACTGCTCTATTCTGAGAGGCATAAATTCTTCCCGCAAAAGTTTTAACAGAATTTATAGATTCAATATCTTGACCACCTTTTGAACTGCTGATAGTTCTTATACGGGTGATTGTAGTGGAGTTTGATAGGTTTCTATTATTATCATTATCGACTAAATTTCCAGAAAATGTAAATTGATTTGCATCATTACCGTCAGCACCATTTGTAACAATGTATGATGCCTCGATTACATTACCATTAGAAAGTTTTTTGCCGAAAATACCATCACCAAATATGATCTCATATCTTTCATCTTCAATTTCTTGTATGAAAAAGACATTTGAATTCTCATTAATATCAAAAATAGAATCTGCAAGATTATAATTTACAGATACATTACTAGAAACACTATCTTTAACTTTGACTCTTAGAGTTGTATAATCAATATTCGAATTACTTAAAATGAATCTTTGATTTTTATTAAAAGTATCTACTGTAAATTCTTCTTCGACAAGATTTCCTTCATAGATTTGTAAATTATTAAAAACTGCTTCATTATTAGAGACAAGAGAAGTTACATCACTGGGAATAGAAAAGGTGTATGATTTATTTGTCGAATTGCTTGAATTTACACATACAATTCCTTTTCGAATTGTGATTGATTTTGGAAATAAATTTGTCCTTACAATGAATGATATTGTTGCTACTGATGATCTTTTTGATCTTGGCAAATATCCAACATTTCGAGCTAAAGCAACAACATTTTCTCTTAACGTAGCACTATCAATAAAAACCTCATTACTCACCATATTAGCATTATATGATGAGATGTACGTATTATACGCAAGAATATCAATCAAAAATGATAAAGTAGAACCTTCAAATTCATAATCAGTAAAATTACTATTTGCTCTGATATATTCTTTGATATTAGATTTTATTTCTTCAAAATCTAAAGTGGTAAATTTAGTAAGTGCCATTTATCGTGTTGATAGTAGTACAAATGATAATTCTCTTTGCTCAGGTTCAATGCCAACTATTTTATATTGTATTTGTATATTATATTCATTATTATCAAAAATTGGTGTTACAATCACATTGGATAATTCAACTCTTGGTTCATAGTTATTAATAACTCTAGTGATTTCATCACGGATTAATTCAGATACAACAGGTGTCATATTTTCAAATAATAATTTTGAAACACCAGTTCCTAATTGTGGATTAAAAAATCTTTCTTGTCTATATGTCAATACAAGATTACGAATTGCACGAGAAATTGCAACTTCATTTTGAATTGTATTCAAATCTTTTGATAGTGGGTTTGCTTTGAATGAAAGACTCAGATCTTTAAACCCTCTACTTATCCTTTCTAAAGGCATTAGGATATGCAAAACATCTAGTATCAACCTATTTATCATATATAAAAAAATCTCTGAAATCAAACAGATCTCAGAGAAAAGAGTTTTTGGGGTATTTTGAGAGTAACGCGGATAAATTACCGACCTTGACCTCGATAAGGCTTTCGTGCTTTATTACGACTTGTAGCAGAATACTTTGTATTCTTTCCCTGACCTTGACGAGTATTTTTTGGTTTTCCTGAGGTGAAATTAACTCCACTAATACCAATCTTTGAACGAACTGCCATAAGACTCCGTTTGTTTACCTGATTATTCTACACCATTTTGGTCGTTCTGTAAAGGGATGATATATGGATATTTGAAGATATTCTTCATGTGTTCTTTCATACTCTTCTGAGTCATACCAGAGTGAATATCTTTAAAGTCATGAAAACTAAAACACCCAATCTTTAAAAAAGAATCGCATGAATTATCTCTCAATTGTTGATCCATATAATATGAATTCAAAAGTGCATCGAAATTATTTAAAGGTGTTTTTAGATTAAAATAAAGAGATGATCTATCCCTTACAGAATTCCAGAATGGAGTTTTATGTATTGAACCATACTGATAATACCAATAAACAGACGTTAGGTATTGTGAGATTGATTGTAAATAAGAATTATTTAAATCTTGATAAGTAAATGAAGATCGACCATTTTTTAAAAAAGTAACAATAGACTCTGCAAATTGATCATAATACAATAAAGATAAAGCTTCTAAAGGTTCAAAAAAGAACAATCGATTTCCATTATAAGCTTCGAATCGATTTTGTATTAATTTCTTTGAGTATCTTGGAATCCATGTAATTCTTTTTCCATCAATTGAAGGATTTGACAGATTACTATGATACAAGTATCCACACTTGGTTAATTTTCGATCTGGAAAAGGAAGTCCAAATTCCCATCCATCTTCTGTTGCTGTGTGTAATGTGTATGTTGGATCGTCAATGCTTTCACGGGTATAAAGAATACCAGAATTTACAGTTTCAAACGGTGGTCGATAATACTCTGATGCATCATCCCATCCAGCACAATTCACAATAAAATCAAAAACTTTTTCATTGATAATTACTTGATTATCAATGATTTTGTAGTCCTCTACACGTTCTCCATGATACTTAATCAAAAGTTCATTTTCGAGATGATCATGAATAAACTTATTTAAAATTGAAGATTCAAAATGAAATGCAACCTCTCCACCATGAAAATGATGTCTAAATGGTACTCCCTTTCCCCAATTTACATATTTAATTCCATTTTTATATGAAACAATTCCAGCATCTGCTAAATCACCAATCGTAATATTTAAAGTACTAAAAATTAATGATTGAATATGTGGTGTTGTAGATTCACCAACACTTAATGGTTTTTGATCTGGATCATAAAAAAACTCTACATCAAATCCTTCTCGAATCAGATGTAGAGCACTAATGATTGCAGAAGTTCCTTTACCTACAATTGCAATTTTCATTCTAGTATTTTCTCGACTTCTAATAGATCTAAGTCTATATCCTTTTTATCCTCATAACTTTCTAAAGCCAACTCATGAAGAATGTCAGCAGCTTCTTCATGAGTTATGTTATTGTATATTTTTCTACCTTGATAATAGATATTCACCATACTCAGAGGACTCTCGTCTTTTCATGACCAACCCTAATGCGAGGGTCACACCAAATCTCATACCCCTTCTCTTTCGCATCAAGACAGAATGATACGTCTTCTCCACACATATCTTGAACTGCACCAGACTCAAATACTTGCATCTTAGGAGCAAACCAAGGATACTCAAGACTCTCAAAGACACCGTTCTTAATCAGTACCCATCCAAACCCTGTGTAATCAACTGTAAAGGGTTTCTTACGGTTGGGTAGGGTCTCAATGGTTTCGTGGTTCATGACACCACCATTAGAACGGAAATCATCTTCTTCTAGCCAGTGAGCAACAGAAGAAGTCTTTGCATCTTCAGTGAGATACCAACCAGCAACAATTTCTTTCTCACTACCATCAGCAGCAAGTGCATTATCGCAAAGTTGCCAGAACTTCTCAGTATTAAACACAATGTCACTATCAAT
>BB_Man_B_Liq_inBBDRAFT_1000102_pt1 | contig 13741 bp, 10 predicted proteins | sample BBManParaguerPR_4_FD_10244 | JGI IMG/M metagenome (IMG submission 10244) | reverse complement strand
ATCGCCAGCCCTGAAACGCCCGTTTCGGCGCAGGCGTGGTGCGGATCAATCCGGGTTTGACCACAATCGCGCAGCGGCGAATGCCGTCTGTGCCTATTATTTCATCAAAACGCAGAATCGGTTGCCGACACAAAATAACACCCTTGATGACCCAAAATATTGATCCGCCATTTAGGACCTCGGATTCGCGTTTGGGCCACATGCGTGTGACATGCCGTGGCAACCCGTCAGGCCCTTGAGACATAGGGTTTTTTTGCCAATCCTCTAGGTCTTCGATGGTTTGCGTACCAACACTAAGTTTTACTAGATGTATGTGTTTTGTCATTTGTCTACCCCAAGGTTTAGTTATTTTTAGACTTTTTTTACCGTTTGGCAAGTTGACCCAATCTGACTTTCACTCTACATTGTGGCCTCAATCATCATGTACAACCGATCAACGCCAAGGGAAGAGTATGACACGTTTCGCTGCACCAATTGCTGAACAAATCTGGGATATGAAATATCGTTTCAAGGATGCCGATGGCAAGCCTTTGGACGCAACCGTAGAAGACAGCTGGCGCCGAATCGCCCGCGCCTTGGCATCGGTCGAAAAGAAAGCGGACCATTGGGAAAATAAATTCTATTCCGCGCTAGAAGATTTCAAATTCTTGCCCGCGGGCCGCATCACCGCCGGCGCAGGCACCGCGCGCAAAGTGACATTGTTCAACTGTTTCGTAATGGGAACCGTTCCTGACAGCATGGGCGGCATTTTCGAAATGTTGAAAGAGGCCGCGTTAACCATGCAGCAGGGTGGCGGTATCGGGTACGATTTTTCCACCATCCGTCCCAAAGGTGCGTTGGTCAAGGGTGTGGCGGCCGATGCATCAGGTCCGTTGTCATTCATGGATGTCTGGGACGCAATGTGTCGTACAATTATGTCCGCCGGATCCCGACGTGGCGCGATGATGGCGACCATGCGCTGTGATCACCCCGATATCGAAGATTTCATCACCGCCAAATCAGACGCCGCACGTTTGCGGATGTTTAACGTGTCCGTTTTGGTCACCGATCCCTTTATGGAGGCTGTAAAGGCCGACAAATCATGGGATCTGGTATTCGAAGGCAAAGTGTTCAAAACCGTTCAGGCCCGAGACCTGTGGAACAAGATCATGAAATCAACCTATGATTTCGCTGAACCCGGTGTGATTTTTATCGACCGCATCAACAAAGCGAACAACCTGCATTACTGTGAAAGTATCGCAGCAACCAACCCCTGCGGTGAACAGCCTTTGCCACCCTATGGTGCGTGTTTGCTGGGGTCCATCAACCTTGCGCGTTTGGTCAAGGATCCGTTTGACAAAAACGCCCAGCTGGACGTCGAGGCACTGAACGATCTGGTCGCAACCGCCGTGCGCATGATGGACAACGTTGTGGATGCATCGAATTTCCCACTGCCCCAACAAGCACAAGAGGCGCAAAACAAACGCCGTATCGGTTTGGGCGTGACAGGTTTGGCTGATGCGCTGTTGATGACAGGGCAACGCTATGGATCGGACGAAGCCGCGGCAAAGACGGACGAATGGTTGCACGCCATTGCGCGCGCATCCTATCTGGCCTCTGTCGAACTGGCCAAAGAAAAAGGCGCGTTCCCCTTGTTTGATGCGGACCCCTATCTGGAATCCGAGGCGATGAAGGTGATGGACGACGACGTCCGTGATGCCATTCGCAAACATGGTATCCGCAACGCATTGCTGACATCGATTGCGCCGACAGGAACCATCAGCCTGTATGCGGGCAATGTGTCATCGGGTATCGAACCTGTGTTTGCCTATGCCTATACCCGCAAGGTATTGCAAAAAGATGGATCACGCACCGAAGAAGAGGTGGTCGATTATGCCGTACAAATGTGGCGCGACAAATTCGGCGACAAAGAGTTGCCAGATTATTTCGTAAACGCCCAAACGCTGGCCCCATTGGATCACGTCAAAATGCAGGCGGCGGCGCAAAAATGGATCGACAGTTCGATTTCAAAAACCATCAACTGCCCCGAGGACATCAGCTTTGACGCGTTCAAGGATGTGTATATGCAGGCCTATGAAACAGGCTGCAAAGGGTGCACAACCTATCGTCCAAATGATGTGACGGGTTCTGTTCTAAGCGTGTCTGAGACAACCGAGAAAGCCCCAGAGGTCGAAACCGGTGCAGAAGTGATTTACATGGCCGAGCCATTGGATCGCCCGCAGACATTGGAAGGCAACACATACAAACTGAAATGGCCTGACAGCGAACACGCGATTTACGTGACCGTAAATGACGTGATCGTAAATGGACACCGTCGTCCGTTTGAGGTGTTCATCAATTCCAAGAACATGGAACATTTTGCCTGGACAGTTGCGTTGACACGGATGATTTCCGCTGTGTTCCGTCGCGGCGGGGACGTATCCTTTGTCGTAGAAGAGCTGAAGGCGGTGTTCGATCCACGCGGCGGTGCCTGGGTTCAGGGCAAATACATTCCGTCCATTCTGGCCGCCATTGGTGGCGTGTTGGAACAGCACATGGTCAGCATCGGGTTTTTGGCAGGCGAAGGTATGGGGCTAAAAGAAGATCCCCATTACAACAAAGAGGTTGTCAACCTAACCGAGAGCCGTGGCAAAGCATGCCCAAGCTGTGGCCAGTATGATTTGCAGATGGTCGAAGGTTGCATGACCTGTCGCAGCTGCGGTCATTCAAAGTGCGGCTAAGACCGCAAAGCCGGGGGCGTGTGAACGCCCCCAGCACTTGGGGCGCGTTACGTTCGTGCCAATGACCGGAATACGGACTTTCCTACCATTCGCCGCGGTTACGCCAATTACCAGTTCAGCGAGTTCTTGTTTTCGAGCGACTTGGATGAGCATTTAGTCACCAGGTTCGTGACAGATCCTTGAAAGAGTTTTGTAACTGGCTTGTTATTAACCTGCTGCAAGTGTGTCGAAAGGAATGACCGTGACGTTATCGTTGGGTTCCATAACCTATATACTGTTTGCGGCTTTCGGTATGATTTCTGTCTCTGCCGTAGTCGCTCAGACCAATGACAAAAAGCGGGCGACGCGTTGACCGTACAGCAGGAGCTGAGCGCGCCTGGTCCTGAAGGTTCTCTCGCGGGAACCCTGACCTTGCCAGCTGGCGACAGGGCAATTCCTGATGGAACGCCTGTCATATTGATTGTGCCTGGATCGGGACCGACTGATCGCGACGGTAATTCGCCCCTCGGTATCGCGGCAGTCCCCTATGCACTGCTTGCAGAGGCATTAGCCGAGCAAGGTATACCCTCGCTGCGCATCGACAAACGTGGCATGTTTGGCTCGGCAGACGCGATCCCAGACCCTAATGATGTGACGATCACGGCCTATGGTGATGATATACTTGTCTGGACGAAGGCCATCAGAGAGCGATTGCCAACCGGTGGTGGCGGCACCCGTTGCGTTGTGCCGCTGGGGCACAGTGAGGGCGGTCTGATTGCTCTTGCGGCCATTGCACCATTGCCAGAGCCGTGCGGCTTGATCTTGGTGAGCACTCCAGGACGACCTCTTGGAACAGTACTGCGCGAACAGTTGCACGCCAACCCAGCCAACGCGCGGGTCCTGAATGAGGCCGATGAAGCGATCATGTCCTTGGAGCGCGGTGAGAGGTTAGATACAAAGGCGTTGAACCCGGCCTTGCAGCCATTGTTCGCGCCACAGATTCAGGGCTTTCTAATCGACGCATTTTCCTACGATCCTGCCATACTTGCGAGGGAAACCCGTGTTCCCATCCTTGTCGTTCAGGGTCTGCGTGACCTTCAGGTGGGTGAGGCGGATGCCCGTAGAATCGCGCAGGCAGCGCCAGAGGCCACCCTCTCTCTGGTCTCAGACGTTAACCATGTGTTGAAGGTTGTGTCCTCTGATGACATAGCCGCCAACTTTGCTGCCTATGCGGACTCAGACTTGCCAATCGCTCGGGACATCGTTGAGGCGGTCAGCCAGTTCCTAGATCAGATTGAGGAATAGAAGTCTTTTTTCGTCACTCAACAAACCCGCGTTTTGGAACCTCCATAAATCACTTTGTTTAAGTGGCCGAACCCCCGTTCAAAACCAGGAGGAATTCTGAAGGTTTTGGGGCGATCTAGACTGGGGGCGGCTGCCCCCAGACCCCTGCGAGTATTTGTGCAAAACTGAAAGAGCGGCTTGGATTTACAGGCCGTTTTTGTTTGAATGGGGTATGGGTGTTTTTGAGGAACTGTCGCGCTGTCGTTTATGTCGAGATCGGTTTTTAGCGACTGAAACCCGGCATGATCCGCGTCCTGTGGTACAGGGGGCCAAAGGTGCGCGTATTTTGATTGCCGGGCAGGCCCCCGGGATGCGGGTGTATCGATCGGGTGTTCCATTTGATGATGCATCTGGTGATCGGCTGCGTGACTGGTTCGGGGTCGAACGGTCTGTGTTCTATGATCGCGATATATTTGCGATTGTGCCGATGGCGTTTTGTTTTCCCGGGTATGATGCGCGCGGGGCCGATTTGGCGCCGTCTGCGATTTGTGCGCGGGTTTGGCGGTCGCGGATTTTGGAGCAGTTTTCAGAGATTAAGTTGATGGTTCTGGTTGGGAAATATGCGCAGGACTGGCATTTGGGGGACAAGATGTCTGTTTCAGTGCGGGTGAGGCGGTGGCACGTTTATGGGGAGGATGTTTTTCCCTTGCCTCATCCGTCGTGGCGCAATACCGGTTGGATAAAGAGAAACGATTGGTTCGCGCGTGATGTTTTGCCGGCATTGCGGGCGCGTGTGAAAGAGGTCATCGGATAATGGAAACGGTATTGGATCGTGCATATTCGGTCATGGCGGCCGAACCTGAGCGTGATGAATTGCGGTTGCGGTTTTATGAACGTTTGGCAGATGCCGAGTTGTTTATGATACTGGAAGAGGAGGCGCAGGGGGATCGCATTGATCCGCGGGTGATTGAACACGACGGCATGTCCTTGGTTCTGGTTTTTGATACTGAGGATCGGTTGGCCGAATTTACCGGTGAAATTACGCCCTATATCGCTGTTTCGGGACGTGTTTTGGTGACAATGTTGGCGCAGGTTGATTTGGGCATGGCCGTCAATTTAGAGGTCGCGCCGTCGAGCATTTTGTTGCCCCATGATATCATGGTGTGGTTGGCGGACATGTTATCGGAAACCCCGGATGAGGTTGAGGCACGGCCCGTGGAATTTACGCCACCCCGCGCCATTCCTGAACCGGTGTTGCAGGGGTTAGATGCAAAACTGGTGTCGGCTGCCGGTTTGGCGGACGAGGTTTGGTTGACAGCTGTCACCTATGAGGGGGGCGGCCGAGGACATTTGTTGGCATTCATCGGGGCGGAACCCGCGGTTCATCGGGCATTGGCCAAGGCCGCGCATGAGGCGTTACGGTTTTGCGGTGTTGAGGCCGCAGAAATTGATGTGGCATTTTTTGATGCGACCGAGGGTGCCGCCATCGCTGTGCGGCGCGTGGGGATGCGGTTTGAATTGCCGGACCCCGTCGCGCCAGAGCCCTATCAGCCAATGGCCCCCGGGATGGACCCGGACAAGCCGCCAAGATTAAAATGAAACGGGGCACTGCGTTTGCGGTGCCCCGGTGGTGCGGTTTATGCTTTGGTCCGTTCACCGCTGGGATCGTACATCGGTTTCAACGATGCTTCGGCGCGTACACGGGTGCCGGCCACGTCAATTTCATAGGTTGATGCCAGCACATCCGCCGCCGTTTCACCCGCGCATGGGACGTATCCCATGCCAATCGCCCCGCCCAAGGCATGGCCATAGCTGCCTGAGGAAAGGTATCCCACAATTTCGCCGTCTCTTAGGATGGGCTCATTGTGATAAAGCAGGGGCTCTGGGTCGGTGAGTTTGAATTGCACCATGCGTGTTTTGAGGCCCTCGTCGCGTTTTTTGTTGACGGCATCGCGGCCGATGAAAGTGTCTTTTGTTTTGCTGACGGCAAAGCCTAGGCCGGCCTCTAGAACATGGTCCTCTGCTGTAATGTCATGGCCAAAGTGACGGAAGCCTTTTTCGATGCGGCAGCTGTCCATCATATGCATGCCACAGAGTTTGAGGCCGAGGTCTTGGCCTGCAGTGTGCAAGGTTTCAAAGGCATGGGCGGCCATGTCGGCACTTATGTAGAGTTCCCAGCCGAGTTCACCGACATATGAAACGCGATGCGCGCGCGCAAAGCCCATGCCAAGTTCGATGTCTTGGGCCGTGCCAAAGGGGTTTGTTGCATTGCTGAAGTCATTCGGGCTTACGCGTTGGAGCAGCTCACGTGAGTTTGGCCCCATGACGGCAAGGACGCCTTCGCCTGCGGTGACATCCGTGATGACGACGTTGAAATCACCGATATGGCGGCGCATCCATGTTTGATCAGCAAGTCGTGTGATGGCAGGGGTCACCANAAGATAGGCGGTTTCCGAGAGGCGGGTGACGGTGACATCTGCCTCAATCCCTGCTTTGCTATTGAGGAATTGGGTATAGACGATTTTGCCAACAGGCACGGACATATCAGCGCCGCAGATGTGGTTGAGGAAGGTTTCTGCATCGCGGCCCTCCACACGGATTTTGCCAAAGGAGGACATGTCATACATGCCAACACCTGTGCGCACGGCCATATGTTCACGAGCGGAATTTTCAAACCAGTTTTGACGTTTCCAGCTGTATTTGTATTCGCGGTCTTGGCCCTCATCCGCGAACCAGTTGGCGCGTTCCCATCCACCAAGTTCGCCAAAGACCGCGCCTTGAGCTTTTAGGTGTTCATGAAAGGGCGTACGCCGTACACCGCGCGCGGTTTCCTTTTGGCGATAGGGGAAGTGGTCGGCATAGAGCAGCCCCAAGGTTTCTTTGGATCGTTCAAAAAGGTAGTGTTTGTTGCCTTGGAATGGCTGCATGCGGCTAATGTCCACATCCCCCAGATCAAAGGGTTTTTCGCCTGTGTCCATCCATTGAGAGAGCGCCATTCCTGCGCCGCCTGCGGATTGGATGCCGATTGAGTTGAACCCTGCTGCGACCCAGACATTGTCCATCTCGGGGGCAAGGCCAAGGTGATAGGCGTCATCAGGTGTGAAACTTTCGGGACCGTTAAAGAAGGTGTGAATGCCCGCCTCGCCCAGCATTGGCATGCGGTTTACCGCCATCTCGAGGATCGGCTCAAAGTGGTCGAAATCTTCGGGCAATTGGTCGAATTCGAAATTCTCCGGGATGCCGGTCATGGCCCATGGTTTGGCGTTGGGTTCAAATGCGCCAAGCATCATTTTGCCTGCGTCTTCTTTGTAATAGGCGCATTCGTCTGGCACGCGTAGAACCGGCAGCTGGGATAGGCCTGCAATCGGCTCGGATACGATATAGAAATGTTCGCAGGCATGCAGGGGCACATTGACACCCGCCATACGGCCGACTTCGTGACCCCACATACCGGCACAGTTCACGATAATATCGCAGGTCATGTGGCCATTGGTTCCGTCCTCTGCGGTCCAGTCCACACCCGTGACGCGGCGGCCGGTTTTGGCAATGCTGGTGACTTTGACCCTCTCTTGGACGATTGCGCCGCGCATTCGGGCCCCTTTGGCGAGAGCAAGCGCGATATTGGCAGGGTCGCCTTGTCCGTCTTTGTCCAAATAAACGCCGCCAACAACGTTTTCCAAATTCAAATGTGCGTATTTTTCGCCCACCTCGGACGGCGAGATTTCGTCAATGTCCACGCCAAAGGCCCGCGCCATTGCTGCGGACCGCTTAAGCTCCTCCATCCGCTCGTCGGTGAGGGCAACGGTGATGGATCCCACGCGTTTGAACCCTGTGGCCACACCTGTTTCTTCTTCTAGACTGCCATAAAGCTCTTGNGAATATTTGGCGAGTTTGGTCATATTTGCGGTGGCGCGCAGTTGCGCAATGAGACCTGCGGCATGCCATGTTGTCCCTGAGGTCAGCTGTTTACGCTCAAGCAAAACAACGTCTTTCCACCCAAGCTTTGTTAGGTGATAGGCAACCGAGCAGCCGATAACGCCGCCCCCGATGATGACAACGCGTGCGTGTTTAGGAAGATGTGTCATAGTCTATTCCTGATGTGCGCCGAAACGGCGTGAAAGTTCTGTGATGTGATCTGGACCAACTTCGCAGCATCCACCCACAAGGGTTGCGCCGGCATCGATCCAGTCTTGGGCGAAATTGGCATAGCCTTGTGGGGTCAGGTCGCTGCGCTTGCTGAATTTCTCGGCAACGATATCGCCCATTTCCAATTTCTTGATGGCGGTAAATCCGTTGGCATAGGCGCCAAAGGGTGTCTTGACCTGTGCCAATGTGGGCATTGCCACGCTGATCGTTTCGGGCAAAGAACAGTTAAGCAAAATTGCATCGACCTTGTGATCGGAAAGGATCGCAAGCGCGTCTTGTAACGGCTCGCCTGATCGCAAGGCAGGGGTCGAGGTATCCTCGGACAAAGACATGCTGATCCAGACCGGTTTGCCGCGTCCTGTTAGGGCGGTTGCCGCTGCGCGAACCTCTAGCAATGATCCCAGTGTTTCGGCCAACAAAACATCGACGCCCGCGGTTTGTGCATCCGCGATTTGGGAATAAATGCCCAAAGCGACGTCATAGTCAGTGTTGAGATCGGGGTTATAGCTTGAAAACAAGGGAGGCAGGCATCCAGTGATTTTCACGTCGCGGCCAAGTTGGTCGCGGGCTTTGGTCGCGCAATCGATCGCAGCCTGTTGCAACGTGGAAAATTTATCGCCATGGCCATATTGTTTCAAACGCTCGGGCGTTGCAGCATAGGCGTTGATGGTAATCACATCGGCCCCTGCGCGGATGTAATCCGCATGGACCTGCGTTACCAAGTCGGCCTCATTCATAAGAACCTTGGCCGACCACATTTCGCTCGGCGGTTGGGTGGAACGGGCCACCAATTCCTGCCCCATTCCACCGTCTAGGATCGTAATCATGCGCGTAGCCTTTCGTTTTCAGGATCCCATAGGGGGCGGTCCACTTGCACCACGGCGCGGCAACGTTCGCCATAAATCTCGACTTCAATCTCGGTTCCTGCGACCGCCAGATCCGCGCGGATCATGCCAAGCGCGATAGACGCATTCACGCGATAGCCCCATGCGCCTGAGGTGGTTTCGCCAACGATTTCGCCATCATGCCACAGCGTGGACATATAAGGCGCATCCGCATTACCCGCATCCACCACCAAGGTGACAAAGCGTTTCTTGCTGCCTTGCTGTTTTTCGGCCTGTAGGGCCGCTTTGCCGGTAAAGTCTTGTGGCTTGTCCAGTTTGACAAAACGATCCAATCCGCCCTCGAACAGGGTGTAATCCGTGGACAAATCCCCCTTCCACGCGCGATAGCCTTTTTCGATGCGCAGCGCGTTCAGCGCCCACATGCCAAATGGTTTTGCACCTGCGTCCGTCACAGCCGTATAGAGCGCGGCGATGTTGTCATTATGCGCGTGGATTTCCCATCCTAATTCACCGGCAAAGCTGACGCGGGCGAGGGCACAGTCAATGCCCGCGACTTTGGCCGGTTGATGCGACAGCCAAGGCGCATGCAAATCAGCCTCGGTGCCCAAGGTTTCAAAGAGGTCGCGCGCCTTGGGGCCTGAGACGATCAACGTCCCGAATTCGGTCGTGTGATCGGTGAGGGTAATGCCCTCCACAAGCGCGTTTTTCAAAAGTTCAAAGTCATGCCATTGCGCCGTTGCCGCCGTGATCAGGGTAAAGTGATCGTCGCTGTGGCGCATGACGGACATTTCCGTCAGAATGCGGCCGCGTTTATCCGCAAAATAGGCAAGGTTCATGCGGCCCACTTTTGGCAAGCCACCTGTAATCAACCCGCGCAACCATTCGGCGGCGCCGTCCCCCGATACGTTAAAGCGGCTAAAGCCGGGAAGGTCCAAAACCCCGACCGCGTCCCGCACGGCTTCGCATTCCTCGCGAATGCGCTGTTCCCACGGGCCAGAGCGCTCAAATGTATGTGTGGCTTCCTCGGAGGTATCATCGCCGTCGTGAGCAAACCAATTGGCACGTTCCCAACCGTTATAGGCGCCCATTTGTCCGCCCTTGGCGATGACCTGATCATGAGCAGGGGATAGCTTTTTATCGCGCGCAGCAGGCCATTCATGCCAAGGGAAATGCATGGCGTATTCATTGCCATAGACCTCCATGCCCTTGGCGACACAATAGTCATGATCGGTATAGTCGGTGTACCGCCGTGGGTCACAAGACCACATATCCCATTCGGTGTGCCCTTGGGTGATCCACTCGGCCAAGACTTTGCCCGCACCGCCGCCTTGGGCGATGCCGAATGTAAACACACAGGCCTCAAAGGCGTTCTTGACCCCCGGCATTGGTCCGATCAAAGGCAACCCATCGGGCGCATAGGGGATGGGGCCGTTGATGATCCGCTCAATCCCTGCTTCGCCTGCCAAGGGGACACGCTCCATCGCGTCGGCGACGATATCTTCGATCCGGTCCAAATCATCTTGGTACAATTGGAATGAGAAATCATCAGGCACGGGGTCGTCTGTCTTTTCCCAATGCGCCTTGCAGTTTGGCTCATAAGGTCCAATGTTGAACCCATGTTTTTCTTGGCGCAGGTAATAGGACACATCAACATCGCGCACCAACGGAAGCTTGCCACCGTGTTCCTTTGACCATGCCTCAATTTCAGGGACCTGTGAGGTCAGAACATATTGGTGCTCCATCACCATCATCGGAACAGTGCGCCCGCCGTAGGGCTTGAACCATTCGCCAACCTGTTGTGCGTAATAGCCCGCAGCATTCACCACATAGTCACAGTGGATATCACCCTTTTCGCTGTGAACGATCCAAGTGTCATCGTCGTTTTGGGTCACGCCTGTGACAGGACAGAACCGAATGATCTTTGCGCCCATGTCCCGCGCGCCTTTTGCCAAGGCTTGGGTCAGCTGTGCAGGGTCGATATCACCATCGGTTGGATCCCAAAGCGCGCCAGCCATGTCATGGGTTTCCAAGAACGGATATTTTTCCTTGGCCTCTTCTGGGGTCATGATTTTCATATCAATCCCCTGATAGCGTCCCATGGCGCAGGCCCGTTGGAATTCCTGCATGCGCTCTTTTGAATGCGCGATGCGGATGGATCCCGTTTGGTGATAGTTCATGGGGTAATCCACCTCTTCGCCCAAGCGCGCATAAAGCTCGGTTGAATAGCGCTGCATGTTCATGATTGACCAGCTGGTGGAAAAGGTCGGAACGTTGCCGGCTGCGTGCCACGTAGACCCCGCAGTCAATTCGTTCTTTTCCAATAGAACACAATCGGTCCAGCCGGCCTTGGCCAAGTGATAGAGCCCAGAGGTGCCGACAGCGCCACCGCCAATGATAACAACGCGTGCGCGTGTTGGAAAATCAGACATTTCTTTTCCTCCCTTATGTTGCGGCCAGACGCAGTGCTAGGCCGCCCAAAATGATTGCTGATAGTTTGTTCAAAATTGTGAAATACTGGCGCAATTTATACCCCAGATATCCCGCAAATATTCCATAGAGGGATGTGATCACCCATCCCGATAGCGTAAAGATCACGCCCAAAATCAACATCTGAACCCAGATCGGTCCGCGTGTTTCATCGGCAAACTGCGGCAGAAACGCCAAAATAAACAGCGCAACCTTGGGGTTGGTGACATTCGTGATGCATCCTTGTTTTAATGCGCGCGAATAGGATGCCCGCCCTGTGTTTGCGGTGTCTGTGATCGCAGTTGCGGTCCATGCCTGATAGGCCAATAGCAACAGATATAGCACACCGCCCCACTTAATGGCTTGGAACACCCACGGCAGGGTGGCCAACAGGGCCGCCAACCCGAATGTGGTCAGCGTGACATGGACAAAACTGCCCAAGGCCACGCCCGTTGCGGCGGCGACACCTGCGGGAATGCCGCCCTTGATCCCGCTGGCAATGGTGAACATCACGTCCGATCCGGGCGTCAGGTTTAACACCACCCCCGCCAACAGAAAGCTGAGCAAAACAGACATAGGAACCAGCGTCAAAATCAGGTCGATCATGCAAAGGCCCCCAATAAAATGCCATAAATGACAAAGCACAGCGCCAATCCCCGCCGCACCCAGACATGCAAAATCGCCCCCAATGCCGCGCGCCCCAGCGCCGCGCCAATCGCGCAGTATCCCGCATAGCTAAGTGTGGTCAGCGTCAGTGCAGTTGGAACAATCACCCACATTTGTTGCCCAATGGGGCGATCGGGTTGCACAAATTGCGTAAAGGCTGCGAAATATCCTGCGACCGATTTGGGNTTGATCGTCGCAATGGCCAAGGCGCGGCTGTATATCGTTTTGCGACTGGGTGTGTGCGTTTTGATCGGGCGTGTTGCATTGATCCAACCGCGCACCCCCAAGGCAACCAAAAAGGCAGCGCCCCCCCATTTGAACGCCAAAAATACGGATGCCGAGGCTGTCATGATCGCCGTTACGCCAAAGGCTGATAGCGTCAAAAACAGCGATGCTTGGGTCAGGATGGCACCAACACAAATCAGCGATGTATTGAACCCGTATGTCATGGCAACATTCACGCAATTGACCGCGTTTGGGCCGGGTGTGGTGACAAAAACCGCCCAAAAACTGGCAAATATGATCCAGGCCGACAGGGTCATCAATACACCGGCGGCGCGATGACCCAAATCGCAATTGCTGGGGTGTTATAGGGGTTGGCCCATGCGAATTCTTCGCCGCGGATGCGGAAACTGTCGCCTTGGTTGATAATGAATTCCTGACCTGCGATGGTCAGATGCAGCTGGCCTGACACCAGATAACCCACCTCTTGGGTGGGGCGAGAAACGGGCGATTTAATGCGGCTGTGCGGGGCGAAATGGGAATGGACAACCTCGAATTCGTCGGTCAGGTCGGGGGATAGCAGCTCTTCTGTCAGGCCCTGAATATGGCGACCGATGGGGCGGCGGTTGTTTTTGCGAACGACGAACCCCTGTTCGTGTTCCTGGGCCGCATTTTTTGTAGAAAGCATGGACAGCGGAATGTCGAACACCCGCGCCAAGGACCGCAGATCCGCAACGGTTGGATCCGACAGGTCGCGTTCGACCTGACTCATCCAGCCGACGGACTTATTCAGCTGCCTGGCCAGTTGGTCCAGCGTCAAACCCCGACTGCGGCGCAGGGCGCGGATGTCTGCGCCTAGGGTTTGGTGATGGGGTGTCGTGTCACGCATGTAGAAGACTCGGGCATGAAAAAAGGGGCATTTTTTTCACAGTGCAGTATTTCGTGAAAAAATCAAGAGAAATTTCACGGAGGTGGGCCGCTGGATTTGTCGTTGTGAATGCGGTGACGACGATGTAAATGCAGGGGCATGATTACACCCTATGATCCCCCCATGGACCCCTTGGTCATTTTGCACGAAGACGCGCATATCGTGGTCGTTGACAAACCCGCGGGTCTGTTGTCCGTCCCGGGACGCGGGCCAGAGTTGGCGGATTGTTTGATCACGCGTTTGCAGGTCGCATTTCCCCATGCCCTGTTGGTACATCGGTTGGATCGCGATACATCTGGCGTGATGATATTTGCGCTGAGCCCCCACGCACAGCGCGATTTATCTATGCAGTTCGAACAGCGGCGCACCAAAAAAACCTATGTCGCGCGTGTGGCGGGCGAGGTGTCTGATGCGTCCGGCGAAGTGGATTTGCCGTTGATTGTCGATTGGCCCAATCGCCCCCGCCAGATGGTTTGTCATGACAC
>BB_Man_B_Liq_inBBDRAFT_1000101_pt1 | contig 13769 bp, 7 predicted proteins | sample BBManParaguerPR_4_FD_10244 | JGI IMG/M metagenome (IMG submission 10244) | reverse complement strand
TACCAACGTCTTAATTCAAAATAGTTGTCCAAGCCAGTAAAGAACATGGCGAGCCATTTTTGTCTACGAATGCTTGTAATAGAACCGTCATAGCCTTCGCCGGAGTTGGCAATGAAGTCTGAAAAATCAGTCCAGCCAGTCATGCTCCAATCAGCGCCGTAGTAGTCCATTGAGGCCTCAACGGCACTCGAGTGTAGACTGCCTGCATCATCAGATATCCATCCATTATGAGCTGCTTCTGCTAAGAGAAATTGTTGTTCAGCATAGGTCATAATAATACCCTCGGCCATTGTGCCCGCTTGCATGTGTCCTGGATAGTTGTAGTATGCGTATCCAAGTCTAGACCCATCCTTGTTACAGGCTTCACTTCCGTTTTCTGCGCCTTGATAAATGGCAGTCGTTGCTGGGTTAGTGAAAATATCACCTGCGTTATATGGACGCGCAAAAACGTACATACGAGGGTCATCTGTAGTATCAAGTTGGTGTAAAGCGTTAGTGCTTATGGCTACCGCGTCGAAGTCTCCTTGCTTCAACGGTACCAACGGATATTCATTAGGAAAACTACCTGTGTAGGTTAAAGCCGCATTATCTGCATTGCTCGACATCAAGTCTTCATTTGTAACGATGGCTGCGAATTGGCTGCTCACATCTTGCTTTTCAGAGATGTACATCAATAAACGTAGCTGCATTGCGTTAGCCAGTTTCACCCACTTTGAGGCATCGCCATTGAATAGGATGTCCCCATCGACAGAGCCAGAATTATTCAATAACTGAACGGCTAAAGCCAATTCATTCAATAATCCATTCGTACCAGTAATGATCTCGTCCTGACTATCATAGCTTGGGAACCAATTCGCATCGGTTGAGCCTGTGATCGCATCAGAATATGGAATGTCTCCATAGGCAAGGGTTAGCGTTGCAAATACCCAGCTTTTCATCACTTTCGCAGCACCTTCCATCTTATTGTTGCCAGCTTCTTTAGCTACACGCTCAGCCTCCATCAGGTTACCAAGACTTAAGTAGTTCTGGTTCCAAGTATTAGGAAAGGCATTCCAGCTGTATTCACCTACCTCTGCTCGAAGTGTCTTTGCAGCAACTTGAGAAGCTACATTACCAAGCAAGTAACTTTGAGTTACAGAAGTGTTTACGCTTGATCGTACACCCTCTGTGAAAAGAACACCTGCGTCAACGCTTGACGGCTCATTCGGGTTCTCATTAATAGTCGATAATTTTTCGCAACTCTGAAAACTAAGGCTCGCCATTGCGATGAGCGCGCCAATAAATATTGATTTTTTCATTGTTGTGTTCGTTTAGAGATTAGCATTAACTGAGAATCCAAAACTTCTCAACGAAGGCATAGATGTACTTTCATAGCCTTGGATGAATAAGCCGTTACGGATAGAATACGTTTCAGGATCAATGGTCGGCACCTTCGTGAAGAGGAGTAAGTTGCGGCCAATAAAGCTTACACTTAAACCTTTCAACATGGTGTTTTTTAATTGCTCTTTCGGGAAGTTGTAAGCAATGCTAACCTGACGAAGCTTTAAATAAGACGCATCGAATGTTGAAGGCTCAATATTGTCCCTTCTCCAAACATTGCCGTAATACTTATAGTAGTAATCGCGAAGTGGTACCGAAACAGTGTTCTCCACTAAGTTCCCATTGCTATCGTACATAACACCGGCACCAACTACACCGCCTGCATCGGCGAGGTTGTATACAGGGTTACCTGAAGCGTCGTAGCTAACATCATAGATCATGCGGCCATCGATACCGTTCATGTCTAAATAGGGATCATCATCATTCACGAGATTACCAGCAGTGTTGTGCAAAGTATGTGAACGTGAATAGATTAACCCGCCGATTTGACCGTCAAACAAGATGTTTGCCTGCCAGTTACCTGCGCTAAAACTGTTCATCCATCCAACACGAGCTTTTGGCTGGTATGAGCCAATTGTGCTTTTGTCTTCGCTCACCACAGGGTAACCATTTTCATGAATAATGTTACCGTCGGCATCACGTTCAAAGGTGAGTCCTTTTAATAGTCCAAGTAGTTCACCTTCGACAGCAACGTATTCCAATCCGGCCGTACCACCATCATTTGGGAACATGCTTGATACAATTGGGTAACCACCACTAACTCCAGCAGGAAGCTCCGTTACAACGGCACGGTTAGCACCTACATTCACTCGAGAATTCCACGTAAAAGCTTTGGACTTTACGATATCCCCAAAAAGTTGAAGTTCTAAACCGGTATTTCGAATCGCTCCTCCATTCGCAAGGCGACTTGTGCGTCCTGTTGATGAGGCTACAGGTAAGTAAATGATTTGATCTTGCGTGGTCATGTCGTACAAAGCAAAATCAACACCAAAACGTCCCTTGGCAAACCGAGCGTCAATACCTAATTCACTTGAGGTAGTGCGCTCAGGACGAAGGTTAGGATTCGTTGCGAAGAGATTTACTCCGAATGCAGGGTATCCCCCAAACATTGCAGATGGGCTGTAAGTATTGTTCAGCAAGTATGGATCTGTATCCGAACCCACTTGCGCCAATGCAGCACGAACCTTTAAGAAGCTAATCTTACCTAGATCGGCCATCTCCGATACAATCACAGATGCCGAAGCGGCTGGGTAGAAGTAGCTGTTATTTTCTACGGGTAGCGTAGAAGACCAGTCGTTACGGGCGCTAAGATCTAAATAATACATGCTCTTGTACGCGAAAGATGCCGTCCCGAAAAGAGAACGAATGGCTTTCTGAGCAGATCTGCCTTCAGTTTGTACACTTGAACGGTTATTGGTCAAGGTGAACACCCCTGGCTGCAAAAGCTGAGGGTTGTTTGCGATAAGCGATGAACTTTGCTGAAGCATCAAGTTTCCACCAACTTTAGCATCTATTCTTAGGTCTTTCTGCTCCATAGGGGCAGCATTTGACCAAGAGAGAAGGGCTTCTGTATTGTTCTCCATGAAGGATAAGCGGTCTTCTCGGAAGCTTCCAAACAACACTTTTTTGGTTGAGGTAGCACGACGGTACTGGCGGATGTCATTTTTCATATCCTGTCCTGTACGTACACGTAGATTCATTCGGTCGTTGATGTGGTACGTAGCATTGATGTCTCCTAAAAGACGATTTGCATTAAAGCTGTTCGTGTTTTCATTAACAATCATCCATGGGTTGTTTCCCCACAATTCTTCTACGTAAGCCTGCTGTACGTTTTCCATACCCGGCTTCCAGTAGTTGCGCAAATCGTCAATAGGGGTATTTCTAGGGAGCCACAAAAACGAATACATCACCGATGAGCTCTCATCATAACCTGCGTTTGGAACATTGTTAGACCCAGAACCTACATACATTGCGTTTGCTCTGAATTCTAAACGGTTATTGAATAGCTTTTTACCTACGGAAGTTTGTAAAGTACTACGATTCAAATCCGTGTTTGGAACAATTCCGCGTCTGTTTAATTGGGTCGCAGAAAAACGGAAATCGCCGTTTTCGTCGGCATGCGAAATACTTACGTTATTGTTCGTGCTAACACCTGTTTGAAAGAAGTTGCGCATGTTATTTGGTGCGGCTTCGAAAGGAACAGCCTCGCCATTAGAGTCCCATTGTTTGATGAGTTGGCCATTGGTTCTGGGTCCCCAGTTCTCGCCAAAGGCATCGTAATAGTCTCCTGTATATGCCGTTCCGGCATTGTAGCTGTATTTACCGTAGCCTCCGTTTCCAAATTGGTCTTGGAACTTTGGTAATTTTAATGGCGTTTCAAAAACAGTGTTTGAGTTTACACTTATTCCCCAGCCCTCAGCATCTTTACCAGTTTTCGTTGTTACATAAATAACACCGTTTGCAGCGCGAGATCCATAAAGTGCTGCGGCCGCAGGTCCCTTTAGAACTGAGATATTCTCAATATCATAAGAGTTGATAATTTGTGCACCGTTACCAAAGTCAATGGTAGAGGATCCATTCAAGCCATCTCCAGGAGAGAATAAACCGTTTGTAATGGGCACGCCATTGACAATGAAAAGTGCTTGACTGTTTCCGTTTAAAGAGGTTTGACCACGGATAGTCACATTTGAAGAGGCTGTGGGACCTGAAGATCCTCCGGTAACATAGACACCTGCCAGCTTTCCGCTAAGGTTATCAACGGCATTCGGTGCGGGTACTGAAGCAATGTCCTTGCTTTTTAGGCCTTGAACAGCATAACCCAGTGCACGTTCTTCACGAGAAACCCCAAGTGCTGTTACTACGACCTCGTCAAGTTTAATTTCACTTGCTTTGAGGCTAACGTTTAAAACAGCTTTACCTGCAGCATCTAATGTTTGACTTTCAAATCCAAAGTAGCTAAACACGAGCTTGGTGTTTCCATCGTAGAGTTTGATGGAATATTGACCCATTGGGTCAGTAATGGTTCCGTCTGAGCCATTTAAGACGGTTACCGAGGCCCCAATGATAGGGTCCCCATTTTCATCAGAGACTGTTCCTTTAACCTCACTTTGAGCTGCTGCCGTAAAGGATAGCCCGACAAAGAAAAGTAGGAACGCAATAAAATGAGATAAACGATTTTGTCGTTCTCGCATAATAGATAATTGTTTTAGGAATGTAAAAAGAAGCCTGTAGCCCATTCCAAAATGGCTACAGGTTGACAGATTTTCTGTCTAAGAGTAGGAGGGAACTAGCGCGCTATTAAACTCAGAAAACCCCGTAAGTACAAGGAGTTGAAATTTGAGCTCCGAAAGGGAAAGCGAACTTAGATTTTGATTGCGCGATGGGCTTGGAAGAGGTGTTGTCTTCAACAATGAAATCAACGGGGTCAACTTCTTCTATATACTGGTCAACAGGGAAGTATGAAGAAGATTCTTCAATGAGTTGTTGCTCCAGAAAGTTGAGGTTTTGTCCGTCCATCGGGATGCCAAAGGTAAGAAAATATACACGGAGGTCCAAAAGAGTCAATTGTTCTCACTTTTAGCAATTCCTTATATTTATGTTTGAAGACCTTACACGTTTTTCGCATTCTAAACATAAACCGCACTATGACAAATAGACTTAAGGCCTTATTAATTGGTTCAGGGGGATTACTTCTTGTCCCATTTATTGCATCGCAGTTTTCTGATGAAGTGAACTGGAGTGGATTCGATTATTTGGTCATGGCCATTTTGTTCGGAACCACCAGCGTAGCACTCGATTTTGTCTTGACCAAAGCAAAGAATAAACAAAGCCGCTGGGCATGGGGTATTGCTGTAGTATTGGCCTTAGTTATTGTGTGGGTTGAGATTGCTGTAGGCGTATTTGGTTCACCTTTGGCGGGAAACTGATTTAATGACCTTCGGGTCCTTTAATCCCAGCGTTTATTTCGATATCGATATAATTCTCTTGAGGCGTGATGGGGCATGAATATCCTTCCGTGTAGGCGCAATAGGGGTTGTATGCGTAATTAAAATCCAAGATCATTGTGGCTCCTTCGGGAATTGAAACGTCCATGAATCGGCCCGTGCCATAGGTGCTTATGCCTGTAGTCTTGTCCATAAATGGGAGGAAGAGGTGGTCCTTGTATTCTTCCATTGCCATTAAACGCTTGCTTTGGTACAGGAATAATTCAAAAGGTTGGCCATTAAGTTCAAAGGTTGCCTTGGCATAACGGCGGTATTCTCTACTCACTCCTGAACTGGTGGCCATATTAAACCAAGGTTCATTTTCGAGCACTTCAATGTTCGCCTCAACGGCCATCTCCGGATTATAACTGAAGAATTCATGTCCGTGGAAGGCAGCGCGCTCCTCGGGTTTGAGAGGACTCGTAGTAGAATCTCTATAAAAATCGTCCAATTCTTGTTGGTACTTCAATACAGCAATCCGTTCAGCTGTGGCCAGGGGCACGAGGTCGCTAACCACTTCATTAGGCACCTCGAAGCTCAAACTGTAATGGTCAATCTTAAGGCCTTCTTTTGTTGCACGCACAACACCAACGCCTCGGCATTTGCCCATATGCGGTGAATCTAAACGTTCATTGAACCAAAGGGTATTGCCTTTTCTGTACCAATGACGTTCAAAAGCTTTAAAGGTCCATGCACTTTCTCTTCGGAAATAAGGTGCTGCCCAAGCTCGAAACTCGCCAGCAGTCCAATACTCCCCGCCGTCGGTGCCTTGGAAAATGCTTTCATCATTATAGAAGGCTCCGAAATATGCGGCCGAATCTGCCATTGAAGCTGCTTTGTGCCAGTTATCGATAAACTCATTAAGCGTTGTTTCGTTGAGGTGAGCACTGCGGATCTCTTCCGCCATGTAATGGCCTAGACGACTGTTTCCTTCACGGTTTAAGTGAAGATTATCGAAAATAAATAAGTCTGGATCGACTTGTCCGTTGTTGTCGGTGAGCCAAGGCCAGCAATCAAGGAAGTGGTAATTATATGCCTCGGTTAATTCTTCGAGTGCACTGTTCACGGCCTTATACCTAGCGAGGTGCTCCCATCGAGAAGGTGAGGGTTTGGGTGAAAGAAGAAATACAGGAAGCTCAGGATGTGTGTACTGGATCCAATTCAATAGTTGCCATGCATCTGAATGAATATTAAATAACTCTCTTTGATTTCCGTCTTCTTCTATATGAACGATATCATTATCCCCTTCATAGATTACAAGGATATCTGGGTTAGTGGCCGAGATTAGCTGTTCTTTGTAACGCATTAGATCATCAAAACATGACCCACCGATGCCGGCATTGACTACCTCATATTCCGGGAAACTTTCGGCCATGTTGTTCCAAAGTCGGAAGGTGGAACTTCCGGCAAAAACAATCCTCGTTTTTTCGTGAGGTAATTTCTCAGCTGCACTTACAATCCGACGTACGTTGCGGTCATAGTTTTGACCACATTGACCTTGAACAGAAGTGGCAATCAATAGGCTGATTAAAAGAAAAAGAAGATTTGAGGACTTCATGCGTGTGTTAGTTAACTGGATACAATGTACTACATTTTAACACGCTTAAAAAATGTCCAAATAGCCCTTTAACCCCCAATAAACCTGTGTTGTCCTACAATTGTCCGGCTGGACCTTAAAATGTACTTCTTAATATTGTCAAGCCACTCCAATACGCCTTTGCTAGGCTAGGTGTAGTGCCTTTTTACGTTGTTTATCAAGGCGTTACGATTTTTAAGAGTTTGAGTTAAAAGGCAGGAATTCTAACCGGTCAAATGCATCAAACTCTTGAAAGAACAAAACAAATGTATAACTGACACAAAAATTGACTTGGTGTACCCCTTACAACACACCGACAATTGATCATGGGAGAACAAAAACAAATTTATCTAGGCGATCGTCTTTCTCAGCTAACCAACAAAACAGTGGATGGTGAGGCTGTTCGAATAGACGGGGAGCGTTTCTATAAAATTTCCAACTACGATGGCATGCGTCCATTCTTCATGAGCATCGTAAGTAACTCCAACCACTGGATGTTCATTTCGAGCACGGGTGGTTTGACCGCAGGAAGAAAGAACAGCAATTATTCCTTGTTCCCGTACTACACGGATGACAAGATCACGGAATCTTTTGAGACTACGGGTAGCAAGTCCATTTTCTTAGTAACGGATGCCGACGGCAAGACTTCTTTGTGGGAGCCGTTTTCAAACCGTCTGAAAGGACTTTATACGATTCGTCGCAACCTTTACAAGAATCCTTACGGTAACAAATTAATCTTCGAAGAGATCAACGAGGATTTGGGTGTTGCTTTCACGTATGAGTGGAATTCTTCCGAGCAATATGGGTTTGTTCGCAAATCAGCATTGAAGAACCTAGGTTCAGCATCGGTTCAAATAGAACTGCTCGACGGTATTCAAAATATTCTGCCTTATGGCGTTGAAGATGCCTTGCAGAATGCTTCTAGTAATTTGGTCGATGCCTACAAAAAATGCGAGTTAGAGACTGATACTGGTTTGGGAATTTTCTCTTTGAGTGCCATTATCGTGGATAGAGCTGAGCCATCTGAGGCGCTGAAGGCAAACACGGTTTGGTCTTATGGCTTGGACAACCCTAAAGTGTTGTTGTGTTCTAAACAACTTGACGCCTTTAGAGCAGGATTTGCCATAGAGCAAGAAGTAGATATTAAAGCAGAAAAGGGTGCATTCCTTCTAAACTCGACGGTAGAAGTGCCTTCAGAAGGCACGGTGAGCTGGTCAATTGTTGCGGATGTACATCAAGGTCCTTCGGATGTTGCTAAGACCAAAGCCGCTCTGGCTGATCCTAAAGCTTTATACGAGAAAGTGCTTGCCGATGTTGAAGCGGGTACGGAAGGTTTGATCCACCTCGTTGCAGCTTCTGATGGTCTGCAGATGACCGAGGATGGTATTCTCAATAACCGTCACTTTGCCAACACCATGTTTAACATCATGCGTGGTGGGATTTTCGACTACAACTACACCATCGAAAAGGTGGATTTCGTTCCTTACATCGCTAAGGCGAATCATGCAGTTGCAGAGAAATTTGCCAAGGAATTAAAGGGACTGCCCGAAGTATTTGATTTGTTCCAACTTCGTGCCTTGGTGGCCAATTCTAGCGATGCAGACTTCACGCGTTTGTGTACGGAATACCTTCCTTTGAAGTTCAGCCGTCGTCACGGAGATCCAAGCCGTCCATGGAATAAGTTCTCCATCAACACCAGAAACGAAGAGGACGGTTCTAAGATTCTTGATTACCAAGGGAACTGGCGCGACATCTTCCAAAACTGGGAAGCCCTAGCGCATTCATACCCTGAGTTCATCGAAGGGATGATCCATAAGTTCTTGAACGCCTCAACCTTTGACGGATATAATCCATACCGTGTTACCAAGGATGGCTTTGATTGGGAAACTATTGAGCCAGATAACCCATGGTCGTACATCGGGTACTGGGGCGATCACCAAATCATTTACTTGTTAAAATTCCTCGAGTTCATCGAGGCCTACTACCCAGAGAAACTTAAAGAGTACTTCACGCAAGATTTGTTCGTGTATGCAAACGTGCCATACCGCATTAAATCATACGATGACTTACTAGCGAATCCAAAGGATACCATCGAGTTTGATGAGGATGCGCACAACGCTATAGAGGCTTTGCGCGAATCTATTGGTGCGGATGGTGCCTTGTTGCGTAACCAATTGGACACTATTCATAACGTAAACTTCCTTGAAAAGATCCTTGCGACTGTTTTGGCGAAAGTGTCAAATTTCATTCCTGAAGCTGGGATTTGGATGAATACCCAACGTCCAGAATGGAACGATGCCAACAACGCGTTGGTTGGTAATGGGGTAAGTATGGTGACCTTGTATTACCTCAGAAGATTCTTAGCATTCTTCGAAGGGTTGCTAGAAGGTGGCGATAAACCGGTTAAGGTTTCAGCGGAATTGGCAACCTTCTTTAACGAGGTCAAAGCTGCGCTCGAACAACATGAATCCTTGTTGGCAGGTCCTATCAGCGATACAGACCGCAAGCGTGTTTTGGATGCCCTTGGGACGGCCGCTGCGAACTACAGAGCCGCCATTTATAACGAAGGTTTTAGTGGGTCTTTTGCCACAATCAGCGTTGCTGACATTCAGGCTTTCGCTGCTTCTGCTCGTCAGCACTTGGAGCATGCCATTCGTGCCAACAAGCGTGCCGATGGGTTGTACCACGCTTACAACTTAATGACCGTTGAAGGTAATGAAGTTCAGGTATCGTATTTGTCGGAAATGCTCGAGGGCCAAGTAGCTATTCTAAGCTCAGGTTACCTAAATACTGAAGAAAGTCTAGCCGTATTGGATGCACTGAAAGCAAGCGCATTGTTCCGTGAAGACCAGTACAGCTACATCTTGTACCCTAATAAAGAGCTGCCAAGATTCGTTGCTAAGAATATTATTCCAACGGAGAAAGCAGAGAAGAGTGAGCTGATCAAGGCTTTGGTCGCTGCGGGTAACAAACAAGTCGTTACAAAAGATTGCAATGGCTTGTACCACTTCAGCGGGCTCTTCAACAATGTAGATAGCTTGAAGAAGGCTTTGGCTGAGGTTCCTGCACAATATACAGAATTGGCTAGCGCTGAAGAAGCGTACCTCTGTGCCGTTTTTGAAGAAGTGTTCGACCACAAATCGTTCACTGGTCGTTCAGGAACGTTCTTTGGGTATGAAGGACTGGGCTCTATTTACTGGCACATGGTCTCGAAACTGCTATTGGCGGCTTACGAGAACACGCAGCGCGCCATTGATGAAAATGCTGAAGGTGCTACTGTGGGCCGATTATTCGATCACTACTTCGAAATCCTTGCCGGTATCGGTGCGCACAAATCACCTAAGCTGTATGGTGCCTTCCCAACGGACCCGTATTCACATACACCGGGAGGAAAAGGCGCTCAGCAGCCAGGTATGACGGGTCAGGTTAAAGAAGATGTATTGAGCAGATTCGGCGAGTTAGGTGTCCGAGTAAAATCTGGCGCAATCCACTTCGAACCGACAATCTTGAAGAAATCGGAATTCTTGAGCAGCCCGCATAAATTCAAATACATTGATGTCTTAGGCAATAGAACAGCAATGGAATTGCATGAGGGAAGCTTAGGATTCACCGTATGTCAGGTGCCAGTGGTGTACACCTTAGCGGAATCTGCCGCCATTAAAGTACATACGGTAGATGGCGTACGTGAGTTCGCTGGAACAGCAATGGATAACGCTACTTCAAGAGAAGTATTCATGAGAACAAACACGGTAAGCAAGATTGAGGTTGCCGTAGTAAAGAAATAAGAATGATGAGTTGCATGAAACATTCGAAACGAGTTTTGGCGGCGCTTCTTTTTGGGGCAGCCTCTCTCGTGTCATGCAATGAACAACCAACGGAATCAACGCATATGAAAACGGCATCAGATATTCTTGGTAACCCAGAGTATAGAGCGGTTTCCTATGGGGGTTATCGTGCGATCACGCGCGAGGTTCAGCCGACTATTGCTGAATTAAAAGACGATCTCAAAATCATGCATGCCATGGGCATACGTATTCTGAGAACCTACAACCTTCAATTGGACCAAGCGCCAAATATTTTAAAGGCAATTCGAGAAATAAAGGAGGAGGATGCTTCCTTTGAAATGTACGTTATGCTCGGTGCTTGGATTGACTGTTTGCACGCCTGGACGGACCACCCGAACCACGAAATTGAGGACGAGGAGAACAACACTTCTGAAATTCAAAAAGCCGTTGCCTATGCTAACGAATATCCGGACATCGTCAAGGTTATTGCTGTAGGAAACGAAGCCATGGTTCACTGGGCTTGGAGCTATTTTGTGAAGCCTGGGGTGATTTTGAAATATGTAAACTATCTGCAGGAACTCAAGGAAATCGGCAAGTTGCCATCGTCTGTTTGGATTACAAGCTCGGATAATTTTGCTTCATGGGGCGGAGGAAGTCCAGATTACCACAATGATGATTTGAACGCGTTGATCAATGCGGTAGACTACATCAGTATGCATACCTATCCTTTCCATGATACGCATTACAATCCTGGTTTTTGGGAAGTGCACGAAAGTGCGGTGGCAGATGCAGATTCAACAGAACGCGTGGAGATGGCGATGCGCCGAGCCATGCACTATGCGAAGAATCAATACAATGGCGTGAAAGAATACATGGAAAGCATTGGCGCGGATAAACCCATTCACATTGGTGAAACGGGTTGGGCTAGTGTGAGTCGTGGATTGTATGGTCCTAACGGTTCCTTCGCAGCCGACGAGTTCAAGCAGGCGTTGTACCGCAATCAGATGCGTTCATGGACGGATTCTGCGGGTATTTCGTGCTTCTATTTCGAGGCTTTTGATGAGCCCTGGAAAGATCCAAATCACTCAGAGGGAAGCGAGAACAACTTTGGAGTCATTACCCTGGATGGTCAGGCGAAATATGCCTTGTGGCCTTTGGTCGATCAAGGCGTGTTTGAGGGCCTTACCAGAAATGGTAACCCAATCACGAAAACATTTGGAGGGGATGAAGCAGCGTTGATGAAAACGGTGTTAACCCCCAAAACAGTAAATGAATAAGATGCAAGTATTGAGAATGAAACATGCGGTAATCATTGCACTGGCCAGCTGGCTGGCAATAGGTTGTGCGCAGGAATCGGACCCTATCTTGGAAGAGGAAGCGGTGGAAACGGCCTACATCAAAGGGGTTTGTTACCATCCGGTTGCAAAAGGTGATACAGTTCGCAGCTTTGCGACGATCGATCAAGATCTCGCCTTGATGAAGGCGGCTGGAATGAATACCATCCGCACGTATTCCCCCATTGCTGAGGTGGAGGTTTTGGACAAGATTGCCGCTGCGGGCATGAAGTTGATTGTGGGAATTGGATACAACCAAGAAGGATTTTATGATTTGCTTTCAGGTTCTTACCTCGAGTATGTCGAGCGTTTCAAGAATCACGAGGCGATATTGATGTGGGAATTGGGCAATGAGTACAACTACCATCCGGAATGGTTTGAAGGCGATGTGGAGAACTGGTACACCACATTGAAGGAGGCGGTCGACGCCATCCATGCCCTGGATTCTGAACACCCTGTGGCTACAGCCCACGGTGAGATTCCGGATTCTATGGCCTTTGCCTATGGTGCTGAGGTTGATATTTGGGGAATCAATGTGTACCGCTGGGACCAAGCCGGGACCTTTATGGATGAATGGAAAGCCATCACCGATAAACCCTTCTATTATGCTGAAGTAGGTGCAGATAGTTACATGCGTACGGCGAATCAAGGTTTTGAAGAGGGACCTAACGAAGGTGCGCAGGCCGCTGCATTGGACACCATATTAGATCAAATCTTGACCCGTCGTGAAGATAATGCCGGGGTTTTGATTTTCTCGTTTACTGACGGTTGGTGGAAAGCAGGAAACCCAGGCGTACAAGATATTGGGGGATGGGCACCAAATTCTTCAGGCGTACCGTACGATGGTGCACCTAATGAGGAGTACTGGGGCATCGTCGACATAGATCGTAACGCAAAGCAAGCCTACGCCATAGCAAAGCAACATTTTACTAAAGACTAACAACCATGAACCTAGCTACCCGAACAGCATTTATTAGCCTCACCTTTGCCCTTGTGGGCTGCGTGGGTGGTAGCGAACCTGAAGCTGCAATGAAAGTATTTGAAACCTCTCGATCGGGTAATGCACTGACTGAAGTAAGCGACTTTGAAGTCGTTGAAAATCCAGTAGTCATTCGCATTAACTCAACGCAAACGAAGCAGACGATCACGGGATTTGGAGGTGCTTTTACGGAGGCTTCCGCGTATTTGCTGAACCAATTAAGCGAGGAGAATCGGACCCGCATCCTTGATGCCTACTTTTCGGATGAAGGTGCGAAGTATTCCTTGATGCGCACTCACATGAACTCATGTGATTTCTCCCTTTCAAACTACAGCTACACCCCTGTTGCGGGCGATGTCGATCTAGAACATTTCAGTATTGACGAGGACCGTGATGATCTGATTCCTATGATCAAGGGAGCGCAAGAACGTTCTACCGAAGGGTTTAAACTTTTTGCCTCGCCGTGGACGGCTGCACCTTGGATGAAGGATAACAACCATTGGGTGGGTGGAAAATTGCTTCCTGAATACTATCCTACCTGGGCGAAATTCTTCTCAAAGTATGTCGATGCTTATGAAGCGGAGGGTATACCAATCTGGGGTTTCACAGTGGAGAATGAGCCGCACGGCAACGGAAATAATTGGGAGAGCATGCACTACAGTCCACAAGAAATGGTGGACTTCGTAAAGAATCATTTAGGCCCTACGCTTGAAGCGGACGGGAAAGGTGATA
>BB_Man_B_Liq_inBBDRAFT_1000100_pt1 | contig 13777 bp, 12 predicted proteins | sample BBManParaguerPR_4_FD_10244 | JGI IMG/M metagenome (IMG submission 10244) | reverse complement strand
ATCCCTGTCGAACCGTCTGTGGGAAAGCCTGTCTGCCAACGTCTATGTGTTTTTGCATCAGGCCCGGTTGTCGGATGTTGTCGAAAACGCGATGGCCCCCTGTCCAGCGGTGCCCAGCCTGTTTTCCGTGGTGGATGAATAGGGAATGGCGGGATCGCGGGTATATCTGGATTACAACGCCACAACCCCCCTGCGGGATGCGGCGCGCGATGCCATGATCGCGGCGATGGATGTGGTGGGCAACCCGTCCTCCGTCCATGCCGAGGGGCGCGCCGCCAAGGGCATCATGGAACGCGCGCGCGGTCAGATTGCCCAGGCCTTTGGCTGCGAAGGCGCAGATATTATTTTCACATCTTCCGCCAGCGAAGCGGCCGCACTGGCGCTTGAGGGGCGGGACGCGCGATGTTCGGGCGTGGAACATGACGCGGTACAGGCGTGGTGTGACCCCAGTTTGCCGACATCGGGTCAGGGCGTTGTGACCACCGATGATCCGGCGCGGTCCGTTGTTCAGTTGGCCAATTCCGAAACCGGCATTTTGCAGACCATACCGCAGGGCCTGTTGTTGTGTGACATGACCCAAGCCTTTGGCAAAATCCCGCTGGCCTTTAATTGGTCGGGGGCGGATATGGCCATTATTTCGGCGCATAAACTGGGCGGACCCAAGGGTATTGGTGCATTGGTGATCAAACGCGGCATTGATATTGCGGCGCGCATTCGCGGCGGCGGGCAGGAAATGGGCCGCCGGTCGGGGACCGAAAATATCATCGGTATCGCCGGATTTGGCGCCGCAGCACAGGCCGCACAACAGGATCTGGAACAGGGTGTTTGGCAAAATGTCGAAAAACTTAGAAACATTCTAGAAAACACCATTGCACAATCGTCAAATAAAACTATTTTTGTCGGGAAAGACGCGCCACGCCTGCCGAACACGTCCTACTTCGTGACACCCGGCTGGAAAGGCGAGACGCAAGTGATGCAAATGGACCTGTCTGGGTTCGCTGTATCTGCTGGGTCTGCTTGCTCAAGCGGCAAGGTCAAAGCCAGCAAAGTGTTAAAGGCTATGGGCTATGACGATGACATGGCCACTTGTGCGGTGCGGGTCAGTTTGGGGCCCGATACAACCGAACAAGACATTCAATCGTTTTGCGATGCCTGGGGCGCGCATTACACAAAATTCGCCGCAAGGCATTGGGGAAATAACCGATAGGAGGCCAGAAATGGCAGCATTGGATAACGTCGAAGTCAAAGAAGGTGTCGATCAGGAAACTGTTGATGCCGTGCGCGAAGTCAGCACCTATAAATACGGGTGGGAAACCGAAATCGAAATGGAATATGCGCCCAAGGGCGTGAACCCTGATATTGTCCGTTTGATTTCTGAAAAAAACAACGAACCCGAATGGATGACCGAATGGCGTTTGTCCGCATTCGAGCGTTGGGAAAAAATGACCGAACCCAAATGGGCGATGGTCAACTATCCTGAAATTGATTTTCAGGACCAGTATTATTATGCCCGCCCCAAATCTATGGTGGAAAAACCCAAATCCTTGGACGAAGTCGATCCAAAATTGTTGGCAACCTATGAAAAACTGGGCATCCCGTTAAAGGAACAGATGATCCTAGCGGGCGTCGAAGGGGCCGAGGATATGCCCGCCGAGGGCCGCAAAGTGGCCGTTGATGCGGTGTTCGACAGTGTGTCCGTCGGGACAACGTTCCAAGAAGAGCTGAAGAAAGCGGGCGTGATTTTCTGTTCCATTTCCGAGGCGATCCGCGAACATCCCGAATTGGTGAAAAAATACCTTGGATCCGTTGTGCCCGTATCGGACAATTATTACGCCACGCTGAACAGTGCTGTGTTTTCGGATGGATCCTTTGTCTACATTCCGCCAAACACCCGTTGCCCGATGGAATTGTCGACATATTTCCGCATCAATGCGGAAAACACAGGCCAATTTGAACGCACATTGATCATCGCGGACAAGGGCAGCTATGTGTCCTATCTAGAAGGCTGCACAGCGCCCCAACGCGACACCGCGCAGCTGCATGCAGCCGTCGTCGAAATCATCGTCGAAGAGGACGCCGAGGTCAAATACTCGACAGTCCAAAACTGGTTCCCAGGGGATGAAAACGGCAAGGGCGGCATTTACAACTTTGTGACCAAACGGGCCGATTGCCGTGGGGATCGATCTAAAGTGATGTGGACCCAAGTGGAAACAGGATCGGCCGTGACGTGGAAATACCCGTCCTGCATTCTGCGCGGCAACGAAAGCCAGGGCGAATTTTATTCGATTGCGATTGCCAACAACCACCAACAGGCCGACACAGGCACGAAAATGGTACATTTGGGCAAAAACACCAAATCGCGCATCGTGTCCAAGGGCATCAGCGCAGGCGTTGCGCAAAACACCTATCGCGGGTTGGTGTCCATGCACCCCAAGGCGAAAAACAGCCGCAATTACACCCAGTGTGACAGTCTGTTGATCGGGGACAAATGCGGGGCGCATACGGTGCCCTATATCGAGGTGAAAAACAACTCATCCCGTGTTGAGCATGAGGCAACGACATCCAAGGTGGATGACGAACAACTGTTCTATTGCCGCCAACGTGGCATGGACGAAGAAGAGGCGGTCGCACTGGTCGTGAACGGGTTCTGCAAAGACGTGCTGCAAGCGCTGCCCATGGAATTCGCGATGGAGGCGCAGCAGCTGGTTGCCATTTCACTTGAGGGGTCCGTGGGCTAATGGTTTGGGATAAATCACAAGGCATGATCATCACAACGACCCCCACCATCGAGGGTCGCAAAATCGTCGATTACAAAGGTGTGGTCGTGGGCGAAGCGATCATGGGTGCAAACTTTGTGCGCGATATTTTCGCCAGCGTCACCGATATCATTGGCGGCCGGTCTGGCGCCTATGAAAGCAAGCTAGTCGATGCCCGCCAAACAGCAATGGCCGAAATCAAGGACGAAGCCTTGGCCCTTGGGGCAAACGCCATCGTTGGGGTTGATCTGGATTACGAAGTTGTGGGCGAAAGCATGCTGATGGTGTCCATCAGCGGCACCGCCGTCATTATCGAATAAATCGGCGCATCTGGCGCAAGACAGGAATTGAAAAAATGTTGGAAATCAAAAATCTACACGTCAAACTGGAAGAAGAAGACAAGCAGATCCTGAAAGGTGTTGATCTGACCGTCGAGGCCGGCAAAGTGCATGCGATCATGGGGCCGAACGGATCGGGTAAATCAACCCTGTCCTATGTTCTGTCCGGCAAAGACGGCTATGAGGTCACAGAGGGTGCCGCCAGCTTGGACGGCGAAGATATTCTGGACATGGAACCAGAAGAGCGCGCGGCAGCGGGTCTGTTTTTGGCATTTCAATACCCGGTGGAAATCCCCGGCGTGGGCAATATGACATTCCTGCGCACTGCCGTAAACGCACAGCGCAAGGCCCGCGGCGAAGAGGAAATGAGCGCCGCCGAATTCCTAAAAGTTGTTCGCGAACGCGCCAAAACGCTGAAAATTGACGCTGATATGCTAAAACGCCCTGTCAACGTTGGGTTTTCTGGTGGCGAAAAGAAACGCAATGAAATCCTGCAAATGGCGATGTTGGAACCCAAGATGTGTATCCTAGACGAAACCGACAGTGGTCTGGACGTCGATGCCATGAAATTGGTATCCGAAGGCGTGAATGCCCTGCGCTCCGAGGGCCGTGCGTTTTTGGTGATCACCCACTATCAGCGTTTGTTGGATCATATCAAACCCGATGTGGTTCACATCATGGCCAACGGCCGTATCGTCAAAACCGGTGGCCCTGAATTGGCGCTTGAGGTGGAACAAAACGGATATGCTGACATCTTGGCGGAGGCAGTGTAATGGCATTACCACAGGCAAAGATCGACGCAACAGATGCGCGTCTTGCGGGGATGGACCTGCCGCAAGGGGGTTGGCCCGCCGAGTGTCGCGCAGATGCCTTGGCGCGGGTACAGGCCATGGGATTGCCCGGTCGTCGCGATGAATATTGGAAATATACCAACCCCGAAACCCTGATCAGCGCAGAGGTCCCGCAGGCCGCGTTGTTCGACCCGCAAGAACCTGCCATGTTCGACGGTGTCGATCGGTTGAAAATTGTGTTTGTGGATGGTGTGTTTGATGCGGATCGGTCTGATGATTTGTCCGGCGAACATCTGACGATTGACCGTCTGGCCGATGTGGCAAACCTAGATCTGCACTGGGCCAAGGATGCCTATGGCACGCTTGAGGCCAAAGGCCAATCACCTGTGCAACGTCCCTTGGCGGCGTTGAACACGGCCTTTGCCACGGATGGGGTTTTGATCCATGTCACAGGTGCCGTCAGTAAACCGGTGAATTTGATCTATGAACACAGCGCGGTGAATTCGGACGCGATACTGCATCATGTCGTGAAACTAGAGGCCGGTGCATCGCTGACCATCCTGGAAAACGGACCTGCGGCCGCGCGCTTTAACAAAGTGCTTGAGGCTTTTGTCGCAGACGGGGCCGCGCTGAACCACATCCGCACCCAAGGTCGCGATCATGAACGCCGCGCGGTCACACATATGTTTGCCGAACTGGGTGCCGAAAGCACGTTCAAAACATTTACCCTGACGGCCAATGGCGTTTTGACGCGGAATGAATGTATCGTTTGGCTAAACGGTGACGAAGGCGTAGCCCACGTTGCCGGGGCCTGCGTGGGGGATGGCGATTTCCATCATGATGACACCGTGTTCATCACCCATGATGCCGTCAATTGCGAAAGCCGTCAGGTGTTTAAGAAAGTGCTGCGTAACGGGGCCACAGGCGTGTTTCAGGGCAAAATTTTGGTAAAACCCGATGCACAGAAAACCGATGGTTATCAAATCAGTCAATCACTGCTGTTAGATGACGATAGCCAGTTTTTGGCCAAACCGGAATTGGAAATCTATGCCGATGACGTGGCCTGTTCGCATGGATCCACATCGGGTGCCATCGACGAAGAGGCGCTGTATTACCTACGCTCGCGCGGTGTTCCACAGGGCGAGGCGACCGATCTGCTGACCCTTGCATTCCTGGGCGAGGCGGTTGACGAAATCGAAGACCGGGACCTGGGCGAAATGATCGTTGAACGGTTGCAGGGGTGGCTGACACGCCATAGACGTTGATGCCCCTGATCCAATCGATCACCCGCAGTTATCGCAGCCCACAGGTGGTGTTTCGCCAAATGTGGGCTGCTGGCATTGCTGAACGCAAAACTCTGGCCATGGTCATGGGGGCCAGTGTCGCGGGGTTTATTGCGGCACTGCCCGAACTGGCACGGCGCGCGCATCTGGAATCGCTGGATTTACAGCAACTGATGGGCGGCGCGCTGATGGGATGGATCTTTATGGCCCCATTGATGTTTTATTGCCTTGCGCTGATCCTGTACTGGATCACGCGCCCATTTGTGAAACATCTGACCGCGGCGCAAATGCGGGTGATTGTTTTTTGGTCGCTTGTGGTTGCTGTTCCGGTGTTATTGCTGCATGGATTGGTGGCGGGCTTTATCGGCCCCAGTTTACAGAAACAGATTATTGGCCTCTTGTGGGTTTTGGTTGTGCTGCGGACCTGTGTTGCAGGGATCAGATCGACCAAGGGAATGGATTAACATGTTGGACATGATCATCAACTTGACGAAAACTTCCTTTTTCGCGCCGCGGTTGGCGGCGGAACGGTTGTTGGCACTGTCCTTGGATCGCATGACGATTTTTATGTTTTTCCTGATTACCGTCTGCCTCAGTGTTGTGGCCATTTACCTAAGCGGTGGACCGATGGTTGAATTGGAACCGGGGATGCCGCTGGTCACATCCCCCATACAATTGGCCGTTATGATTTTTGCAGCCACCGTCTTATCCACCATCGGCATTCAATCCGTGGGCCGCATTGCCGGTGGGCAGGGTGGGTTTGACCAGATCATGATTGTGATGGCGTGGCAGCAATGGTTGCAATTCCTGATGCAATGCGTGATGGGCATTTTGTCCGTGGTCCTGTTACCACTGGCGGCTGTGATGCAATTTGTTGTGTTGTGGTATTCATTCTGGATTCTGTTCAATATGGTGCGCGTGGCGCATGGGTTTGATGGCATACTAAAATCCATCTTTGCGGTTATGGTTGGATCCTTTGTGGCTGTTATGGCATTGGGCATGTTAACCATGCTGTTTGTGGGGGTATCGTGATGTTTGATGTCGAAAAAATACGGGCTGATTTTCCGATTTTGTCGCGCCAGGTCAATGGCAAGCCGTTGGTTTATCTGGACAACGGTGCATCGGCGCAAAAACCCCAGGTTGTGATTGACGCCATTACCCAGGCCTATGCACAGGAATATTCCAACGTGCATCGCGGCCTGCATTACCTGTCAAATCTGGCCACCGAAAAATATGAATCCGTGCGCGGGGTTATCGCGCGGTTTTTGGGCGCGGCGCAGGACGATGACATTGTGTTAAACACTGGGTCCACAATGGGGATCAATACGGTCGCCTATGGATGGGCCATGCCAAATTTGCAGGCGGGCGATGAAATCATCCTGTCGGTCATGGAACATCACGCCAATATCGTGCCGTGGCATTTTTTGCGCGAACGTCAGGGCGTGGTGATCAAATGGGTCGATATCGATGAAACCGGCCATCTGGACCCGCAGGCCGTGATTGATGCGATTGGCCCGAAAACGAAACTGATTGCTGTGACGCATATGTCAAATGTGTTGGGCAGCCGTGTGGATGTGACATCCATTTGTGCGGCCGCGCGCGAACGCGGTGTTGCGGTTTTGGTGGATGGATCACAGGCGGCGGTGCATGGTCCCGTGAATGTGCGCGATATTGGCTGCGATTTCTATGCGATCACCGGCCACAAACTATATGGTCCATCCGGATCGGGGGCGATTTATATCCACCCTGATCGTCAGGCGGAAATGATCCCCTTTGTGGGCGGCGGCGATATGATCAAAGAGGTCCACAAAGACACTGTCATTTACAACGACGCGCCCATGATGTTTGAGGCAGGCACACCCGGTATCGTCCAAACCATCGGTTTGGGGGTGGCCTTGGAGTATATGATGCAGATCGGCATGGAAAACATCGCGGCCCATGAAAACAGTCTGCGCGACTATACGGTTGAAAAATTGCGTGGATTGAATTTTGTCACCGTCCAAGGCACCACTGCGGACAAAGGGGCAATTTTCAGCTTTACCCTGGATGGGGCAGGGCATGCGCATGACATTTCCACCATTTTGGACAAACGCGGTGTCGCAGTGCGCGCAGGCCAACATTGTGCGGGGCCCTTGCTGGATCATCTGGGATTAACGGCCACCTGTCGCGCGTCAATGGGGATGTATAACACCAAATCGGACATCGATACATTTATCGATGCCCTGCATTTGGCGCATGAACTTTTGGGGTAAATTCCCGCGATTTCCGATTGCGACTGCCCCGCGATCAGGCTATAGAACCCCTAGGCACCCATAGCTCAGCTGGATAGAGTGTCGCCCTCCGAAGGCGAAGGTCGTAGGTTCGAATCCTACTGGGTGCGCCAAACCTCTGCTATCTTGGGATTACCCGCGTTTGCCATAGTATAGGCCAACGACATGTTCCGCTTGGGCAAAGAACAGCCAGCGTGATACCAGAACACCTGCCACATGCGTCAATACGGCCAAGGCCGCAAACATATGGTTAAACGGCAAAACCAGCAANACAATTGGCAAACCCGATAGCAATATGATCGCAATCAATCGCAGTTTCGCGGCGTGTTTGCGCCCCACGAGATAAACAAATTCCTGCAACAGGTAATTGGTGCCTGTGTGTGGGGGTTCAAACGCACGCACGGATCCATTTGTGCCCAAACCGGTCGCGGTCGCCAGCGTGCTGCCCGATCGTGCGAATGCGCCATCACCTTGGATCCAAGCAAAGATTTGCAATGCCCCCAACAGACCCAATACCGGTTGTGCAATGCCCACCTGACCTGACAGCAACGCCCCGCCAGCAACGGCGTAGGTCAGGAATAATACGGGTGTCATCGGTGTGTGCCAACGAGGCACAGTGGTCAATTGCCGATAAATCATGGCCGTCGAAAATACCGTTAACAAACACAGTGCAGCGCCCGCATAGGATACCACGGCTAACCGGGTTTCAAAGAATATCTGTGCAACCGCACCCAGTCCCGTCATGCCAAGCGCAAGCACAGACAACCATGCCTCGCGGCTAAGCCATGAGGATCGCCATTGCGTGAACGCCTTGATCGCGCGTTCGGGATGGCCCAGGTGGAATGTGGAAAACAACAATCCCCCCACGGCAAAGGCATAGGCGATTGCATAGAAAATGAAGGCATTCAGGCCCAAGGGCGCCGGCATACCCAGCCCCAGAAAAAACAACAGGCCAAAGCCAACACCAGAAAGCGATGTAAACAAAATGACTGAGGGTGCTGGATGCATTACAATTTCTCCAATGTGCGATCAAGCCATGCAAAAAATCCGGCTGGATTGTCGGCCTGTGCTTGCAAACTTTGGGTGGGGGTTTGGTCCGATGACAACTGATCCTTGGGCCGCGGGGGCAGGTATTTGTTCACCGGCTTGGTTCCCAATTCGGGCATCAAATCCATGCCGCCCCGTTCGGCGACCAGTTTTGACACGTCACTGTTGGGGTCCCCCAGATCGCCGAAATGGCGCGCGCCTGATGGGCAGGTGCGCACGCAGGCCGGGATGCGGTCCTCTTGGGGTAGGTTTTCGTTATAAATCCGATCAACGCAAAGGGTGCATTTTTTCATCACCTTTTCCACGCCGTCCAATTCACGCGCGCCATAGGGGCAGGCCCAGGCACATAAGCCACAGCCAATACAATCGGTTTCATTGACCAAAACGATCCCGTCCTCGGTCCGTTTATAGCTGGCCCCTGTGGGACAAACTGTGACGCATGGGGCGTCATCGCAATGCAAACAGGATTTGGGGAAATGAACCAGCTGGGCTAGGCCATCTTCGGGCTGCACTTCGTAACTGTGGACACGGTTCAAGAATGTCCCCACGGGCATTTCGCCATAGGCATCCTGATCGGCCAAAGGCGCGCCATAGTTTTCCGTGTTCCATCCCTTGCACGACACCACGCAGGCATGGCAGCCCACGCAGGTGTCCAAATCAATCACAAGACCAAGTTTTTTGTCGGTCATTTTCGGCAGACAGGTCATGATCCCTCCTTGGTGCTGCGTGTGACGGTTTTGGGGCCTTGGCCCACGGGTGATTTCAATGTGCCAAACTGGGGCTGGCTGGATTTCGGCGGCTGTGCCTTTTCAATACGGACGCGCAAATCAAACCATGCGGCCTGACCGGTGATGGGGTCTGAATTGGACCAGCGCATCCCATCGCCTTTGGCCGGTAACAGTTCGGAAATCAGGTGGTTTAGCAAAAACCCTTTGGTTGCCTCAGGCGCTTTGGGGTCTAGGGCCCATGCGCCACTGCGTTTGCCAATGGCGTTCCATGTCCAAATGGTTTTTTCGTTCAATGCCGCCATTTCTGCCACGGGCACCACAATGGACCCATTTGGCGATGTGACCTTGGCCCAATCGCCATCGCGCAACCCATGATCGCGCATAACCTTGGTTGGTAAATACATCGGGTTCATCCCATGGATTTGGCGCAACCACGCATTTTGGCTGCCCCAGCTGTGATACATCGCCATGGGACGTTGTGTCAGCGCGTGCAAGGGATAGTCCTGGTCATTTTCGACCGTAGCCGTTGGATACCAAATGGGCAGGGGGTGCATCACCTGTTTCAGACGATCGCGCATGTGATCAGGCGGCTGATGATCGCCGTGGCCCATGGCTGCGTTTTTGAATTTCTGCAAGGGTTCGACATACAGCTGGAACAGATAGGGCTGCGCACTGTCATAAAGGCCCGTTTCCACAGCCCAGTCCTGATAGGCCATGTTCCACGGTTTGTAATAGCCCGCCGTTTCAGGAATATGTTTGACCCAAACGCCCCCGTTTTCAATGTATTTGTTGATCTGTTCTGGGTTCACGGGGCCACGCCCTGTGTCATCGTCGCTGCGCCAACCGGCCAGTGGGCCGATGCCGGGTTTGCGTTCATGGTTGATCATGTAATCCGCGTAATCGGCATATTTTGCGCTGCCATCGTCATTGACAAAGCCTGGCAATCCCAACCGCGCGCCCAGATCCACCAACACCGATTGGAACCCGCGGACATCGCGGTCGGGTTCGATCACGGGCCAGCGAATGGCATCGGCGGCCGCGTCCGCTTCGCAGATGGGACGATCAAGCAGACTGATACAGTCGTGGCGTTCCAGATAGGTGGTGTCGGGCAGGATCAGATCGGCATAGGCCACCATTTCCGAACTATAGGCATCGGAATAGATGATCCGCGGAATGACATAGTCGCCATTTTCGTCGCGATCTGTCAACATATCCATCACCGAACTGGTGTTCATGGAACTGTTCCAGCTCATATTGGCCATATACATGAAAAGTGTACCAATTTTATAGGGATCGCCTGCATGGGCATTTGAAATGACCATATGCATCAGACCATGCGCCGACATGGGGTTTTCCCATGTGAACGCTTTGTCAATGCGTTTGGGGTGTCCGGTGTCGTCGATCAACAAATCCTCGGGCCCGTGAACGAACCCCAAATGCGGGCCATTCAGCGGGGCATTGGGCGTTGCATCACCATGGGGTTTAGGGTGAATCTCGGATGGCTTTGGGTAGGGCGGTTTGAACCGGAACCCGCCGGGTGTTTCCACGGTGCCCAAAATGATCTGCAACACATGCAGCGCACGACAGGTTTGAAACCCGTTACCATGCGCCGAAATCCCGCGCATGGCGTGGATGGATACGGGGCGGCCAATCATTTCGTCATATTCATGGCCGCGGAAATCCGTCCATTTACGGGGCAGGCGAATTTCCTGATCAAAGGCCACATGCGCCAATTCGGCGGCCAAGGTGCGGATGCGTTTTGCGGAAATTCCACAGATATCGGCCACCGCCTCGGGCGCGTTTTCGGGAACCAGGAAATGTTCGATCATTTTGGTAAATACTGTGACCGCACCATTATGCATGCCCCGAATGTCGGGGTCAGCGCCCTGATGATCGAATGCCACCACGGTTTTTGTGGTGCGGTCCACGATCAACGGTTTTCCCGAATCATCGCGCAGGAACAATCCCGTGTCGGGATCCACCAAAACCGGCGCATTGGTAAACCGCGCCAGATAGGTCAGATCGATTTTGCCCGCCTCGATCAAACAATAAATCAACGACAGGATAAACCGCCCGTCGGTTCCAGGTGTGATACCCACCCAATCATCCGCCACCGCGTTATAGCCGGACCGGATGGGGTTTACCCCGATCACGCGTGCCCCGCGCTGCTTAATTTTGCCGATGCCCATTTTGATGGGGTTGCTGTCATGATCTTCGGCAACGCCAAACAGCATGAACAATTTGGTGTGGTCCCAATCGGGTTGGCCAAATTCCCAAAATGCCCCGCCCATTGTGTAAATGCCGGCGGTCGCCATGTTCACGCTGCAAAATCCGCCGTGTGCTGCGAAATTGGGGGTTCCAAACATTTGCGCCCATAATCCGGTAAAGGATTGTGATTGATCGCGCCCCGTGAAAAAGGCCAGTTTTTCGGGGGCTGTTTCACGCAGCGGGCGCAGCCAATCGGTGGCAATCTGCAACGCCTCGTCCCACGAAATTTCCTGAAATTCGCCAGAACCACGTTCGCCCACACGTTTCAACGGCGCACGCAGGCGTGATGGGGCGGTGACCTGCATGATGCCTGCAGACCCTTTGGCGCACAGAACGCCCTGGTTCACGGGGTGGTCGCGGTTGCCCTCGATATAGGCCACTTTGCCGTCCTTAAGGTGGACATTGATCCCGCACCGACAGGCGCACATATAGCAGGTCGTTTTGCGGATTTCGTCTGACACTTTGGGTGATGTGTCCACAGTTGGCTGAATATTCAATGAAGCCTCCCTAAGCGTTGCGGCGCGTTTAATGCGCTCTTATGCGATGGTGTCTGGAAATGTTATTCATGGTGCGCAACATTGCAATGGCCATTTTGCGCATCATTCCCGATCAGGTTCACGTTTGCGGTACAAAACAGATGCGTAGAATGACAATCCGATCAGGGCCATGCCGATGCCGCCTGTGATCAATTCATGCACATGTGTCAGCGATTGCAAAAACATCACAATTGACAGTGCGAAAATGGAATAGAATGCCCCATGTTCCAAATACCGGAATTCGGCCAACGTACCCTTTTCCACCAGCATGATGGTCATGGATCGCACATACATTGCGCCAATGCCCAAACCGATCGCAATCAGCAAAATGTTGGTGGTCAGGGCGAATGCCCCGATGACCCCGTCAAAGGAAAAACTGGCATCCAGCACCTCAAGGTACAAAAACGCGCCTAAACCGCCTTTGGCGCCAACCTGGGCGGTGGATCCTGCGATATTGTCCAGATAGGTGCCAAGACCATCGACCAAGGTAAAGGTCAGCAATCCCATAACGGCCGAGGCCAAAAATGGGGCGACATCGGCGGCGGGAATCAATTTGGAAATGATCAGGACGATTGCCAAAACAAAGGCAATTTCAAACCCCCGAATGGATCCCCATTTGCGCAGTTGTTTTTCCAACACGCCGATCCAGTCGATCGATTTATCTTCGTCGATAAAGAATTTCAGCGCCACCATCATCAGGAATGTCCCGCCAAAGGCTGAAATGGGGCCATGGGCCTGACCGATAATGCGCGAATATTCATCCGGATCGGACAACGCCAAATGCATCGCCGCAAAGGGATTGATCCATGCAAAGACGGCCACAATGATCAATGGAAACACGATGCGCATGCCAAAGACGGCAATCAAAATGCCCCATGTCAAAAACCGCTGCCGCCAGACGGGGGTCATCTCTTCCAGTTTGTTGGCGTTCACGATGGCATTATCAAAGGATAGGGCAATTTCCAGCGCCGCCAGAACCGTTCCAACAACCAGGAACGATATGACGCCGGACATGGTGCCAAGGGTGGCCCAGCCCAACCACCCCGACAGGCCAAGGCCAATCACAGTGGTCAAAATGGGCCATTTCAGATAGGAAACAGTGCTGCGTTTTGCTGACATGGTCTAGTTTCCTGACATGACGGCGGGCAGCCACAGGACCAGCTGCGGGAACATGAACAGCAGGGCCAATCCAAACAATTGCACCATCATGAACTGCATCATACCCAGATAGATGTCCTTTAGATCCCAGTTTGGCACAACGCCTTTCAGGAAATAGGCCGACAGTGCCACAGGCGGCGACAGCCATGCGGTTTGCAAATTCACGGCGACCAGAATACCGAACCAGACCATCATGTCATAGCGGCTTAGGCCATAGACCTCTAACGCTTCGACGGTGGGCAGCAGGATGGGAACAACGATCAAGACAATCGGCACCCATTCCAACGGCCAGCCCAGCAGGAATATCAATGCCATGACCAGCAACAGGATCAGATAGGGCGACATATCCAGACCCAACAGCAATTCGGTCATCATTTTGGGCGTGCCCAAGGCGCTGAACTGCGCCCCAAAGAAGTTTGACGCCGCGACCAGGAACATGATCAAAACGGTGATTTCCAACGCCTTGATCAAGCTATCGGCAAAGCTGGGGAAGGTGAATTTCCCATATCCCAGCGACAACAGGATCGCACCAAATGCCCCCATGGCGGCCGCCTCGGCAGGGGTGGCAAGACCCAGCAGGATCGACCCCAAGGCAAAGGAAA
>BB_Man_B_Liq_inBBDRAFT_1000099_pt1 | contig 13858 bp, 14 predicted proteins | sample BBManParaguerPR_4_FD_10244 | JGI IMG/M metagenome (IMG submission 10244) | reverse complement strand
TGAAATAGGGAAATCTGACTTACCTAACTCTAGTTCTGTAGTTAAAGAAACTGAGGAAGGAAAAAAAGCTTACGAACAGTTCTTGTTAGATCAGATAGACTTTAATATTGATAATTTTAATCTTGTAATTGACTGTGCAAATGGATCTGCATACCAGGTGATTGAAGAGTTGTTCAAGAGTAGTAAAAACATAAGAGTTATTAATAATATACCTGATGGTGAGAACATAAATCATGAATGCGGTGCAACCTACATGGANAATATGGTCCAAAATATTAAAAAGGGAGAAATTGGAATATCATTTGATGGAGATGCTGATAGATCAATATTGGTTGATGAAGAGGGTAAAGTTTCTAACGGTGATGTAATTATGCTTCTAGTTTCTAAGTATTTATCTTCAAAAGGAAGTTTAAAAAATAATGTTGTTGTATCGACAGTTATGTCAAACTTTGGATTTAAAGCAGCAGTAGAAAAAAATAATTTTTCTAACATAGAAACAAAAGTAGGAGATAAATATGTTGCTGAAGCTTTATTGGAAAATAATGGTTCATTAGGAGGAGAGCAGTCTGGACATATTATATTTCCGGATATTTTACCTGTTGGTGATGGATTGCTGACGATGTTGATGAGTTTAAAAGCATTGTCTTTTTTTAATACAACTCTTGTACAATTTAAAGCGGACAATATATATGAATATCCTCAAGTATTAGAAAACCTTCATTTAAACGAAATTCCATCCGATGATGTAATCGATTCATTAAATTCTTTAGCGGAAGAATTATTTATAGAAACGCAACTTGATGGTAGATACTTAATAAGAAAATCTGGAACAGAACCTTTATTAAGAGTTTTAGTAGAAGCAAAGAGTGAAGAAGAGTTGGATAGTTTTATGGATAAGTTGCTAACTATTATCAAAAACGAGTTGAAGATTTCTTAAATTTATTTAAATAAATAATAAGACTTTTTACATTAAATTCAATTTATAATACTTTTAACGAGCAAATTAGCGCCAGGCCTTTTAAAGGTGACGAGGTAGTATGTTATCGAAAAATTCGGCGGATGCATACTCGGCTCTACGGTCGTAATAAATTGTTTAAAAACAACAAGAAATTGTTGAACAGAGGCAATTTAATGTAGTCTTATTTCAACTTGCTCGTTGGAATGGAGAATATAATGTGTGGAATTGTAGGCTACTCAGGCCCTAAAGAACCTTTACCAATCTTATTAGGTGGTTTATCAAGATTAGAGTATCGAGGATATGACTCTGCTGGAATAGCTATTTTAAATAACAATGACTTAATTGTTGAAAAAAAAGAAGGCAAGTTATCTTCATTGGTTCAACATCTTGAAGGTAAAACAATTAAAGGCAATATTGGAATTGGTCATACTAGATGGGCGACACATGGTGTACCTAGTGATAAAAATGCTCATCCTCATTCAGATAATCAAAACGAGTTTGCAATCATTCACAATGGTATTGTTGAAAATTATTCTGAGATGAAAAATGAACTAATTGAACAAGGCTACACTTTTTCATCTGATACAGATACTGAAGTTGTTGCTGTCGAGTTAAGCAAAGAATGGTCAGGCGATCTATTAGAAACTGTTTTAAATGTAGCAAAAAAACTAGAAGGTACTTATGCACTAGTTGTAACAACTGTCAAACAACCTGATGTAATAGTAGCAGGTAGAATGATGAGCCCCTTAGTGCTTGGTGTTGGTGACGATGAAGTATTTCTTGCATCTGATTCTGCAGCAATTCTTGAGCACACAAATAAAATGATATTTTTGGAAAATGGGGATTTTGTAAAAATTGAAAATGGTCATTTTGAACTTTTTGATATAAATAAAAATAAAATTTCAAGAGAAATTCAAGTCATTGATTGGGAAGTTTCTGAAGCTGAGAAAGGTGGTCATGACCACTTTATGTATAAGGAAATATTAGAGCAACCCGAAGTAATAGAGAGAACAATCAGCGGTCGCTTGGCGGGAATTGAAAGCGATATACCTATAAGTAAAGAAGAGGCTCAAAAATTTGAAAAAATATGGATTGTCGCATGCGGAACGGCATATCACGCTGGCTTATTTGGCAAGGATTTGTTTGAAAAGGTATTAGGTGTACCAGTAAGTGTTGAGTTGGCATCAGAGTTTAGATATAGAGAACCAATTGTTGGAAAGAATGATTTAGGCATAGTCATATCACAATCAGGAGAAACAATGGACACAATTGCTGCAACTGAGCTTCTTAAAGAAAATGATGCTCATGTACTAGCATTTGTAAATGTTGTTGGTAGCTCTTTAGCAAGAATGGCAGATAGCGTGTTGTACCTTCATGTAGGTCCCGAGATTGGTGTAGCCTCTACAAAGGCATATCTTGGTATGCTCATAGGTCAGCTATTAGTCGCAAAACACTGGGATGAAGAGAACAAACTAAATATTTCTTATGATGAAATAAATGAATTACCTAAATTAATTCAAGAAACATTGAATTGTGAAGATCAAATTAAAAGTCTTTCAAAAAAGATTTCAAAAAAGAAAGATATTTATTTTATTGGCAGAGGACTAGATTATGCACTTGCAGCAGAAGGTGCTTTGAAATTAAAAGAGATTTCTTATCTTCATGCAGAAGCGTTGGCTGCAGGGGAGCTTAAACATGGTACTTTAGCCTTAATTGAAGACGATACTCCTGTAATTGTTACAGCGAGTCAAAATCATTTATTGGATAAAACAACAAGTAATGTGCAAGAGGTAATTGCTCGTGGTGCGTATGTGATTTCAATTGGTGATAATTCTTCTAAAAAGTTAGAAGACATATCTAATGAATATGTAACTTTACCAACTACATCAGAAGTATTATCCACAATAATTTCTATAATCCCTCTTCAATTTATTGCATATCATGTTGCAAATTTGAACGGCGAGTCCATAGATCAACCAAGAAACCTAGCCAAATCTGTTACTGTTGAGTAGTAATGAATAATAAATTTTGGAATTCAGATAATTCTGGAAATTGGATTGGTGTTGGAACAGGCATAGGAGCTGCAGTCTTTGCAGCGACAAAAGAACCTACTTGGTTAGCAGTGGGTGTTGCAATTGGTGCTGCGCTTAGCAAGAGAAAACCAAAAGATTTAAAAAATCAGAGATAGATTCTAAATTATGGACAGAGGTTTTATTTATCTTAATAAAAAAAATTTAATTAGTAATTTAGATTATTTAGGACAAGTATCACAGAAAAAAATATGTTTAGTTGTGAAAGCTAACGCTTATGGTCATGGCATTGAGTGGACAGTAAGAGTTGCTGATAGTTTTGGAGTTGATTGGTTTGCTGTAGCTTCAGTTGATGAAGCATTAATTGTCAGAAAAGCTAGTCCATTATCAAATATACTTCTACTATCTGAACCATCTGTTTCTCAACTTGATATTATTCAAAAAAACAAAATTGATCTAACAGTTTATAACACAACATTTATCGATGAACTAATTAAATCAGAGTATCCATTCAATGTACATTTGAAAGTTGATACTGGAATGCACAGAGTAGGCTGTGAACCAGATAAATTTGAAACTTTATTTAGCCAAATAGTGGAGTCAAGTTTAAACCTAAGAGGTGTTTGTACACATTTTCCGGTATCTGATACAAACTCAGAATCTACAAATAACTCTATAGCTCTTTTCAAAGAAATTATCTCTAATGTAGATGTTTCCAATCTTTTAGTTCATGTTGATAACTCTGCTTCAACTTTTTTTAATTCAGATACGTCCTTTAACATGTCCAGAATAGGACTAGCTGCTTATGGAACATTTGTTTCTAGTGAAAATCTCAATCATGAATTAAATCCAATAATGGAAATTAAAACTAGAATTTCAAATTTACAAAAAAGAAAAGCAGGAGAAACTGTTTCGTACGGAAAAGCACAAAAGCTTGAAAGAGATTCAATAATTGCTACCGCTCCAATTGGTTACGGCGATGGTTACCCTTGGAATTCTTTTCCAGATGGAAGGGTAATAGTTAAGAATACTTTTTGTAAACTTGTAGGCAGAGTAACTATGGATCAGATTTTATTTGATGTAACCGATTTAAATGTTGAAATTGACGATGAAGTTGTAATTCTTGGTAAATCGGATGATTCTTCATTAGAGATAACGGTCTCTGATATTGCATCATGGAATAAAACTATTGAATGGGAGATTTTAACTAACATGTCTAAAAGACTTGAAAGGGTAGAAGTTGGTTAATAAAGTTTCAGAATCTGAACTGGAAATATTTTTAAAAAGTTATTTAGACAAATTGATTCTTCCCAAAATAATAGGTCTTTCAGGTCCTCTTGGAGCTGGAAAAACTACTATAGCAAAAGAAATAATTAAATATTTTGGATCTACCGAAGTTGTGACTTCACCAACTTTCAATATTGTAAAGCAATACTCAGTTGGAGATTTACAAATTTATCATATTGATTTATATCGTTTGGGAAGCTGGTCTGAGTTTCTTGACTTGGACTTACCACTTGATAGTGATAATAGTTTATTTATAATTGAGTGGATAAATTTGATACCTAATTTGAATCAACTTGATATGGATATTATCGACATAACTATTGAAGATGAGCTCACAAGGAATATAAAGATATATGATTAGTCTTTCAATTTCAACTTCTGGAAAATACAACTCTGTTGCAATTTATGGAGAATCTCTAATCGCATCATCTACTGTCGAATCTAAGAATGGATCTACTAGTATATTGATGAATTCAATTGATGAAGTCTTTAAGAAATCAAATAAAAATAAAAATGATCTTGAAGTTGTTTATCTTGATATAGGTCCAGGTTTTTACACAAGTCTTAGAATTGGATTAGCAGTTGCCCAAGGAATCTGCGCAAGCTTAGGTTTGCCACTTGTACCTGTAAACGGATTAGATGCTCTATCATATGCAGCCCATACAGGTCATCGTAAAATTTATTCAATAATTGATATAAAAAGGGAAGAGTTTGCTTTTTGTACATACAAACCTGTTCCAGGTGGAGTTGTTAAAAGTTCAGAACCAGAAATACTTAATCAAGAAGATATTAAGCAAAAATTAAGTGAAGATAATGAAAAGAAATTAGTCGTTGGTAACTGGCAAGGATTAGAACTTGCTTCAATTAAAGACTCTAGCTTTGTTAAGCTCGCGTCTCCAGAATTTGTAACCGCGGATTACATTCAAAACTTAGGAAAAGAAATTTTTAGAAGTGGAGAATTCCCAAACTTCAATGAAGTCCAAATAGCTTACATGAGAGAACCAGATGTCTTGTTTTCTTCAAATAATTTAGAACAAGAAGTCAATTTCTATGATTGAGCAAATTAAATCTTGTAATGATCAACTTGCTAATAAGTTAGCTTCTATTGAGCAAAATATATTTGGCACATGCTGGCCCCCTGAAGTTTTGAAAGAGAAAATTAATAAAGGTGAATTTTTATATTGGATTTTCAATAAAAATAATAACATTGTTGGATATCTTGGAATTCAAAAAAGTCTTGATGAACTTCAGATACTAGGCATCGGCATACTTGAAGAATACAGAAATACTGGGTTAGCAAAAAAACTTACTGCTGAATTAATTAGATTTTTCAAAAACTCCTACCAAAATAAAGTGATACTAGAAGTGAGAGAATCTAACATTGCTGCAATAAATTTATATAAATCTGTAGGTTTTAGTCAGTATGGTAAGAGAGAAAATTATTACAAAAATGAAGACGCTATTTTATTTGAATTAGAGAAAGCTTATGTCTAAAGAATTAGTTATTTTAGGTTTTGAAACATCTTGCGACGAAACAGCGGTTGCAATAATGAGAGGAGATGATTTAGTTGTTAATACGATTTCATCTCAGGTAGAGATTCATGAGAAATTTGGTGGAGTAGTACCTGAAGTTGCCTCAAGAGCTCATGCAGAAATGATTAGGAATATTTTTCATAATTCTTTAAATGCTGCAAATCTTCAGATTTCTGATATTGATGTTGTGGCAACTACAGATGGGCCTGGTCTTGTTGGCAGTTTGGTGGTTGGGTATAACTTTGCAAGATCAATTTCATGGTCAATAGACAAGCCATTATTAACGGTAGACCACATGGTAGGTCATTTAGCTGCACCATTAATTGAAAATAGTGAGATGACACCACCATTTCTTACATTACTTGTTTCAGGTGGTCATACTCAAATAGTTCTTGTGGAAGAGTGGGGAAATTATCAATTACTAGGAACAACCATAGATGATGCTGCTGGTGAAGCTTTTGATAAGCTTTCAAGATTTTGTGGATTTGGTTTCCCAGGTGGTCCCGCAATTCAGAGAATAGGTGAAAATGGGGACCCAAATAAAGTAGATTTACCAAGACCAAAAACTAAACATGAATTTAACTATTCTTTTTCAGGATTAAAAACTGCAGCCACCAACTTTTTAAACAATTTAGATATCAATGATAAGGTTACTAAAGCTGACTTTGCAGCATCCTATCAAGAGGCAATAGTCGACTCATTAATGAGAAATTTTCAAAAAGCAGTTATTGAAACAGGTGTGCCTAATATTTCTGGTGGAGGAGGAGTTATGGCAAATAGTAGATTAAGGGAAAAAATGAGTATTTTAGCTTCAGAAAAAGATTTAAATCTATTTTTACCTTCACCTAGGCTCTCAACTGATAATGCTGCAATGATTTGTGTTGCTGCTAAAAATAACTTAATTACAAACGAATTGTTGATCGATGATGTTCGTTTAAGCTCAATTATTAAGTAATTTTTAGTTAAATAACTTACATATATAAACCAGACAGTATTAAATTCACAATGTAGATATTTATGTAGGAGGTAAATATATATGAATCTTCAACCACTAGGAGATAGAGTTGTTGTAAAACCACTATCCGAAGAAGATATGAAAACCCCATCAGGTATATTTATTCCTGATACAGCGAAAGAAAAGCCACAAGAAGGCGAAGTAGTCGCAGTTGGGCCAGGGGAGCCAAATGATAAAGGTGAAAAAATTAAACCAGATGTTGAGACAGGCGATAAAGTTGTCTATTCAAAATATGGTGGAACTGAAATAAAAGTCGAAGGTGTAGAGTATCTTATTCTTTCCAGTAGAGATATTCTTGCAAAGCTCGGTTAATAGAAGGAGATAATAATGGCTAAAAAGACACTAGTTTTTAACGAAGACGCCAGAAAAGGCCTTGAAGCAGGTGTAAACAAACTTGCAGATGTCGTAAAAGTCACTCTAGGCCCTAAAGGACGAAATGTTGTTTTAGAAAAGAAATGGGGTGCACCAACTATTACTAATGATGGTGTAACTATTGCAAAAGAAGTTGACCTTGAGGATCCATATGAAAATATGGGTGCACAGTTAGCTAAAGAAGTTGCTTCAAAAACAAATGATGTTGCTGGAGACGGTACAACAACAGCAACAGTTTTAGCTCAAGCAATGGTCAATGAAGGAATGAAATCCGTATCTTCTGGTGCAAATCCTATGGAAATTAAAAGAGGAATGTTAGAAGCTTCAAAAGCTGTAACAGATTTTATTGCTGGATTCTCAAAATCTATTGGTGGCAAAGAAGAGATTGCTCAAGTAGCATCAATTTCTGCTGCTGATACAGAAATTGGAGAGACAATTGCTGAAGCAATGGACAAAGTTGGTAAAGATGGTGTTATCACTGTTGAAGAAGGTCAAACATTTGGTATGGAATTGGACTTTACAGACGGTATGCAGTTTGACAAAGGTTTCATATCACCATATTTTGTTACAGATGCAGATAGACAAGAAGCTGTTCTTGAAAATCCATATATCTTAATTGTAAATTCAAAAATTACTGCCGTTAATGATTTGCTTCCATTACTCGAAAAAGTAATGAATTCTGGTAAGCCATTATTAATTTTGGCTGAAGATGTAGAGGGTGAAGCGTTAGCTACTTTAGTAGTAAATAAACTAAGAGGAACTTTTACATCTGTTGCTGTTAAAGCACCAGGTTTTGGTGAGAGAAGAAAAGCAATGCTTGAAGATATTGCGATACTTACAGGTGGTTCTGTAATTTCAGAAGAGCTTGGATTGAAGACAGAAAACACAACAGTCGACATGCTAGGTGAGGCAACAAGAGTTGTCGTCAAAAAAGATGCAACAACAATTGTTGACGGTAAAGGTAAGAAAGCTGATGTCGAAGGTAGAGTAAAACAAATTCAAGCTGAAATTGAAGAGTCTGATTCCGATTGGGATAAAGAAAAACTTCAAGAGAGACTAGCTAAGCTTTCAGGTGGAGTAGCTGTTGTTAAAGTTGGAGCTGCAACAGAGGTTGAGCTTAAAGAAAAGAAAATGAGAATCGAAGACGCTTTAGCTGCTACTCGAGCAGCTGTTGAAGAAGGTATTGTCGCAGGTGGCGGTACTACACTTATAAGAGCTCAAGAATCAATTGAAAAAATTTCAGGGGGTTCTGAAGGTGAAGTAGTTGGTAGAAATATTGTTAAGAAAGCTTTAGAAGCTCCATTACGTCAAATTGCAGTAAATGCAGGATTTGAAGGTGGTGTAATGGTAGAAAAAGTTAAGTCATCAAAAGGTAATGTTGGACTTAATGCTACTTCTGGAGAGACAGTGGACCTTGTAAAAGAAGGTGTAATTGATCCAGCTAAAGTAACCAGATCTACTGTTCAAAATGCAACATCTATTGCTTCTCTAGTGTTAACCACAGAAGCTTTAGTAGCAGAAGAGCCAGAAGATGAGCCAGCAATGCCAGCTGGCGGAATGGGTGGCATGGACGGAATGATGTAATTTCATTTCATTCAATTTTAAAAAAGAGTGGACATTGTTCCACTCTTTTTATATAGTAGGCAAATATTATGAAAAGTATCAGAGGCGCAATTGCAGTTGTTGACAATAATGAAAAAAGCATAATTGATGCTTCTAAAAGATTAATTTTAGAAATATTAGAAAATAACAATCTAATTGAAAACGACATTGTCTCTGCATTATTCACAGTTACTAACGATTTAGATGCAGCATTTCCAGCAAAAGCATTCAGAGAGCTCAATATGACATCAGTTTCCGCACTGGACGCTTTAGCGCCAGGTATAAAGAATGATTTAAATGGTTGTATTAGAGTTCAAATATTAGTTTCAAAAGACCTTAATCAAATTAATCATATTTATTTAGATGAAGCTAAAAACCTAAGGCTAGATAGATAAAAAATAAATTTGTAATCTTTATAATCCTGCTATCATATTTTTAATGAAAATGAACAATTCATACTTTTACTTTAGTGAGCACATATAGGTTGCCCTAAAGTACGCTGTGTGGAATCGGGCAAAAGCCCGATTTTTTTTTAGGAGGAATAGTGATAGTTGTAATGAAACAATCTTCTACAAAAGAAGATATTGAAAAAGTTAAGGAAAAAGCAATTCAACAAGGACATGAGCCTTTGGTTATTGATGGAGTGGAAAGAAGCGTTGTAGCAATTAGTGGTAAAGTTAATGACGATCACAGAGCAGTTATGAAACTTCTTCCTAACGTGAGTAGAGTCATACCGGTTGGAAAGCCATATAAATTAGCTAGTAAAAATTACAAAGATCAAAATTCAATAATAGATATAAAAGGCTTGAAGGTTGGTGGTGAAAATTTAGCAATAATAGCTGGGCCTGACAGTGCAGAAACACAAGAGCAAACTATTGAGACAGCAATTGCTGCAAAAGAAGCTGGCTCCAATGGTTTAAGAGGTGGAGCTTTCAAACCTAGAACATCACCATATAGCTTTCAAGGAAGAGGAGAAGATGGTCTAAAAATGCTTAAAGAAGCCTCTGAAATAACTTCACTACCACTATTTAGCGAAATTATGGATGCTCAGCATCTTGAATTAATGGAAAAGTATGTAGATGTTCTACAAATAGGTGCAAGGAATATGCAGAATTTTAAGTTATTAGAAGCTGTAGGTGAATCAAAATTACCAGTTCTTCTAAAAAGAGGAATGTCAGCTACTATAGAGGAACTTCTTTTGGCTAGTGAATATATTCTCTCTCGTGGGAACGAAAATGTTATGCTCTGTGAAAGAGGTATAAGAACTTATGAGACCGCAACAAGAAATACTTTCGACATTAATGCTATCCCATTTTTGAAGCAAAACAGTCATCTACCTGTCATAGCAGACCCAAGCCACGCGACAGGTGATAACAAATTAGTAGAACCAGTTGCACTAGCTGCTATCGCGGCAGGTGCAGATGGTCTATTAATTGAAATCCATCCTAGACCTGATGAAGCTCTTTGCGATGGTCCCCAAGCACTTCTTCCAACAGAACTAAAGCAATTAATTGACAAAGCATCAATTGTTGCACAAGCAGTAGGTAGGTCTATTTAATGTTGAACAATGTCCACATAATTGGACTTGGGCTGATGGGTACTAATTTAGGTATAAACCTTGTCAATAGTGGTGTAAATGTAAGTGGTTATGACACAAATATTGACAGCATTGAAAGAGCTGAGAAGCTTGGGGCAGTAAATATTAGCCATAATATAGATTTGACTTATGATGCTGTTGTTTTAGCAATGCCAATTGATCAAATAATTGAATTTTTAAGTATTAAAAATTTAAATTTGAAATCAAAACTATTAATTGACTTAGGAGGTACTAAGGAAATTATATGTAAAAAAATGAACTCTTTTGAGATTCCCTCAGTAGGAGGACATCCATTGTGTGGTGTTGCCGATAATGAGAATTGGAAATCTAATCCTGAGATTTATCTTGGTGCTCCATTTTTATTATGCGAAACTGAATCTAGTAGCAAAGAATCAATGGCTATTGCCGAAGCTTTAGTGGAAACTATAGGGTCAAAATTTAAGTGGATTGATTCAAATAAACATGATGAATTAATTGGTCTAACAAGTCACTTGCCACACATAATAAGTTCTTCCCTAGTTTCTTTAGCAATGAAAGAGCAAAACTTAAATGAATTATTAGATTTAGCTAGTGGTGGCTTTGATGGTGCAACTAGACTGTCTCGAACTTCTCCAAACATGATTTCGTCAATGTATCTAACAAATTCTCCAAATGTTAGACAACTTATTGAAAAATTAATTAATGAATTACAACTTGTTTTAAATATGGAAGATGAGGAAGTTATGCTCGACTATTTATCAGGAACAGTTGATTGGAGAAGGGCATTAGCCGAAAAATTTGGAGAGCGTGAGTTAAGTTAATGAATTTTAGTGGGGGTTCGGTATCAATAGTTGGCGATAAGTCTATTTCTCACAGAGCAGTAATTTTTGGTGCTTTAGCGGAGGGTATATCAAAAATAAATAATATTTTAATCTCTGGTGACACTGAAGCAACAATTCAAATATTTCAAAATTTAGGCGTAAACATTAAGTTATTAGACCAAAACACTTTAGAGATTAACGGAGTTGGTTTGAATGGATTAAAACAGTTTGATGGAGAATTAAATGCAATTAATTCAGGTACAACAGCGAGATTACTAATAGGTCTTCTTTCAAAACAGAACTTTTCTTCAAGACTTACAGGGAGTAATCAATTAAAAAAAAGACCAATGGATAGAATTGTTGATCCACTTGTAGAACAAGGTGCAAAAATTGTTAGTAAAGACAAATATTTACCTGTTGAATTTCAACCAAGTAATTTTAATTTTGATGTTGTCAAAACTAATAAGCCAAGTGCACAAGTAAAAAGCGGTTTGATCATCGCATCATTGTATAACAAAGAAAACTCATCAACAATTATTGAAGACATCCCCACAAGAGATCATACAGAGAGATTGTTAGGTTATATGGGTGTTGATTTAATAAGAATGGGTAATCAAGTAACTATTTCACCTAATGCTAGTTTAAGTCCTGTTAATCTAACAGTTCCAGGTGACCCTTCTTCCGCAGCTTTTTTAATAGCAGTAGGTTTATTGAGCTGTGAAAAAATAATTATCAATAATCTATTACTTAACGAAAGAAGAATTGGGTTCTTAAAAATAATAAAAAAAATGGGTGGAAATATTTCAATTGATAACATACAAAAAATTAATAATGAAAATGTTGGNGATGTAATAATTTTAAAATCCAATCTAAATGGAGTCAGTATAAACAAAGATGAAGTTGCAGATATGGTTGATGAGTTTCCTATTTTTACTTTGTTAGCTTCTCAAGCAAGTGGTGAAACAACTGTTGTAGGTGCGGAAGAATTAAGAGTAAAAGAGTCAGATCGTATTGCTGCAATGGAAAAGTTTATTTTGAATTTAGGTGGAGAAATAAGAACCCAAAAAGATGGATTTAAAATTTCAGGCAAACAATCTTTACAAGCTGGAACTGTAGAATCTAATGATGATCACAGGATTGCGATGACTGCTATTGTCGCAAATGTTTGTATAAATTCAAAGATTGAAGTTGATAATATAGATTGTATTTCTGATTCCTATCCAAGTTTTTTTGAAGATCTTTTAAAGATTGGAGTCCATTATGGCAATTAAGCTTGGGATTTTGGGATGGCCATTAGAAAAAACATTTTCTCCTAAAATTCAAACATATTTAGGTAATCACACTGGTGTAAAGCTTGAATATGAAAAAATTCAATATGAAAATATTACATTAGAGAATGTCAACAAAATTAATAGAAATTTTCAGGGTTACAATGTAACAATTCCTCATAAATCATCTGTATTCAATTTATTGAGTAAATTAGAAAATGTAGATTTTGATGAAACGGCTGTTAACACCAAAGTGGTCAACACTGTTAAATCTTCCAAAGACAGAATATTTGTAGCTAATACTGATTTAGTTGGTATAGAACAAACATTTAAATATATGGATTATTCACTTGTTAATAAAAAAGTTCTAATTCTTGGAAACGGTAGCTCTTCTAAAACATTAACAAGTTTCCTAAACAATAGAGGAATTGTCTATATTGCATCAAGGAATGACGAGGAAAATACGATTTCATATGAAGAAGTTAAAAATATAGCTCATGAAATTAATCTTATTATCAATACAACACCATTAGGAATGCCGCCCTATGAAAAAGAAAAACTACCAATAGACATAAAATTATTCAAAAATTTAGAACTTTTTTTCAATTTAGGTTATGGCTTAAGCAAAAATTGGGTAAATGGAATTACTCTTAATAAAGTAGAATATGTGGATGGACTTATAATGTTGATAGGCCAAGCAATCGAGTCTTTTAATATTTGGACTGATAAAAATATAAACTTTGATGAAGTTTATGAAAAAATTTTGAATGAGGTTATAAATGAGAATTAAATATTTAACAGCTGGTGAAAGCCATGGCCCCGAACTCAATGCAATCATTGAAGGAATTCCCTCAAATTTTGAAATTAGTAAAGAATTTATAGATAATTTTCTTGAAAGAAGACAAAAAGGTTCTGGATCTGGTGGAAGAATGAATATTGAAAAGGATGCAGTTTCAATAAGTTCAGGAGTTGTTAACAACAAGAGTACGGGAGGTCCAATAGCTCTTAAAATAATTAACAAAGATTGGAAAAACTGGCAAAGTAAAGAAATAGAACCATTCAATGTCCCTCGCCCAGGTCATGCAGATCTTGTAGGTACTCTTAAATATAAACATACTGACATTAGACATTCTCTAGAAAGAGCTAGTGCTAGAGAAACTGCTATAAGAACTGCTGTAGGTGCTGTTTGCTCTCAAGTATTACATAGTTTAAATATCAATATTATGGGTTTTGTCTCTTCAATTGGTACAATTTCAATTGATTTAAATCAAATTTTAAACGACGAAGAATTAAGAAATAAAGTAATCAATTCAAACGTTTCCTGTCCTGATGAAAGTATTTCAACTCAAATGGAGGAAGCAATTAAAGAAGCAAGAAAAAATAAAGATACTTTAGG
>BB_Man_B_Liq_inBBDRAFT_1000097_pt1 | contig 13926 bp, 10 predicted proteins | sample BBManParaguerPR_4_FD_10244 | JGI IMG/M metagenome (IMG submission 10244) | reverse complement strand
GAACTTCAGCAAGCTCGAAGATCAGTCAAAGAGTATACTCGGATGAACAAGTTGCTAACAATGGTAATCTTTACACTATTATCAATAGTGCTACTTTGCCTGGCGGATCAGCAACTCCTCCAACACACACTACTGGTGTAGTTATCAGTGATGATGTTGAATACACTTATGTTGATGCTATTCCATGGGCGGTTGGTATATCACCTGCTGTTGGTGATATCGTCTTTAATAGTTCACTTGAAGTATATCGAGTTACTGCTGCAGATACAGCAACAACTGCTGGTAACGAACCAACACATACTGGTTTAAGGCAAATTGTAACTGGTAATGATGCCTTTGCCTATGAATACATTGGAACTGTTTGGAGTTCAACTGGCACACATGGACACGGTGTTGCACTTAAGTATTATTCTCATTTAGATACTAACACTAGTAATGTTAATGTTTACACTACAAGAGCTACTGCAATATCCAGCACAACACAACCAACACATACAAGCGGAACTGTAACACATGGTGATGTAACATATCAGTATGTTGGTGACCAAGCAACTGCTACTGCAACAATTGCTAACAACCGTGTTTCTTCTATTACAATTACTGATCCTGGCAGTGGTTACAATAGCGATCCAATCGTTGTATTTACAAATGATCCAGGAGATTCTACTGGTTCTGGAGCAGCTGCTACAGCAACTGCAAGAACTAGAATTGCAATCACCATTGAAAACAATATCAAAGTAAACAGTGGTGATACATTTACAGATTTTGCGGTTACAACTGGAAATGATCAACCATTTACTATTACTGTCCTTGATGCAGTTAATACATCTGCACAGAATATTAATAACTGGGTTCAGTTAACTTCTTCCAATATTGACGCAGCATTTATTACATCTGGTATTATTTCTACTGCTAGACTTGCTGTTAGTGATACAGATTATCCAGCAAACTCCAATACATTCTTAAGAGGAGATCAGAAGTATGCTCAGGTTGTTCAGTCTGTAAGAGTAGCAGACGATGAAACACCTATTGTAATTAATTCTAATTTCTCCAGAAATTCTTATATTGAAGATGTTCTAATTAAAGATGGTGGAACAGGATATACATCAGCAACTTACAGTGACCAAATACTATTTGGTGGAGCGGGTAATGGAGCAACCGCAAATATTGTCGTAAGCGACGGTGCTGTTCAGAAAGTCAATGTTACTAGTGGTGGAACAGGATATGCAGTTCCACCAATTATCACATTTGAAGATAATGGTGGGGCAACGCTTTCTTCAATTAGAGCAGAAGCCATAGTTTCAGGTGGTGTAATTCAAGAAATTAATCTCTTGGATGGATCTACTGGATTAGCATCAGCACCAACAGTTGTAATTACAGATACAAGTGGATCTGGATCCGCTGCATCAGCAACTGCGGTTATTGGAGACGGTGTTATTTCAAGAGTAACAATCACTGATGGTGGTATTGGATACACTGCAGATCATTTAGTTCCAGACACTGGAGTTCCTCTTCCTTCTGCTATAACTACTACACAGGTTTCTGGTGATGAAGCACTATTACAACTTAATTTAGCAACGAGAAATCTAAACTTCAACACTGTAGATTTTGATATAAGAAGAGTTAGTGGAAACACTCCAAGTAGCAATCAATACAGCACGGTTGGTGTTGCAAGATTTAGAAAGTCTGATATCAATTCACAAAGAACAGGTCAATTCAGATTTGATTCTGATGGGGGAGTTTATCTCGATCAAGGCGTTGGAAGTGGACTTAATGCTGATCAATTAGATGGTCAGGAAGGAATATGGTATTTGGATGGATTTAACTTTACTGACTTCAGTATTGTTCCATCTAAGTTGAGTAATGATACTTATGTCATTAGTATTACTGGTTCTTCTGGAACATCTGGTATTCTAGAGTCAACAGATACTAGAACTATTAACACTCAACCATCTGCAACTTCTACAGAAGGTGTGCAGTTTGCATGGAAGCAAAATACTACTCTTCCAGGAAATAATCCAAACAATCTTTGGTTGGAATTGGATACAGACGAGGCAGAGCAGTTATTGAATGATGGTGGAACTTACCATTCTTCATTGATCATGAGAAGAAGTGGAGCGGTTACAACCGACTTCTCTGGTGGTGCTGTCAATGTATTATCATTTACCGATAACAATAATGCTTACATTAGAGGTTCAGGTGGAAACCATGTTTCTTCTCTGAATATTGTTCAGGGTGGAAATGGTTATGTTCCTGGAACATATTCAAATGTTCCTCTTGGTGGTGGTGAAGGATCTGGTTTAGAAGCAACCATCGTAGTCAACAGCAGTGGTGTAATTTCATCGGTTCAGTTAACAAACACTGGTCATGGTTATGATACCACAGGTGGTGCTGGATCGCAATTTACAGTTCAGTTGCCAGAAAGTTATTTTGGATTAGATAATGGTAGAGTTGATTATGATGCATGGGAACCCAATGTAACACATAACGTCGGTGAATTCTATTTCGTTGGTAATAGTGGTGGTTATGGAAGAATTTATGAAGTTTCAACTTCTGGAACTTCTGGAACTAATCTATTGGATCCACCTACACATACTTCAGGATCTTCTACTGCTCCTGGCGGAACAGCAGTATATGATTTCTTTGGATTCACCAATGCAGAAATTACGGCAGTATTAGCATCAACAACTTCTGGAAATTGGTCTTCTTATCAAGAAATTTGGCACGCTGGTAACGACGGACCAAATTCTGGTTTGAATGCGGATAAGTTAGATAATCGCGAATTGGAGTGGATTCTATCGGCACAAAATATTAAGAGAGGAACTCTCAATAACAGAAGAATTCCAGACAACTTATCTTCAAAACAGTTTACTGGTTCCGTTATTGTTAATACGGTAGATCCAACCAAAGTAACTAATCAGTTTAAAGGTGCTATTTTTGACTTCTATTTGGAAGGATTTGCATATACTAATGAACTTGAAACTTTAGATACATCAACTGGTGTAACAGATCCAGCTCCAAATCAAGATTACACTCAGTTGAATTTGTATACGGCGACGGATGTCAACCAGGCAACAATTCAAGTCATCAATACTACGGTAAATCAAGAAGAATCTGATGTATATTGGTCTGCAAATACTTCTATTCCTTTTGATAGACTAGTTCAATATGGATACAATCTATACAGATCAACTGCGCTTATCGGTGATACTGGAACAAATCCTCCACTACATCCAAATGGAGAACAGAATAATTTAGAGTTTATCAAAAAAATTGATAATCCATGGACTATTCTCACTGCAGAACTACTTTCTGGTAATTTAAACGATGATGTTGTAAAGGTAGGTTCAGCATTAGCGCCTGCAACTTACTACGACATTTATGATTGGGGCGTTACTAAAGATCCACAGTATAATGTTCAGAAACACGAATTGACTACTGATGCAGGTGGCAATCCTCTGTATAGACTTGGAAATGATACTCAAATTTCAACAGCACAATTAGTTTTCAACACCAGTGGTCAAACTAATAATTATGATGCTAAATTAACTGTATCTGGAGGAACATCAACTGACGGTCAAGGAACATTTAATTTTGAAGCTAATGATGCACAGGTAAACGGAAACTCCATCTGGCATGGTGGTAATGTAACATTTGCAACTGGTGCGGATGATTCTGGTTCAGTACTCGTTTATGACACTGGTGCAAATGGCAAAGCAGTTCTTCGTAATTCAAATGGCGATTTTGGTGGAAGATACATCGTTGCTTCTGGTAATTCTGATGCAGGATTTATTGGAACTGCAACAGGCAACCTTCCATTGTCTGGTGGCACCTTGACTGGTGGTTTAACTATCAGTAATGGAAATATACTAACTTTCCAAACTTCAACTAGCAATAATGCCAGAGGATTTATCCAGGCAACTGAAACTAATGATGCTCATTTAATTATTGCAACCAGTGGTGGAGAAGATATTGCATTTAAAGACGGTGGTGTTACTGGAGATTCAAACTTCATTATACGTGGTAATGGTGAAGTAGAAGCTCCTCTGGGAGTATTCCTTGCTAAGAAAAATGCAGTAATCACTGCAGCAAATACTGGTAATGGCGTTGGCAATACTCTAAGATTAAATAGACCAAATAATTCTGATTATGAAAATGCTATCAATTGGCAAACTAATGGAAATGATCAATGGTTCCTTGGATTAGATAATAACTCCACTGAACATCTATACCTATATTCATGGGGTCAAGGATTTGTATCAACATATTTCCAAGATACCCGTAATGTCAATATCGGACCTTCGACTAATGATAGTGGATACAAGTTACGTGTTGAAGGATCCTTTGCCGCAACCAGCAAGTCCTTCGTAATTGATCACCCAACTAAGGAAAACTATCAACTCGTTTATGGATCACTTGAAGGTCCTGAGCATGGCGTATATGTTCGTGGTAAAACTAGAGATGACATCATCGAACTACCAGAATACTGGACTGAGTTGGTCGATGAAGATACTATAACAGTTCAACTTACCCCAATTGGTAATCACAATTCATGGGTAGATAAGATTGAAGATAATAAAGTATACATAGGTGGTGGTGCAGCGTTCTACTTCATCCAGGCAGAGCGTAAGGATATTGACAAGTTACAAACAGAAGTAGAACTAACGGAGGAATAAAAATGGCAACATTTCATTCATACCAGATACCACAAGTAGAAAATCTAGAGTTTTGTGTAGATGGCAACATCAAATATATTAATGGAACTACTTGGAAAGGTGCAAAAGCTGATGTAGAAATGGTGAATGGTCCAGTATACACTCAAATTGGTAGTGATGCTGGATACTGGACATTCAACGGAACAAATCAATATGGATATATAACAAAGTTAAATTATGGTGACCCTGCTAATACTCCAGATAATGGAAACTTTCCCAATTTTACATGTCATCTTTGGGTAAGAACAACTTACTCGGATGCTAGCACTTCGATTTCCGTTAACTGGTCATGGATTGATTTTGATCGTTCTGAAACTTTCAATATATACCCATTAGGAAATGGAAGAGTTGGATTTTCTGGTAGAGATGGTGTAAACGATTACTTTGATACTTCTGGAACTATTGCAGTAAATGATGGAAACTGGCACTGTGTTTCTGTGACATGGGATGCAACTGCAGCTCAATTAAAATTCTATGTTGATGGAGAATTTGATATTCTAAGACAATACAGTTCTGGCGGTGCTTTAGGAACAAATGGACAGCGCCGCTGGGGTTTTGTTGGAGATGGTTCCGAAGCAACAAGTGAAAATGGTAGTAGAAACAACGCATACTATGATGGCGATATTGGTAGAATTGTTTTACTCAAAGCAACTTTGACTGACGAAGAAGTTAAGAGAGAGTGGTTATATAATAAGACTAGGTTTGGAATAACCTAATATAAATATTCAATAAAGGCAGTATCAAATGGCAAATGCCGATAAGGACATCCTAATAACTCCTGGTAAGGACCAAGCAATTGAACCTACCATTGTGTTTACTGGTCAAGCAAATGCTCCCATAACGCTTACTGTAAAAGATGATAATACATTATCTTTTGAAGCACCAGTTGGTCAACTTATGTCGATCAATGACACTCTGAATAGTGGTTCTATTTTTTCAGTCAACGATATTGCTGGTCTCCCACAACTTGCTGTAGATCATTCTGGTAGAATTGATCTGGTTAGATATGGTGGTTACGTAAGAATTGGTAATACCTTAAACGAAAATGATAGCGATGTTAAACTTGCCGTTGTTGGCGAGATGGCAGTTACAGGTGAAAGAGGTTCAACAACACCTGCATCAATTCATTTTTCAGAAAATGAAGATTTAAGTTTTACTTCTACATGGCCAGCATCAATTATTTGGGATGGTCCCAATTTTGCTGATAACAATAATTATTGGGGTGTTCAAACTGCTGGTTCTGATAGATTATCTGTAACTTATGGTGGTGGTGTAGGAGTTCATAATATTAATCCACAAACCAAACTTCATATTATTGGTGGTCATGGAGATTCTTCTTTTAGATTAACATACAATAGAGATGTAAATACTGGATCACATGGTGGAACTGGATACAACACTATGCATTTCTGGGTATCTGAACCAGGAAGAACTTGGGATGGTGGTGGTATTGGTTTAAACGTAACCAATTATTATACACAAAATTATCCAACAGTAACTAGTGATACTTCTCTATCTTATTTTCCCAGACTTAATAATGAATTAGGTCAAGCATATATTAGATTTTTTCCTGGATCTAATATTGCTGGGTATTCTGGTGATGGACATATTGATTTTACTACAACCAATAATGATGGTACTACTTATGCTAGTCAGATACAAATCAAGAGAGGTTGTCTCCAAATTTCTGCTACTCAGAATGACAGTTATAAATTGCATGTTGGTGGTAACATCAATTTTACAGGACTTCTTTATCAAAATGGTGTCGAATTTAGTTCTATACCACCACAAAGTGATTCTACCAGAGGTGCTTATATAAGATCTGATGGAACAGATGCTTATTGGGACACTAATGCGAACAGTTTGTATAGTGGAGCTACTGTAGTTCGTGGATACAGTATGGCAGGATATAAGAGTTCTACTTCATTTAAAAACGTGAATAGAACAGATCATGCAAGCGATACTAGTTATGATTTAGGAGATAGAATTACCACATCTGATGCATACACTGCAGGAGCATCCGATGGAACATATGCTTTCGTGTTCCACTCTGGAAATAACTGGAACGTAAATGGTAATGAAATTAATCGTTTCAATATGGTTACGGATTCAAATTCTGATATCTCCACTACAATGACATCTTCTATGAACAGAACTTCTGCAATGAGAAGTAAGTTCTTGTATGCATATACTTTTGGAAATGGAGAACCTAACAAATTTAATTTACTAACTCAAACATCATCTGGAACTGGATGGGCAGCTAGTGATGGCGGAGGAAATTTACGCACAGGAAATCCAGCATGTGGACATGGAGAACTTAGAGGATGGCATAAAGCAGGAACCGCAGGATCATATGTAGAGTTTGCTACAGAAAGTAGAAATTCTTGGGGATCTCCACCAGGAACTAATGGATTCAGTAAAACTATCAGCACTTATACTGGATTCATGTATTGGAACGATGGTTCTGGATATAGAACAACAACTGCTATGTCAAAGAGAAAAGATTATGACGGATCTCAAGTAACAACTATTGCAAAATTTGCTGATAGTGGAGAAGAAACATTCCACACTGGAGAATTGAAAGGATATATGGTTGGAATGTATAATGGTGCTCAGAATAATACTGGTGCTATTATGAATTATCAGACCAATACATACTACACACAATCAAGTGTAAATAGTCAAGGAACTACTGGTAGAGCATCTGGTGCTGGCGTCGAATACGGAAGAGGTATTTAAAAATGGAAAAAATTTACTATCTAACAAACAGAGAAAACGGAACCTTTGGTATTCCATCAGCTCACATATATTTCAATTTATTCAATTGGACAGTTCTGTCGTTAGACAAAAGTGATTATGGTAAATTGGTTATTGGTGCAGATAAATTAATCGAATTAACTCATGATGATATTTTAGGATACAAATTATTTTCAGAACCCAGATTAGTAACTAAAGTTTCTGGAGACGATGTAGATGAATTTGAATATTATAATGGTTCTGACAAAGTTGAATTAGAAGTAACTGAAAAAAGAGAATCTCTTATACTTAAAGTGATGAGAGATTTTGCTAATATAATTATTGAAGAGGAATTTGATAGAAGAATTGAAAAATTAGATTTATATTCATCTAAGACAGAAAATTCTACTTGGAGTATTCAATATGAATCAGCAATTAAATATCAGACTTCTGGAGAAGCAACTTCATTTCTTTCTTCATTAGCAGAATCAAAAGGAATTTCTGCTGAAGAAATGGCAAACAAAATTGTATCTGCTAAGACAAAATATGACGAGACTATCTGCAATTACTATGTAACGATTTCCAGAATTAAAAAAGAAATGAAAGATGCAGCAGATGTAAATAACATCAATTTGTTGTATAATAAATATTTTGGTGTTGCTTGTCCATACTCTATGGATTTTAGAAAATCCAGAACGGACATTTTCGATGCAAAAGGAGAACTAAAAAATCCTAACCATAAACCATTTAATTTTTGATACATTATGACAATTCAAAATAATGATTTGGATGATTATATTTCAGGATATAATCGTTCCATGGATGATTATCAATTAGAACATTTTGTTGTAAAGTCTCAAGTAACTAAATTCAGGCAACTACAACAAGCTTTGATTGAGTATCGTTCTCGATCAGAAAGTATAGACAATGCTTCTTATGAATTAGATAAGGCAAAAGTTCACTTAAAAATTTGTGAGAGAGACATCGAAAAAGAAGATGATGATCTTGCTGTAGAACTTCTTTTATTAGAAAAAAGAAAATTAGAAAAACAAATTGCAATTCACAGTAAGACTCTTGCTTTAGCTACAAGAGAGAAAGAATTCTTTAGATCTCAACTGACAGATGGTTTTGAATCTGTTGAAGAGTTAAAAGCATATATCGAAGATCCTAATAACGAAAAAATTTATTGGATTTCGAGGATGGCAAAACAAGCAGCAATGGATATTGTTTGCTTAGGTAGAGTGGGTGTTGGAAACATGGATTCTATCGCTATGATGGAAGAGGAAGATCAAATGAAAACCATGGAAGTGGCAGTTCAATACTCGGGTCTTCTCAATTTGAGTATGAAAAAGTTGCAAGAGTCAGTCACGCCACATTTACAAGCATTAGATCAATCTGATATCAAATGTTTCCCTTCATTTGATGGAATTGAAAAAGATTTGAATATTAAAATTATTGGCAATATCAGTGAACCCCATGAGAAAAAAAATCTTCAGTCTTCCGATCAACCCGAAAGCGGAAACTAAATTTGTAGATGAAATATTTTTACCGTTTTTAGAAAGAAATAAAGATTACATTTACGATCTATATTTTACATGCAGAATGCCACCCTTTACGCAGGATGCGATGGGCGATGTTCTCATGAACGATCCAAGAGAAACTACATACAATGCATTGTATATTTCAGAAAAATCTGGAATTCCATTGTCAGCAACATTTAACAACATTTATGTAAGACCTTCTCAACAAAATTTAGATCTTTTTATAAATTTCTTTCAACCACTATATCAAAAAGGTATTCATACGGTAACTCTTCCACATACTATGTGGGTTTCTTCTGGTCAAATACAGAAAGCATTCCCAAAATTAAAGATAAAAAATACTATTCTACGAGAAGTTACAAGACCAAACGAAATTGTGTCTTTAGCGAAAGCAGGATTTCATTACATCAATTTAGATAGAGATTTGATGCGTGATCGTGATCAATTATTGAAGATTAAAGAAGCAAAAGATTACTGCGAATCTATTGGTAAACCAGTAGAGTTATCTTTACTTGTTAATGAAACGTGTTGGGGGGGATGTCCTATCATGGTAGAGCATTATCATTTTAATAATACAAGAACAGAATCAGATCCTCAGTTTTTCAATGATCCTATATCCAGAAATTCTTGCTCGAAGTGGGATGTAGAAGACCCTTCATGGTCTTTGAAGTCTGCAAATCTACCACCATGGCGTGAAGATTGGGAAGAATTTTTTGATCTTGGAATTGATGTATTTAAAATGCATGGCAGGGAAGCAATGATTCGCCTGAAAGAAAGTATGGATATCATTGATCGTTGGTCTGACAAAGATCCTTTCTTGTTTGCAAATTTCAATGACTACATAGACGATATTGATTCAAAAGAAAAACCTTTTGAAATTTGGAGAGACAAAATCAAAAACTGTAAGTTCGATTGTTGGAAATGTAATTATTGTGAATCTGTGGTTGAATCTCATCTGAAAAAACAAAACAGATTATTGCATCCTCTGGTAGAGATTGCTATGGAGTCTTTCAATAAATCTGCAAATAAAGATTCTAATTTCAAGCAGAGTCGTTTTAATGTTGATGGTTTAAGTTCACATAGAGTGAGGCACTTATTAAATTATGTTTGCTCTCATAAGAATATAACATACTTGGAAGTGGGTGTGTATCATGGAAGCACTTTCTGTGCAGCAATCCAAAATAATGAACTGAATGCATATGCTGTAGATACTTGGGAAGAACCAAAACTACAACCATATATTGATGGGAAATTATCCTTTAAATCAAATTGCAGTTCTGAAGTATTTCAGAAAAATTTGAAAAATTATATTGGAAATAATAAAGTCAAGACCATTAATAAAAAAGCAGAACTGGTCGATTCTTCAGATGTAGAAGACAAGGTAGATTTTATTTTTTATGATGGTTCTCATCAATTACAAGATCAGAAATTAGTTCTCAATAACCTTTTAAATTTAACTAACGATACTTTTCTACTGTTAGTAGATGATGCAAATTTTGATGGCGTCGTCGATGCATCTGAACAGTTTGTAAAAGAAAATAACTTAAAAGTGCTATTTGAAAGAAAGTTGCTTCATGACATAGAAGATGATACAATGTGGTGGAATGGATTGCACATGATGGTTTTACAAAAATGAATGTTATCGATATATTTCCTACACCAGTATACGTAGAAGAATATCCAGAGGCAAATTATATTAAAAGTGAAGTTGAACAATTAATTTCAAATAAGTCTCTTGAGAAAAATGTATACTGCAACGAATTACACCACATCGGTAATACTTCCGACGAATCTATTTTATACAATGATGTCTTTGATTCATTCAGAGAATGGATTGAAAACAATTCAATTTTTTTCATAGAAGCAGTTCTTGGATATAAGATTTATGATACTGTTTTAATTACAGATAGTTGGGTAAATATTTCTGAGAAAGGTGCATTCCAGCACCCACACTATCATACAAATTCTTATATATCTGGAACTTACTATGTTTCAATAGACGAAGATTCTGCACCATTAGAGTTTAATTATTCTGATATAGCACCATTCTCCCAAGTTCAAAACTTGACTTTGGAAAAAACAAATAACACAAAATACAATTCTGATGTGCGTATTAATGTGAAAGAAGGGTCGCTACTTCTTTGGCCATCTAATTTGACTCATGGATTTTGCAATAATAAATCTGATAAACGTATATCAATATCTTTTAACATTATGCCAACTGAAATGAAAACAGGAACATATGGATTTAAGGTTTCTTTGTTATGATAGATTTTAACACTATAAAAAAATTATTCCCAGAAGATGAATGGGACATGGGAGTTTTGTCTGGTATAAGTTATCGCAAGGTAATGAATAAACCCATCAAAGCATTGTGTCATTTTAAGGGCGAATTAGTTACCAATAGATTACAGTCTCCACATTTCGATATTGAAAACGCTATTGTATTTGCCAGGACATCAACAGTTGGAAGTAACTACTCATTATATTTGGAAGCAGAAGACTATTTGAAACCATACATTGATTCTGGTGTTTGTGAACAAATTTATATCAACTTCAAAGAGGCAGCGATTCTTTCTGGTGTTGGCGTAAGGGCAAAGAATTCTTTGATCTATAATAAAAAATTTGGGTTCCAATGTAAATTGTGTGCTTTTACTTTTTATGATGAGATTGTAAATTTTCCTGAAGTAAAGGCAAACGAGGGTCTCTTAGATCTCTGTGATGGATGTGATGATTGTATAGTCAATTGTCCTGCCAATGCAATACATGAAGATTTTATTGATGGTAGAGCGTGTGATACCTTTGTTGGTATGGGAAATCATCCAACTATATCTTCAGTAAAATGGTTTTGGTATGAAAAAATGAACCCACCTATTCCAGAAGAAGTAGTTTCTGAATGGAATACTATGGATGAATTTGAAGAACATATTGCATGGGGAGGTAGATATGAAATGACTCCAAATGGATTAACTGAGGATGGAAAAGTAATCGATATACCTCACTGTAGAGAATGTCAAAAACAACCACGATGTAGTAAAAGACCAATAGATCATGAACAATAGTATGGGATGGGAAGTAATTCCTTCATTTTCAAAACCTATATCTGTATCATCTATCGATGGAAATGTTTCAGATCAATTAGTTGATATGTGTAGAGATGTTGAATGGATAGAGGATGGTGAAGATACTGGATATAACAGTAGTTGGAGTTTGAACAGATATGTTTTAAACGAAACAGATTCGTTGAAAGAGTATTTCACACAGGTTGCAAAATCATGCATAAAGGACATATTAGAGTATTATACAGAAATACAAATAACATCATCTTGGTTTGTTAGAACTTTCCCAGATGGATCTTCAATAGATCATTCTCACTGTAATTCTTGGTTCAGTGCTGTAGTATATTTTGGAGATTATGATGATAACACCAGTGAATTAGTTTTACATACAGATCCACACAGGATTATGGTGAATAAAACAGATAACATTTTTAATAGTCACAGGTTGAATATTCAACCAAAACATGGTATGATAGTCATGTTTCCCAGTGAAGTGAGACATCACGCAACTAAGAACAAATCTAAAAAGATTAGATATTGTCTAGCATTCAACATAATGCCAAAGGGTCTTACTGGTACAGGAGATTCATCTTTTTCATATTGATATAAATAATACACAAGATTATTTTTTGTAAATCCATGGATACTGAACAACTCAAAAAGAATTTTCAAGAGCAGCTAGAACAAGCTGATAAGCAAATTGCTGAACTTGTATCAAATCTAGAAAAGGCAAAGGAGTATAGACTTAAACTGCAAGGTGGTCTAGAAACTCTAGGACTACTAGAAGGCGAGGGAGCAGCACCAGAAGGAGAACCTGCAGCTGCTGAATAAATACCAAATCCCTTCTTCCTAAATAGGATAGAAGGGATTTTTTGTGTGTAATGGCATCTCCAAGTTCAAGAGCTGATCTCATCACTTATTGTAAGAGACAGTTGGGTGAACCTGTCCTACAAGTTAATATTGACGACGAGCAGGTAAACAACGTTATTGATGATACGTTTCAATTCTTTCAAGAGAATTGTTACAATGGTATGGAGCGTGCTTATCTAAGACACAAAATTACTGCTGATGATCTAACAAGATTTGATGGTGAAACTACTACAGCATCAGGAACAACTGACTGGGAAGAAGCAAATAATTATATTCCTATTCCAGATCATGTAGTTGGTATTACTAGAGTATTTGGTCTTGTCAGCAACTCAATCCGTTCAAACCTTTTTGGTGTTGAGTATCAACTGTTTCTGAATGATCTTTATGCATTTGGATCACTTGATATCCTCAACTATTATATGAATAAACAGTATCTAGAAACTCTAGATATGGTTCTGAACAATGGTTCATTNCAGCAGTTCAGATACACAATGCGTCGTGATCGTTTATATCTTGACATCAACAAAGCATTCCTCAAAGAGGATACTTGGTTGCTAATTGAAGCACACCGTCTCATTGATCCTACAGATGCTACTGAGATGTATAATGATATGTTTGTCAAGAAGTATGCTACTGCTCTGATGAAGAAGCAGTGGGGTCAGAACTTGATTAAGTATAACAATGTTCAGTTGCCTGGCGGTATCACTCTCAATGGAAGAGAATTATATACCGACGCTCTAGCAGAAATTGAGAAAATCGAATCAGAAGTTCTCAGCAAGTATGCTATTCCACCAATGGATATGATCGGATAAGATGCCTACTAGTCCCTATTTTCCAACATACTACCAAGGTGATACAGGCGAGCAAGGTCTGTATCAAGATCTTGTGGATGAACAGATCAAGCTTTTTGGTTCTGACATCTATTATATGCCAAGAACTATTCTACAAGATTATACTCTTGATGATATTGTATATTCAAAATATGAAAGTCAGTTTCAAATTGAA
>BB_Man_B_Liq_inBBDRAFT_1000096_pt1 | contig 13937 bp, 3 predicted proteins | sample BBManParaguerPR_4_FD_10244 | JGI IMG/M metagenome (IMG submission 10244) | reverse complement strand
TACTCTTTGACTGATCTTCGAGCTTGCTGAAGTTCCGATGAAAATGCTTGGAGCAGCAGTATGGCTATTACCAGGATTTGTGACAAAGATCGAATCAATATAACCGTCGATGATATTGGTGATGGTTCCCTGTGAAGTGGATGGGGATGCTGTAATAACATCTCCATTTGAGATTGTATACTCTGGATTAGGAGCAATTTCAAGAACTTGGAACTCAGAGTCTTCGTTCAAGATGAATGATAGACTGATATCTTGCTGAATTGCAATGTCACCAGCAAGTGCTCCTTCTAGAGCAAGTCTTTCTGCCTGATCAGCAACGGTGAAGACGTTGAATGGTCTCAGTGCTGGTAACTGGTCAATATTAATACGACCATTATCACCAAGTTCTACAAGTGCTCTTGGAGTTGGGTTTGTAGAATATGTTTTATTAATATAGTTTCCTAAATTATTTGTGATATAATCTTTGACTGCTTTTTGGGTTGGAAGTAATGCATCAGAAGAGAAAATTCCACCAAGAGTGTTATCTGCAGAGAATCCTTCGATAACAATATCTCCACCAGAAATTCTTAGGAAGCTAACTTCTTCAATTTCGACTGTTCCGCCAAAAGTGATGTTACCAGTTCGGTTTTCAATGTTAGCAAAGTAACCAACTTTAAAGTCTCCTAATTCATCCGTTCCAGAAGCGTAGACACGACCATAACTTTGTGATACTTGTTCAAATACTTTCGTATCTGAACTACCTCTTTGTCCACCATTTTGTGGAAGAGCAGTATAATTATTTCCAGATCCAGCATATTCCCACGTATGCGAGGACGAGTTGACAATTGAAGGTCTATGGAAAGCAATATCCTTACCAATAATTTTATCTTTATTAGCAACAGATAATAAGAATCCTCCATTGTTTCTTACAAGACCACTGGTAACTTCAGTCTCATCCAAAATTTCTTCTGTGAGTGCTAGTAGTGTTCCAATAGATAATTGAACATCCGAGCAATCACCTGTAGTGTATTCAGATAGATCACTGTCATCACCACTATCAGTAATAGTAAGATCCAAATATGGAGTTTCTGTAGTGTATTGTGCTACATAAACACCATTCAGAATTTCTTGTGCCGAGCGAGAATAAGATGACTTTCTTAAGAGGTTGTTAATAGCAAGTTTTGAGAGTGCAGCAGCAGCACGGAATACTGCTTTTGTTCCATCTTCAAATCCATTAACATGAATTACACCACCATTTACAGCGTCAATGTATAGCTTTGCTGCGTCCCAAGTGGCGGAGTTTGAATCTTCAAGTAAATCTTGCGCCCAAGACTCAACAATCAATTTAGTATCTCTACGGCACTTCTCGATATCTGGTTGGAATCCAATTGTTTCACCAGATTGAACAATCAAACTCCAATCTAGACCACCTGGAATCGATGTCTTTGGTCCAATACCAATATACCTTTGAGCAATATAATAACTACCATTTTCCGAAACAATATCACCAACTTCATAAGTGCTTGCATCTGCAGGATTGTATACTGTAGCAAGAGTAGTATAATTTTGAATAAGACTTACTGCTTCATCTCCAATATACTCAGCATTATTTTTGAGAAGATTATAAGCATCATTATAACGGTTATTATTACCAAACAAATGCATCTTCGCATTTACTTTCATTGCAACAGTAAATGGAGGACCAGCACTAATAGATTCTACTTGTTCAATAAAGAATTCTGTTTCTGGATCTTTTTCAATGGTTACACCTTCGCTTCCATTTACAACTCCACCAATCTTAATGATGTAATGCTCTAGAGGAGCTCCTTGTAGTGTATTTGCAGTAATTGTTGGGATTCCAATCTCATCAAATTCAACTGCCTGAATTGTTCCTCTATTGAAACTATATGGTTCTCTTCTATAACCAGTTGCTCTTAATGCATATGTTCCAAAGTTAGTAGCAGAGTTAGTAATTGATGCATAACCACCAGTGTCAGCAAAAACACCATCTTGACAGAAGATTACGAAGCAAGAAACTAACTGTGTATATCCATCCTCAACAACTTTATATCCAATACCACCAAATGAGATGATCGTAAACGCAGCAGCAACCATTGATTTGCCCTGCTCAGGAATATTTGGTCTGGCAACGTTTGGTGTTGCTACCTTAGTTCCATCGATTTCGCATCCACCACCACCAGCAAAAGAAATAACTGACGAGTTGAAAATGTATGGAGAAACTTCAATGATAGGAAGATCATCCCATGGTAATTGAACAGCAATTGTATTGCCATCTTGGTCTTCAACATGTGAAGATGGTTGTGTTCTGGATGGGGAAGCTTCTCCTTGTAAAATATCTAACAGAATATCAAACAGTGTATATACTGCTGAAACTACGTTTGCACATCCAAGACCATTATAGGTTGTAGCTACAGCAGGTGTTGTTCTAGTAATACCATTTAGATTTCCAACACCAGTTGCATCACTACCAATTGCTTGAGTGATAATACCAAACAATGTGGTAATAGCAGAAGCTTCTGTTTGACAAGTTGGAGAAGCAGGATCTACAGTAACTGTGAGATCTCTATATTGAATAAATCCATGAGATCCTTGAACTGAAATAATATTATTTCTAATTACATCAACGGCAAGGTCTCTTGCTTGTTCATATGCATAAACGGATTCATCTCTTTCACCATCTTCAATAGTTCTTGAGTATGTTACTCCATTGAGTGTGTTCGTGATATAAACATTGCCAGCATCATATGTTCTATCGTTTCCACCATATAATAGGTTATATGCAATAACATCAATATTTGCAAGGATGTCGTCGATACAATCTTGGTTAGCAGTTCCATTTGGTGGAGTCCAACTTGGGAACTGCTGTGTCATTAAATAAAATGCTTCATGTGCAATTAAGTTCTTATTCTTATTAATAAGTCTATATGCATCACCTGCGTTTTGAGATACTGCTGTTGTTGGATCAATTACAATAGTAGTATCTGTATATGGTGTTTCGCTAGTATAGGTTCCTGCTGGTAGAACATTTCTTAGTGCTTCGATTGCAAGTTCTCTTGCTTCGCGGAATCCGTATAATGTTTCTTGTAATTCATTATTAACAAAACCTACAGATCCACCAACAAGATACCTTTCTGAAGCTTCTACGGTAGCAGCATTTCCTCCATACTTCAAATCGTGTGAAATATGATCAAGAATAATTCCAATATCTCTTTCACACTTTGCGGTATTGAAAGAAACTGCTGGATATTCTGCTTGAACTCTACCTACAGCTTCTTCTGAAATGTATTCTTTATTTCTTTGAATTAAATCCACAGCATCAATATAACGCTGTGGATTTGGTATATTATCTTCAAATTTGAATGGTGAGTTAAGAAGAGTGAGAACTACATAGTTATCAGCTGATTCTACCGTAACATTGCTGGGGGTAAATGATGGACTGCCACCGCTATTAATTCCAAGAATATCTGTTGGACTATCTTTAAATACTACAAATTTTGTGCTAAATCCGTCAGTAGTTTCAATTCTATGTGAAACATACTGTCTTCCATTGAATCTATTTAAATCCGCCCAAGTTCCTGTATCTGGAAGATTGGCAATTTCTACATGCTGACCTACTTCATAATCATGATATTGATTAACTTCAAAAATTAATCCATCTGGATAATCATCAGATGCGGTAATACTGGTAACAATATAAGAATCATGATCAGTTACATGCTTTACAACTTCTCCTTCAGATCTTTGGGAAGTTAAAGTTTTCGCAACGAGTGTTTTTGTTGCAGCTTGATCTTGATATGTTAAAATATCATCACGATCAAAAGCACCAGTTACATTCTCAATAATAAATGATCCTGTAAGTGATGTTCCTTCATCATAGTTAACTTCAGTTATTGTTGCACTACCACCTGATGAAGAGGTGATAGTCATTCCTACCGCAACAGTAACTGGACTATTTTCCGAAAATCCTACCTGAAATTTTTGCTCACCAAAATACTGATAACCTACAGGAAAATTTCTACCAAAAGTTCCCCCTAAGTTTTTATCGTAAAAGATTCTTTGTTTGTCGTCAAATACATAAGCAAATCCCCATGTATCAGTCGCATTTCCAAGTTCGTCAATTTGATCTCTAAATGTAATACCAAAAACATAGTTTTCACTGGCAGCTTTGAACATGTGCTTGCCAGGATTTTGTGGTCTACAAATAACCAGACGAATATTATCACCAACAACCGAACACTTTGGTGGTAATGAGATTGGGTTATCTTCTAAATATTCACCACCAGCAACAATCAGAGTTTCTTTGTCATCAGTAATAGAAGCAAGTTGTGCTGCTCTTTTAATACTTCTTACTGGTTTGGTAGCAGAACGACCATCGAATTCATCTGAACCAATTTGTTGAGAAACATAAATACGACCACCAACGTCATTGGTAGCAATATTGTAGACAAAGTTGGTTGTAGCAACTTTAGTGCTATCGTCAAAAAATGCAGGAGTTGCAGAAGTTGGGAAAGATGTAATACCAGTTTCTGGATCAGTATAAGTAGTTAGATCTGGTGCTTTAATAGCAAGAAATGGGTTTACAATAGTATCGATATCAAGGTTGTTAATTCTTGCAGTATCAGAAATGATAGAAGTGGTCGTTCTAATTTGACCATTTACATCAAGTTCATACTGAGGAGATGAAGTATTAACACCAACACGAACAAGAGCATCGATATCTTGAGTTAGATTACTAAAAATCGCACTCTTTTGATTCGCACCAGATCCAAGAATTTGATTAAATGAAGTAGCGTTTCTAAGTTCAAGATTGGACGATACAATCCTCTCTTTGTCAGCATTAAATTCTAAAGCCATTTCTTGCCTTCTTTGTTACTAGTATTTAGTTAGTGCTCGTAGTATATTTAGTCTCTGAGAGCAGAGACATTACTAATGAATCCCATACACTCAGCACCATTGCTCTGAAGTTCAATGGAAGCATTACTTGTTATAGTAACTTGATAACTAAGTGTTTTGTTAACATTATTCACGATTGGTTCAATTTCCCAAACATGACCTGGAGGGATGTTATCTTTTAAGACAGTTTTTGAAACTCCAGCTAAAGATAAATTGTTTGTCGAATCACTCATGCATGTTGTAGAAATTTCTACAGAATATTCCCAATATAATCCATAACTGGTGATCTCAACCGATCCATTAATAATGGCGCTTACTGGATCAAAGACAATTCCAGTATTTACAGTAAAATTTGTATCATCTATAACACTGGTTACTGTATATGTTCCATCTGCAACAGATCCTGCAGCATCAAATTGAAGTGTGATAGAATCTCCTTGAGAAAATCCGTGATTTTCTAAAGCAATAGAAGCAGTAGTATCTCCAACATTTACATTATACTGTCCTACTGGATATCCTTTCCAAGTAACTAGTGAAGAAGCCTTGCTGAAAACAATACTATTTACATCTATTGTTTGTCCTGGATCTAAAGTAACTGTTGAATTTGTATTGTTTGCTAAATTATTTGCAATAAATTCAATTTTATTTGCATCAGCAAAAGTGCTTTTAACAACTTGAACACTGTTTGCTTTTAAAATATTTCTAGTGGAATCAATAATAGTTTCTTCACTTACAGAAAATCCACCTTCTGACTGTAGTGATTTTAAAATTTTTGCCATTGGTTTAATCTAAGACTAATTGAGAAACTACTTTTACTGTATATACTGTGGTCGATGATCCTGTCAAATCAACAATATCAACTTTAACATTATTCAACCCATCAAGTCCAACAGAAACATCACACAACTCATCATCTGTATATATCTTATTCGATTCAACATAAATGATATCAGAAAGATCTGATTTGACTAAGAAAGAAATTTCAGATTGCTGTCTTCTAGAAGTTGCGCTATCATCTATAACTTCAATCATAACTTTACCAGAGTATCCAGGTAAAATTGAATTGACTGAATCATAAGGAATGAAAATTGCAGTAGTTGCATTTCCAACAGATGTGTCTAATGTTGACGTTGCAGAAACTAGTCTGGTGTCTTTTAAATTTAACTTCTGTAACTGATAATCTAAAACTTCAATGTAAGATTCTGACGTGCCATAATCATTATTAACTGAAAGTTTTGCGCCATTCTTGGTGAATTTAAGGAATCCAAATTCTGGATTTGCATCACTTGCTTCTCCAAGGATTAATCCGAATTCATCTGAATTTGAATTTAATGAAGAATATGTTAGATCTCCTTTTAAACCAATTGCATTAGTATTAAACTCTAATTTGTTTAAACTTAAATTTAATTGCTTTCCAGTATATGTTACATCGCCATATATTGTTCTTACGTAAGTAAGATCGACAGTTCCATTAGTTACAGTTCCTGTAGTGTGAACAGGACCAACAGAACCAAAAGTTCCTGTAGTATCTATTGAGTAAACATTTGTTCCAAAATAAACATAATTTACATCAGGAAGAGTAGCAGCGGTTGCAGCAGCACTTGCTTCCCATAAAGTAACACCTCCAAGATCTACAGAATCAATATTAACTACCGATCTTAACGTTAATTTGGTTTCTTCAATATCTAAACTATTGGTTCCATTATTGAAGAATCTTAATGTATTATCATCATCACCAGGATTCAGTTCAGCAGAGATAAATGTGTTTCCATCAACATCTCTGACTCCACCAAGAGAAACGAAGAAAGAACCATCAAAACCTTCAAATCTTGATTCATCTGTATTAAATCTGATAGCACCTGCATCATTGACGTTTAATCCTGGACGCTGTGCAGTTGTTCCAGCAGGGAGAATTGCTACAGATGTTCCAGTAAATTCTACATAGTCTTGTGCTCCTATTAAGAAGTTACCAGGAGTAATTTTTGTAATTCCTGATGCGGTGAAGACCAATGAATTATCAATGGTCAAATTGCCAGTATTAAATTTTTGTACGGTAAGTTCACCTTCTTTTTCATCAATAGATACCGTTGTATCTACAGTCGTCGTATTGACAGTAAGTTCAAATCCGCTACCTTGATTTCCTAAATCTGCATTATTGACAGAAATGACATCATTAACTGCATAACCTTCACCAAAATCAGTAATATTTACTACAGTAATTCCACCCAATGCATTAACTGTGAGAAGCATTTGGGTAGTTGGAACAGTTGATGTAATAAAACCACCTGCTCCATCATCATAAACCATATTTGCGTCTTCTACACGCAAAGTATCTCCAACTGAGTATCCAGATCCTGGAGAAACAACTACAACATTAGTTACTGCTCCAGATCCATCTACAGTAATATCTGCAGATGCTCCTGAACCACCAGTTCCACTAGCTACATTCTCAATTGATAATACTAAACCAGATCCAGTTCTTAAAGCACTTGGATTTATTTCTAAACCAGATCCAGCGATTACTGTTGCTACTTCCAATTCTGCTCCAGAAGGTGGAGCAAGAACGGATACCACCGTTACTCCAGGATAACCATCTAAACCTAAAGTTTCATTTGCTGAATATCCAGATCCGCCATCAGTAATAGTAACCGAACTTACAGATCCATTATCAACTTCTACTGTTGCTTCAGCATTTCCCCCAGATCCAGTTACACTTACATTAGTTGTAATTGCATCTGTGAAACCAGATCCACCATTAGTAACAGTAACTGATGAAATAATACCAGCACCTGTTCCACCAACAGAAGAAGCTTCAAATGTTAGTGTATCACCTACAACATATCCAGACCCTGCAGTATTAATTACAGCATTTGTTACTACGTTTCCAGAAATAGTAATGTCTGCTGTTGCATTAGTTCCACTACCATTTGTAGATAGAGCAACATTTGGATAAACACCATTAGCATATCCAGTTCCAGCAGAAGATATACTAACGGTATCAATTGCTGCTTGTGTAATATCAGTTCCAGTTACAGAAAGAACATCGGATAGACTATAATTAGAACCAGTATTTTGAAGGACAATATCTGTTACAGCTCCTCCAGAAACAGTAATGTTTGCATTTGCACCAGATCCTGTTCCACTTGTGGTTACTAAGTCTACACCAAGATACGATCCATCGGTATATCCACTACCACCATTAACAATTGTTATAGTATCTAAACCAGATCCACCAATATCACTGGTGTTAATAGATACACTTTCTCCTGCTACATATCCAGAACCAACAACATTTGGAATAACACTGGTAATAGAACCTCCAGTTACAGTAACATCTACAGTTGCATTAGTTCCAGATCCATTTTGAAGGGGAACATTTGTATAAGTTCCTGTAATATAATCAGATCCACCAAAAGTAACATTATAAGATTGTATAGCACCAGCAGGAGCGGACGTAACGGATGATAAAAATACATTTACATAATCTGCTGGAGAATATCCAGCACCAGGAGTTGTGATATTTACTGTAAATGCTGCAACTAGATCTGCAATTAAACCTTCTCCTCCACCACCTGTTAGAGTGACATTTGAGTAAGATCCAGTTGCATATCCAGATCCTGCAACAATTGTGTAAGTATCAATGGACTCATATATGAAATCTAAATTTCTATAGAATTCAATCTCTCCACCATTGATATTAATTACTTTACCTGAATAATTTGTGACTCCAATACCTGTATTAGATCCATCAGCATAACTATACAAACCAACTAGATTACTATCAAATCTAAGAGAAGGTTCAGATGCTGATCCAGAACCTATAGACAAATAACCAGTAAATAAAGAGTCTCCCAGTACAGAGAATTTTTCAGATGCAACAAAGCTCTCATTCTCTCCAATTTGGAAAGTAGAACTTGTATCTCCAGAAAGAATAGCATTTCCAGACGAATAAAGAGTTCCAAATACAGATAAATTATATTCTAACGGATTTGTCTCAGAATCTGCTGCAAAATCTACAGCATTAATTCCAACGAAACCACTTGGTTCATCAACAATTAACTGTGACGTGTTTACAATTAAACTATCACCAATAGACGCATCACCAACTGTCGATAAAGATAGACCATCTGCATCTTCATTAGCAACGGTTAAAGTTCCAACAGTTGCTAATGTTGCTACACTAATAGTTCCAGAAATATTTGCATTACCAGCAGAAACTACAAGATCCCCTGCATTAATAACAACTCCTGTTCCAGATGTAACAGAACCACCAATAATTGCATTGGTTCCTGTAGTAAGACTTTCGGAAAGAGTTAAATTCTTTCCATCAATATCTCCAGAAATTCCAAAACTTCCAGCAGTAAAATTATCAACACTATCTACTGTAATTACTGCTCCAGAACCAAATTGTGATTCAATGTCAATACGACCAGCATCTGGAGCTGTTCCGATCATGTCTGCATGAACAGCACAGTAATAATATAATGTAGATGGTGATTGATCTGGAGGAATATAGAGTTGGACTCCTGATCCAATAGTATCTAATACATAGATATTTGATGTGTAATCTGATGATCCATCAATATCGTTTGGATTGTGGATACCATCAGAAATCGTAGCAAATCTTAGTGGATGTTCATCGTAATCTGCGGGATTACTATAAACAAAATTATATACTGCATCTCTTTCAAAAGTTAGATTTGGATGTAATTGTGGTCCATTTCCATCCCCAATATCAATATAATATCTGTTTCCTGATCCTGGATTGGATACAGTAACAGTATATTCAAATGTTCTAACAATACCTAACCAAGCATCTTGTTCTCCTTTTGTTGCAACTGGAGAAAGTGATGCATTATTTGCATATCCATTACCACCATCAACAATACTGTTTACTGATGAAATGAAACCAATTTTAGTAAAATTAAATGCTAATCCAGAACCAGAAGAAGTTCCTGTAACACTAAGACCAGTGTCGGTTGTTAAATAATTTTTTCCTTTCCAGTCACCAGTTGGGGGATTGACTTCAGTTACTACGTATGGTTCTGCATTAATAGTAAATTCAAATCCAGAACCTGATTGTGTTCTTGGAGTTCCACCAGAATCAACATAATCTAAATCTGCATTATCTAATGTTAAAATGTCTCCATTAGCATATCCAGTTCCAGATTCAGTAATTGTAAGAGTAATGAATCCACCAGTTAAAATCTGAGCATCACATCTTGCCCCAACACCACTTCCAGTAACAGAAGTTAGTGGAATATCAGTATAATCTAAAGGAGCTCCACCCGAGTCTGTATACCCAGTTCCAGGATCCGTGATAGATCCTTCAATACCTCTTACAACAAGATCGCAGGTTGCTAATGTTCCAGATCCTCCTGTGATTTCGACATCAGTAAGAGTTCCTGCAGGATATGCCGAACCGCCATTGGTAATAGTAGCTTCAAATGCTGTTGAAGTTAAATTAACAATAGCTCCTGTTCCATTGCCACCATCAAGACTTACATCAAAATTTCCGTTTGCTTTATAGTAAAATCCACCAGAACCAACAGAAGCAGTAGTAATTGTAGAACTTCTAACTAATAAATCTCTAAAAGTTCTAATGCTTTCGCTGCCAGCACTGAATACTTTTGAACCATCTGAAGAAATTCCCAGATGATTGACTGAATTATCATCTATATCTAAAGTTGGCGCTTTAAAAATGCCTAGATCATTTGCGCTATCAAAAAATAAAGCAGGTTGAGGTTCCGTTCCATCTACTAAGTTCAAGAACGAACTAAATCCCGTTCCAGAACTATATGAAAAGAAATCATTCGCCAGAATATTAATTATCTGACGCTGCTCTTCAAAGGTATTACTTCGTAGGACTTCTCTAAGTGTTGCTGGCATGTCTTATTAACTCTTTCAGAAGATTTTTTATTTCAGAGACTTCATTCTTCAATATATTTATGTCATCTAGGGCAGAGTTAAAAGTATTGCTAAAACTGCTCTTATGAGGTTTCTGGGTGTTTATAATCGCACCAGTAGAAGGGTCTCTATAAAGACCCTCATGTCCTTTAACTTTAATCATTAGAAAGAAGCGACTGCTCTCATATCCTGAATCTTAGGAACATATGCTGGATCAGTAGTTTGCATCACCACCTTAATTGCAAACGAACTAAAGTTTGGCAAACCAGAATCACTATATGTCAATTCTTGATATGACTTTTGATCTTCAAAGTTTCCAGATATAGTGTTTGTTGCTGTTTCTAGAATATCAATATCAGGACTACCATTTCCATTGAATGGAGTCCAATCAATGTCTTCAAAGTTTGTTTCTGCAGAAGATTCTTTAATCTTGTAATATACTCTAATATTTAAGACATCTCTGATGTTAGCAGTCAAACGAACATCAATTGCTGTTCCATCGGATGTCATAGCAATTTCTTTGGTAACATATTTTGCAAGAGAAGAACCATTTTTTGAATTTAGTTCTGAAACAAAATCAACACCGTTATCAAATTCCATAGATATGATCTTAATAAATTTAAGATCATCTGTTGGTTGATTTGATTTATAAATCAGATCATTAACTCTAAAGATATCACTTTCTTGATCTGTAATATTTGTTTTTCTTGCATAAGGACTACCGACAGTAATCTTTGCAGAATAATCATCATTGATTGGTCTCTTATTGTTTTCAATAAACAACTCTTCAGATTCAGAATCCCAGTATATAACTTTTCCAGAAATCTTACTCACATAAGTTACGGTGTTATCATCTGGACTCATTCCAAAAATTGTTTCCCCAATATTAAAATTCTGTGGAACTTTAATAACACCAGGATTCAATTCCGTTGTGGGTGCAATTGTAATTGTTTCATTGAAGAAATCACCACCAGTATCAGACTGTGAAGAGAAGAATAATTCTTCGTTGGGTTCAAATGTATTCAGTGTTGTAAGTCTTACCCAAACTACATTTTGATTATATTTAATGACTTCTCCTCTTGCAAGAGAAGTTTTTCCTCGAACTGTTTGTCCTAGATCTACATCATTTGTAACTAAAGGAGTTCCTGTAACAGAGAAATAATATACAGGGAAGAACTTAATTTTCTGATATCGTTTGCCATATCTATCTTCTTGACCTGAAGGATGTTCAACTCTATTAGAAGAAAGTTTCACAGAAGAATACTTGATATCAATAACAGGAGATAGATAAGAAACATTTGAAGAAAGTTCTAATCTATATGTTAAACTATTATCCAAATTATTTAAAGTCTGATTAATTCTGGAAGCAATAAACTTCTGATTATTGAAATACTGATCTTCATTCAAGAATGTTTTTTCAAAATCAGAAACAGAATAAGAAACATAATTTTGTGTATTTGAATCAACAGGAACAACATTTGTTGTTTTTACAAAACTATTAATTTTTGTTCCTTCTGTCTGTAAATAATTTACTTGTGCATATAATCTTTCATACTTTCTATTGTGCGATGCTAAAACAGATCCACCACCATTCTGATTATTGCCTGCTCTAAAAGGAGCAGTAATGTTATAAGTATCAACTCCTGAATTAGAAACTTCAAATAGTGTAGTATTTAAAGTTGAACCTGTTATTCCACCAACATCTTGTGCATCCTTAAAGAACACAAATGATTTTCCAGTATCTTCAAATCCATGATCTCTATGGTATACTTTTACAATAGCATTATTGTTCTTAAATAATGGAGATGTAGCAGTTGAATTAGAACGAGCAGAAGTTTCAAATGGGTTTACATCAATTTTTTCATAACCCATATTTTCATTTGTTAAGAATAATTCAGCAGTTCTAGAAATATCAAATTCTGCTCTATAAAGATTGAACTTAATATCCTCAAACAAATCTTCAGTCCAGGTATCTGTATTTTGAGATTTGTATACAGAACCAAGTCCAGGTTGACTGGTAACAGTAACATTAGTTGAAATATCAGATTTTCCTAATTCAGAAGTCCAAATAGAATAATCGGTTGAATCAGTTTCAATAACTAAAGAATAGTTTGCATTATTTTGTAGGTATACTGGATGCTTAAAGTTAAATCTGGTTGGAGTTGTTGATTGAACTACTCCATCTGGATCAATTGCTACACCCATTTGTACAGATGGGGTATCAATCTCAATAATTGCTTTAATTTCTGCACCAGATGCACCAGTTCCTGTTCCCCTGATAACAACAGAAGGATTTTCTGTATATCCTGTTCCAGGAATTGTTAGTTCTGCATCATATATTTTTCCACCAGAAACTCTACAAACTGCTGTTGCAGTACTTCCTCCTGGCAATTGAGGACTTTCTATTGTTAGGATAGCACTGTCATAATTTACTCCAGTTGAATTAATAACTAAATCTTTAATCTTGCCAGAATCTTTTGCAATTGTTAGAGACAAACTAGTAGCATTTGCACTGTTGAATGTAGTTAAAGAATTGGAAGTTAGAGTTTCACTCTTTAAAAATTCAATTCCTGTGTGATTACTTAATACTAATGTATAAACTTGCTCGTTGTTTAAAACAATAGATCCATCAGTAAGTGGTAATATCTCTACATTATTTTTGTCAAATACTTTATCAATAGGACCAGAAGCGCCTGATTGTAATCCAATAATATTTTCGCCTCTCTTAATTGAAAGATTACCACTAGCAAATACTTTTAATTTAGTTTCTGGATTTAAAACAGAAATAGATCCAGGAACAATGTTTTTAGAAGGTTTGCCAATATCAACATTGGTCAAATATACTCTAATTGGAATTGATGGACTTTTTTTATTAAAGAAAAGATCAATGCCAGTAGCAAAAACCCCACCTTCATAGTTTTCAACTTTAAAGGTTTGTGCGAGAGGATTTGGTTTAATCTCCAAATCTGTGTTACTTTCAGTAGACTGAACACCTTCATTTGCTTTGAAGATTGACGGTCTTGTGGAAATAACTGATTGTGGATTTTCTGGAAGTGCTCCTAGTGCAAAATACTTTGCTTCGCCATATGTCTCAACTACTTCTTTGTTTTCATCAGTAGAACTAGACGTGAAACGAA
>BB_Man_B_Liq_inBBDRAFT_1000095_pt1 | contig 13947 bp, 6 predicted proteins | sample BBManParaguerPR_4_FD_10244 | JGI IMG/M metagenome (IMG submission 10244) | reverse complement strand
AATACTAATTGTACTTGATGCTGCTGCTGTAATTGTTGTAGCATTTGGAATGCTTAGGAAGCCTCCTGGTCGGAAGTTAATTCCGCTATCGCTACTAATGTCCATTGCAGAGCCGTTCTTTTCAACGTTACCCACAAGTGTTGTAGCACTAAGTCTATTGTTTACAGCGTCTACCATTATGCTAGAATCGTCTGCAAACACCGAGCCTACAACATCACCTTCTAAATTGCCAAAGAATTTTCCTTGTTCTGTGTCAACTAGTATTGTACTATCGTCGCTAGTTATATGTCCTTTTAGTTCAAGNTCGTTATTAACAATTAGATTGTCTGTATCGAGCGTTTCAAAGTAGCCGCTTTTTAATCTCCATATTTGTCCTTTGCCTGGTGGCTGTATAGGTGCTAGAATTTCTGGGAAGTCATATATTCCGCCTAAAGTAATATCAGTTATTTGAAAATCACCAAAGCTATCTGTGTAAAACTCACCCATTACTTTTACGGCTCTGTCTGCTGCACCGCTGGCATCTCCGATTTGTAATTGCATAGTAGTGCCAAAGATTTCTTCATCTACATGACATTTTAGTGTTATGCCTCTGTTTTGATATTCTCCGGAATACTGTTGATAATTTTGTAGCATCAAACTTCTAGATGCTAAACTATTTGCAATAACTCTACTGTCTTCGGCATAAATTTTAGTTAGTGTATCATTGCCTTGGCCAATCCATTGAATTTCGCCGGAAACTTTTGGACTGTTAAATCTATCAGTTGTGTTATCGTAAACAACACGATCACCGTCATCTGCAATCAAACGACCATTTAGGTCACCTGTGTTGTTTACATCGATAGTAAGTGTGCCGTCGACAATTTCTGCCTGTGTTACAAAATCAGGAACATCTGACAAGTCAGTAAAAGAACCGCTAGTAGCAACATCTGCAAGGCCTGCAATGTTTGTTACATTAACGATAAAATTGTTTTCACTAGCAAAGTTAGTGTCGTTTACTAACTGGCTTAGCTTGGTAGGAATAACAGGTTTATTAGTAATGTCTGCCCAGTCATTTGCAAGACTTGCAGGTTTATTTGTTAGATCATTATAGTCTCCGCTAAACAGCGTTGGCTTATTATCTAAGTCATTATAGTCATTACTAATAGCAACGGCTGCAATAGATCCTCCACTAGCATTTATATTGTTAACTGTTAGCGTGTCTGCAACTATTGTACCTGATGCATTAACATTAACAACGTCAACTATGCTGCTTCCTAACAAGTTTAAATTATCACCTGTTGGTAGTTCTTTAATTTGTTTGTCGCCAGCTGCGTCAAATACTAGTGGAAATCTGTTTGCCATTATCTATGTTCCTATTTTATATATTTATCGTGATTCTTACTTACCAACTAAAACTTCAACAGTTCCTTTACCATCGTCGTCTTTGGTTCCTACAGCTTTACCAATTATAGTACCGTATGCAGGATTGTTGTTAACAATAGCATAACCCGGAACTGCACTAGTTACAAGTATATCACCTTTAGCAACTTTTCCTAGAACCTTACATGGAACACGACCTGTTAATGCTACTGCAACAACATTTTCGCCTTCTAGGTTTGAGTTCATCAAGTGTGCAGGATCAGTTGAAACTACGCCAGCAACTCTACGGTCACCTTTTGCACTAGTAAGAGTTACTTCAAACTCTCCGCCTAACACAACAACAGTTCCTGGATCATATGGAGCATCAGCCAGATAGTTCTCTGCCAAGTCAGCATATTTTGCTGTAGTAGCAGTACCGCTAAATGTTGTACCATATACAGTATCCCAAGCACTTGTTGCACTACCAAGGTTTTGTGTACCTGTTGGAACAATGTTAGTGTCTACTACACCGTTGATACTAATAGCATCAGCTGCTTCATTACCTAGGGCAACGTTGCCATTCAGTGAAGTTGTTTGAGTTACAGTTAATGTTCCAGCAATAGCAGTATTTCCGTCTCCGTCAACAGTCATGCCGTTGCCTTGTGTACCAAGTGTGCCGCCTACTGATAAGTTACCAGCAACACTTGAATTACCGCTTGTTGCATTAACAGTAAACTTGTTAGTTGCTACACTAAAGTTTACTTTAGAGTCAACGCCTGTGTTTCCTATTTCTAATGCTTCAGTGTTATTACTAATAGCAATAATTTTGCCAGCTGCTGAACTTGTGTACGCACTAGGTGCACCTAGTGAGAAACCAGTAGTGTTATTAGTTTCTTTAGTATCAAGTGCTTCAATAAAGTTTGTGTAAGCCCAAGGAGCAGCAACATAACCATCACCTGTTAGTCCTGATACGTTACCTTGTGCGTTACCTTCGTCTGTAGCACCTGCTTCGCCAATATTAACACTTCCAGGCATATCAACTCTTGGAGCAGTTGTAGCGTTGCCGCCATTTGACTCAAGAATCTTACCACCTGCTGGTGTAGTCATTGTCAGTGTGCCACCTGCTTCTGCAAGTATTACATTTGTTGATGTACCGCCAATAATATAACTGGTTGCTTGTAAACTACCGTTACTAGTTCTTCTAGCAATACTGTTGTTTGCAGAACCAATACTTACTGCTGTAGTACCGTATACACCTTCACTTTGTTTAATTAGTGCTGCACCGACAAAGTTTACACCTGTTGAAACAGCAACCGGAGCACCTAGCGAACCACTTAGACTTGCTGTAACTGCTGTAGCATTAAATGTACCAGAAATACTTACAATCCTTACAGTTGTTTCTGATTCAACTCTACCTTGTACAGTACCGCTTGCTCCTGTCGAAGACTGTTCAATTAATTCTCCGTCTCCGACACTAACTGGACTTGCAAACGTTAGTACAGTACCTGAAAGTTCTGTAATTTCAGAATCTTCAAAGTCAGCATCTAATAAACCAAAGCCTTGGTCAATTACAGTTTCAAATGGTACTTCTTCTATAATACCTGTACCGTCTGTAGAACGACCTAGTAGTGTATCTGTTGGAATTTCCTCTAACTTGTCAAGTGTAATGCCTCTGTCTTTGATACCAATGAAACCACTTGCATCAACATCGGCAATAGTTACACCTGCCTGTGTTTGTGGAACACGTTCAACACCGCCAATAATTTCAGCTAGTCCTATAACTGTAGCATCAGCAACAAAGTTATCTGTTGTTCTAACAACAACAAGTGTATTGTTAACAATAGTATCAACAACAGTACCTTTGTTAGTGTTTTGATAGATAATATCGCCTTCGTTTGCTGTTAACGGATTAGATAGAGTTAACTGTACTTCATGTGCAAACTGTCCTGAATCAAATACAGCAAGACCTCTTGAACCTTGGCCTGTATCATCACCTGTACCATATAGTCCTGCACTGTTGTTTAGAGGTTTAGCTCTTTCCATTAACAGTTTACTTTGTGCAATACTTGCAGCTGAATTAATATCTGCATCGATAATTGAATCATTCTCGATTTGGAAGTTAATTTCAGCAACTGGATCAGTTAGTGAATCTGCTCTTACACCAGGAGTACGTGTTAGTGACACATTAATAATACTTCCTGTTGCTTCTCTTGCATGACCTACTTCGTCAAACGGTCCACGAATAATATTTGCACTTACTGTGCTCTTGCCACCAGTACCCTGTAAGTCTTCTGCTTGGTTAAACTCTGCACTACCATTTGTTAGTTCGTAAGTAATAACAGCAATATTAAACCCTGGCTGATTTTCACCAATGATCTGATCAGTTGTTGTATAGATATCTACAATAGTTGCAGTTTTGTTTCCTGAAACATCTTCGATATTATCGCCAACTTCAAATGTATCACTGCCTCCGCTATCTGCAGGAACAGTAGTATATGCTTTCTTGAGTCCTGTGAATACAACTAAGTCACCGCCTTCGACTCTGTTTGTTTCTGTGTTTCTTACAGATTCAAAGCTATCAAATTCAGTAATCTTTGTATCTACATAATCTTTAGTTGCTGCATCTGATCCGCTGTCTGGGTTTTGAACATTTGTAATTTTGTTTGCACCCATTTGCAAATCACCTGTCATTTCAGGTGTACCACTTAGTGGTAAGAAGCCTGGACCAATTTGTCCTGCAACGCCGTTATCATTTTTATCTCTACCTAAACGTTTGTTAACGTAAGATACAATAGCTTTTTCTACAGGTACCGCAGTATCTGATTCGTCAGCCATTGTGTCATCGATTGAGAACTCATCAATTGTAACACCCTTCTTGAAGCCTAGTGCGTTAGCACCTGTAATACCAATCTCACCTGAGAATTTAATACTACCTTGACCTTGGTCAACTTCAAAGAACTTACCTACACGGAAGAAACCGTATTGGTCAGTTGACATCCAGAACACACGCCCTTTACGTCTTTCCCAAACTTGAGCACTTGTAGCATTTGGACTGTCTGTGTAGAACGGTGCTAGTGTATTTTCTGGATCACCTAAGATAACGTTTGGATAGTTACTGTCGTTAAACGATCCTGTACCAATTTGTGTAAAGTCATGTCCAGTTGCACGACATAGTGAAATACTGATTGTAATTTCAGCTGTCTGATTATCCGGAAGACCTGCACGTAGTACTTTATCTGTAGTAAATCCAGTAGCAATACCTTGGCTTGCACCATCTGTTAGGTCTGTTCTAGGAACACCGTATACAATAATAGTAGCAGGAGTTAAAGAGTTAGCAGAAATATATTGTGCTGCTTGGTCTTTAACGTATTCAATTGCTCTTGTTGTTGCAGTAAACTGGTTACTTCTTACAACATATGCATTACCTCTCTGATAAGATAGGCCTGCTGTTACGCTGTTATAGTTAGTTCCTAGTGCAACATCGTATGCTACTGCATCAATCATTAATCCTACATCACGTTCACACTTGTCATCATCGTATACCAACTGTGGATATTCTGTATTAATAAATCCAATTGTGTTATTTTGTATTGTAGCTTTATTGTTTAGCAGTGAATCTTTAGCAGTTTGGAACTCTGCTTCTGCCCATGTAACACTTGGATAAGTTGTTGCTGGTAAGCCTGCAAGTGACTCTGCTTGTATAACATCTTCAATAATTTGAACTAGTCCGTCAACTATAGTACCTTCTGTACCTGTTGCTGCTGGACCTGCTGTGTCTTGAGATACGTTGCCTTGTAAAGCACTTACACTTACACCAGTAACAACATCTTCAGCAATTGTTGCAAGGTATTGATATGCTGCGACTGTTGCTGCTTTTTGTCCTGAGCCTAGTTGTGATTCTGTTCCTACATAGTAAGCTCTTGCATTTGTAACTGTAGCACTGTTACCGCCATATAGTACGTCATATGATAGAGCATCTACAATGTAGCCAACATCACGTGAACAGTAGCCTTTGTTCATTGAGTTGTAAACATCAATATGATTTATTTTGATGTATTCAAGAACTTCTGCTTGTAAAAACGCTTTGTTTGCTTGTAGTTGATCTTTAGCATTTACTTTAGCTGCACTGCCTCCTGTGGGAGCAGGGAATACTAAATCATCTGCTGCTAGATCAGTACTTGCTTGACCATTTTGTAAAATATCAAGTATTTCAGCAAAGCCTGCATTTGATCTTTCTACTGATGGACTTTGTATAAATCTTGTGATTTGGTGTGTACGTCCTTCCCAACTGAATACCATACCGCCGGAATAACCATATGGTTCCGGAGCAGCCGATGTACCATTAGCAATAACATCAGTAATGACATTCATTAAACCGTCTACAATAAGATCTGCACCGCTTTCTGCTGCATCGCCTGTTAGGTCTTGTGATACACCGTTACCGTTAATAGAAGTCCATGCTGTCTGTGTTAGGATGTACTGAGTAACAATTTCTTTAGCTTTGTTAATCGCTGCAATAGTTTCAGTTTGCTGTCCAGCAACTTGACTTACTACACCTTCCCAGTATGACAATGCTGCTTCTACAGTTTTTGCATTTGCATCATGCTGAATATCGTGATCAATTGCACGTAGAATATAACCAACATCTCTGTAGCACTTGTCACGGTCGTAACCTGCAGGAGGACTATTTAGGTCAACCCAGGCTAGTGTTTCTTCTTGTACAAACTCTACGTTTCTTTGAATCAAAGAGCTTGCATTTTGATTTAACAATGTTGCCGGAGGAAGCTGACCATTAATGTCTGTTTGTAAACGATCAATTTCGCTATCGCTTAGTACAAATCCTTCAGCTGCTGGATTAACAGCAATTACTGTATCGCCTTCTGCAGATCCTTGACCGCCTGTAGCGTTTGCAGAATCTACTTGTAATTCTACATAATCGTATTCTACTTCAAATGTTACAGTAATTTCTTGATCAGTTAGGCTTTCACCTGCACTGTCAAATGAACTAAACGCAATAGAACGATATGTAATATCATCACTTTCGTCAAAGTTAATAGCAGTACTTGGACGAGTTACAAGTCTGTTTTGATCTCTAACTCCGCCAAATCTGTGTGTTTCGTTGTGTCTGTATTCTGCAAACGTACCATTTGGAATATCAGCCTGTACCTGGCTAAAGAAGTCGCCGTTAGTACCTTCAGGAGAACCAGTAATTTGTAATTTGTAAATCTTGTTATTGTATCTACCTGTTGGTATGGTTGTAGTGCCGTCCGAACCATATACACGCTCAACATTGACAACAAGGTCAGCAGCACCGCCGCCACCTAAGTCGCTATCAAGAATTGTTAGTGTATCGCCGTCTGCATATCCTTCACCACATGCTACAACAGTAACAGTTGCAGCACCAACAGCATCGACACTTACATTAAATGTTGCACCTTTTAGATCACCATCAGCACTTACAGCATTGTATGTACCTTGTGCCCTTGCAGGATCAGCAGCACCAATTCCTGTTAGTGTATGGATACCAGTAACAACTTTGTCACCAGCATTTGTTCCATCACCTAAATCTGTTACAACACTAATACCGTATTGTAGTGTACCTGTATCACCACCGTGGTTGATTGTTAGCACAGAGTTTGGTTCAGGTAAACGTTTTAAATCAGTTACATAAATGCTGTTAGATTCTGTAATATTAGTAAAGGCTCCTTCTTCGAACCATCTTACAGTTCTAGCAGCAAATGTCATGTCGCCGCTGTATTTAACTTGGTCTGGAATTTCGTTAGGGTCAGCACCTTCAGCAACAAGACCAAAGTTACCATAACCGTTAGATCCGTTTAGTGAGCGAATCTCTGAACCATTTGCAGCATAGTATGCAGCCTGACAGTAGTATGTGAACATAGATACCATCTCAGAGAACGCACCGTTTGTAGTAACAAGAGCATAACCTAAGTCGTTGATCTGTGTAAAGTCGTTACCAAGCATTGAACGGTTACCAGCTGTTTGTAGGAATATATCTCTGTAGATATCACCTGGACGTTCTTCAAATAGTGATTCGTCAAAGCCTGCACCGTTGTTTGATGTAGCATCTAAATAAATTTTACACCAACCATTTCCTTGGTCATAATCTGAAATAGCATTAACTTGGAAACGTCTACCTTCTAAGTAGAACGGACATGGTAGTTCTGGAGGACGAATAAACAAGCCCTGACCTTCTTCTGAACGAATCCACAATGTAAAGTTATTGATCTTACCGCTTTCAACACCGTTACCAACATCAATTGTTGTAGGAACAGTTGCAGGTAAGTTACCAACATAAGCGTCAACAAACATACCGCCGGCAAATATCTTTTGATTGATACTCTTACTGAATGAAGAACCTGTCTGTACGTATGGTGATTTAGTTAGGATTTGTCCTGCAGGGTCAAGCACACAAAGGAAACCGCCGTGTCCTTGTACTGTCATGTTACGCAAGATACTTGCATCGTTCATCAAGAACACATCCATTTCGTCGTTGCGCTTTGGAGGATTGTATCTTCTATCAAACGCAAATACCATTCTGTCAATTAGATTGTTGACAATAATGTTTGTGCCAATTTCTGCTGTTCCGTATTTAAAGTCTGGAGCAACATATGAACTATCGCCTGTGTTCTGCCAAATATCATTTGGATTGTATGCACCTTGGAACAATCTTGCAATTACAATACCAACAAATTCAATAGCGTTTTTAGTTACATTTTCTTGTCCGCCAAATCCGTTGTTATTATATTTTGCAATATAGCTGTCGTAGTATTCGCCTTGTACTTCTAAAGAGTTTTCGTCTCCGCCTACTTCAAGGTCAGTTGCAATAGCGTCAACAATTAGTCCTGTATCTCTCTTACATTTTAATTGATTGTAAGTGTATACTGCTGCCGGACTTGCGTCCATTACAGCAATTACAGCATCTCTTGTGCTAGTTGCTGCACCGTCAATACCAGTCTTAGCATCTACAAGCGCACTATCTAAGCCTATTAAACTAGGATAGGTAGTACTTGGAATGTTTAACAAGTTTTTGTTGTTAATTTGATTATAAATGATATCAACATATAGTTCTAATGTACTTGCTTCTGTAGCAGTAGCAGGAGTTCCTGAGATATCCTGTGCAATAGCGTTACCTGTAGTAGGAATAACTGCAATGTTTCTAACAACAGAACTAATAACAGTTTTGATATGTGTTAGCATTTCTAGTGTAGGAACTCTAGAAACAATTTCTAGGCGTAGATCGTCACCGATAAACATATCTTTAACAAAGTCAACTGTAGCACTATTACCGCCATACATAATATCATACGCTAGTGCATATGCCATGTTACGTGCATCACGTAAACGAATTTCTTCGTTAAAGAATTTTCTTGGATAATTAACTTTTAGATGTTGTAGTGCTTCAGCAGCAATAAATTCAACGTTATCTAAAAGTTTGTTTTTAGCAGCTTCTTCGTTTGGATCTGTAGTATTAACAGTATTGTACACAGGTATTAGTGTTGCATTATCTGTGTCCATTGAACCGTTTTCAATGATGTTAATAATTGTATCAAATGCTGCGTTAGCTCTGCTAGTTGCATCACTAGAACTTGACACAGCCGGTAAGCCGCCTACCAAACGTTTTGCTTCAGTTAGACCAACAACCCATAGATTTTTTAGTTGCTCATCTTTATAAATGCTCTTATCTCTTTGGAACTTGAGTCCTTCGCGTCTAGCATTGAAAGTACTGTCAAGTACAATATCATAACTTATAGATGATAGTATTCTAATAATATCATCGCCAAACACTGTTTTGTCATAAAGCAAGTCTTGTGTATTTTGATTAATATACTCGATTACTTCGTTTTGTATAAATTCTCTGTTTTCTCTAATGATGTTAGCAGCATCAAAATACTCACCTGCATTAGTAACAGGAACACCTGTGTTAACTGGCTTCTCTGGATCTGTTAGATAATGATATCCAAAGTAACCTTGCCATTCACCTGTTTGGTTGTAGAATCTAGCACCACCAGTAGATGTTGTTAGTCCGTCAAACTCTTTATCACGGTATGTGTATGTTCCGGCCCATGGTGATTGCGATACACGATTCTTAGGACGAATAATTACTCGTCTAAATTCGTCACCTTTCAACGATACGTTAGCAGCAACTTTAATTGGATAATCTTCAGTGTACTGACCAGATTCAATAAAGATTGTTACTTGTTCTGTGTTAACAAAGTTACCGTATTCAAGATCTTCGCCTTCGATAAAGTCAATTGCTTTTAGCAAGTGTACTTCGATATTATCATTACCATTAAAGTTTGAATCGTTTTGTGTATAAGTTACAATTCGACCTTGCGCACCTGATATTTTACCTACAAGTACTTTACCTGGTAATACATCTCTGTTGTCAATATTACCTTGGTCTGTTGCAACTAGTCCACCGTTGTTAACAATAACACGATACGTTTTACCGTATGCAGTAGATGCACCAGCATCAATGCCGTTGCTCATAATGTTTACAACAAGATTAAACTTGTCAGTAACTGCCTGGCGAGCAACTGGATCTGCATCATCACCTGGATCAAATACTTGTTTATTATCTGTTTGGTACACAAGTCCAATGTTGCCTTGGCCACTGTATTGATCGTAGCCCGCACTGTTTACTGGAATTTCTAGAGCTTCGTCTTGGAACAATTCAAAAGTTCTATCGCCTGTAACTTTTACATAGTAGTATGAATCGTTAACTTGTGTCATACCAGACACGTTTTCTACAACTACAATATTCTTATCTTGTAGTCCGTGATTGATACCAGTTGTTACAGTACAAATTGCAGATTGTGTAATACTGTTGATAGATACTTGATTAAAGCGTCTATTCTGTAGGATCTGTTCTACAATATCTCTTGCGGTTTCGATAGCATCAACAGTTTCAACTAGCTGTCTGCCAATAGCAATTCTACCACTAGCACTATTGTAGTATCTTTCTGCTGCTCGTCTAGTCAAACTGTTAGCAGTTGCTTCAGTTAAACTTGGAGAACGGTTAATATCAAATGCAATAGCATCTAAAATTAGTCCTAGGTCTCTTTCACAAGTTTTTACATTGTATTCAAAGTCTGGATATTTGAAATTCAAATATGCAGTAATCTCTCTAATAATATATTCTCTGTTGTCTTCTATTAGATTTCTTGCTTGTGGAAACAGAGGATTGTTAATACCTACAGAAATAACTTCTGCATTTGCTGCGCCATTATCTCTAGTAATAGTTTGGAAGTACGGACCTGGCTCAGCATCTGATGCTTTGATCATTTCCTCTGCACGTCTTGCCGCAGCGTTAATTGAACGATATGCATAACTCCAAGAAGTACCTTCTTTACCGCTTGGAACACCACGCATTGTATCATCGCCGGTTGTACTTACATACAAGTTTTGTGGGCTTGAATAACTAGTGTTGTCTACATAGAATTTAGTAGCTGCTTGTAGTTCTTCAGGACTTGTAGTTAGACCTGCTAGTTCCCCTGGGCTATCATGCAGGATCAATGGTCCGTCCATAGTATCGCCCTGACGTCTTACAATACTCTTACGTGGCATTGCTTCGTTAGATAGGAAGAATCCTTCTAAGTTAGAATCATAACCAGCATCAGTAAATGTATGAGTATCGTCAGCAGCAATAGTGTAAGTAACGAACGCTTGATCAGTGTCGTTTATTGCACCATCTTTTGTTCTGTGTACACTTAGCTGACTAGGTGTTGCATATCTTAGATAATAAGTTGTTCCAGAAACAAGGTTTGACGGATCTGTATCTTCTGCGTTAAACACAAAAGGAGTACCATTGATAGTATTGTCGTAACCGTGATCAGTAACAGTTATGTTACCNTCTGTGTAATCTTCAATTTCTAGTATGTACTCTGAAGCNTCTGCTGGTTCGTCATCNACACGAATTGGCAAAACACCAGCAATATAACGATTATCTGCATAACCTTTNGTAATAACAAGATCGTCAATAGTAATATCATCACCTGGATGAGTAGCGTTAAACTCGTTAACTGCCGCTTGGTCAATCGCAACTCTTGCAATGCCTCGACCGTCGCCGTCTAATGGCGCACCAAGTGTTGGTGATAAGTCTTGCGATACTGCTCTAAACGCTGTTGAAAGTATAACTTTACCTGCAACATCGTAACTAATACTAATACTATCAGGATCGCCTGTGCCTTTTGCACTATCACTTGCAAGTTCTTGATATTCTAGTGCTGTTCCGCTATCGTTTACAAGAAGAATTTTTCTTGGATCTAAATTGTTTGGTGTGTCACCTAAGTTAGTAAAACTAATTTGACCACCAGCACCAAATACAGCATACAGTTCTTGAAAGTTTTCATTTACCTTACGAAACGATTCACGTATGCTATCACCAGTGCCGTCATTACCTTCAACACCAATATCAATATCTTGTTTTGCCATTATATATGCTCCAGATTTTTGTTTTTGAGCTATGAATTAGCTCTTATTGCAAGTATTTATCAGTTCATTTTATAATCTTAATGTAAATACAGTATGTTCATTCGAGAATATACGCTAAAGAAAATGTACGAACGTGCTAGTAAACTTGGTAAGTTACACAAGTATTACCGAGATGTTACTATGATAGTTATGCGTTGCGATAGTTGCAACACAGAATTTGAACGTCCAAGGGGCAGTATGGACCCAAAGCGTTTAAATAATAACTATTTTCATGTATGTAATAATTGTGATGCAAAAAGATTTGCACAAAAAAAGGGAGTAGAACGTAAACAAGTGTGGAACTTGAGTGCTAGTTCTGATCTCCCTATTGGTAAGTTATAATTACTTTTCTTTCTTGAACAATGTCCAAGCACCGTATGCAATAGCACCGTATGCTACTAGACTTGCGATTGGTTTAAAGATTAAAAATGCTACGCCTGCACCGATTAGCACAGCACCGTCTAGTGATGTACGTTCGCCTAATCTATCAATAATAAATTTTTTCATTAGTATTTTGCTCCTCTATATGTGTTGACTGAAGTTTTTTGTGCGCCTAAACTTTTTTGTATTTTAGTTGAAGGCTTTAACAAAGTATCAATTTTAGTGTATCTACCTTTGTCTGCTCTAGAGCCTACGATGCGATCTAATTTTAAATCAATTTGATAGCTTGTAATAGGTCCTTTAAAAAGTTGTCTATTTGTTCTCAACACATTATTGTTGTTACTCATAATTGCATCTCCCGTACAATGTATTTATGTAAATATGTGTTCCTATAGGAGGTTAATATGATTAAATGGTTAAAATCACTTTTTGGCTTTGATACACCGGATACTCCGGTAATTGCACAGGAACCTGTAAAGGCACCTGAGCCAAAGGCAGAGCAAGCTAAACCAGTTGCAAAGCCTAAGAAGCAAGCTAAAAAGCCTGCAACTAAAAAAGCAGCAACAGTTGATTTAGATTCAATGAAGAAAAATGAACTACTTGCTCATGCTAAGGCAAACGGTATTAAAGCCAATGCAAGCATGAATAAAGCTGCATTAATCAAAGCAATCAAGAACGGCTAACAAAAGCTGATTGCAATTGCTGTAAAGCACTATCAAGGCGAGCGAGCTTACGTTCTAAAACGTTAATAGCCGCTCGCTGTTTTTTTGACTGTTCTTCTAGAGATCGCACATACTCAACAGTAGGAACTTCGTGATTAGATCCGTCTTCGGCAACCATAGTCATTTTATCAACGCCTTGCGCACGTAATCCACCTGTTACACGATTTGGATTTTTATCAGATGATGATTGGGTCTGGGCCGGTTTGTTTTTGCTGTACATTGATGTTAGGTAACTCATAGTGCTTTCTCTCCATATTGTATTTATATAGCTGAATACTTGCAAGATTCTTAGCCTTAGACTCAACCATAATATCTGCGTACTCATTAAATTCTAATGCCCAGTCGTTAACTGCACGATTCCACATGTAATCGCTGTGTGCTCGTAGTTTTGCTTTTTTATAACCTTGCTCGAGTAATGTTTCCATGTTAGGCTTTTTTCCTTTTACATGATTAACTAGCAAATCTTCGCGGCTTACGCTATAGTGAATTACAGGACGCACACCACGCCAGCTGTCAATTACGCGAGCAAATCTATCGTCGGTTGGTAGAATGTATTCTCCTTCACGGCACCAGTGATGGTGTATGTCAAGAACGAGTGCGCAGTGGTCGACAAGTTCGAGGCTGTGTTCGAGTCCCCACTTGTTTTCGTCGTTCTCGATTGTGATGGTGTTTCGTGCTTCGGGCGAGAGTCTCTTGAGGGCGTCTTTGATGCCTTGTGGACCTTTTCGACCCGATATGTGTACGTTACACTTGAAGTCTTGGAATCGTTTGCCATACCCCATCCAGCGGATGACATCGGTGTGATATTCAAATTCTTCTATGCTCCTCTCGACTATATCATCGTTGTCACTAGCAAGGACAGTAAACTGACCAGGATGCATACTGAGCCTAACGTCCAACGACCTAGCAAGNTCGCCGACCCNTGCGAAAGACTGTTCACAATAGCTGACCACAGTAGGTAGTTTCCAAAAATAACTCCAGTCAGGCTGAGTGTATACAGGAAGGACATCAC
>BB_Man_B_Liq_inBBDRAFT_1000093_pt1 | contig 14027 bp, 14 predicted proteins | sample BBManParaguerPR_4_FD_10244 | JGI IMG/M metagenome (IMG submission 10244) | reverse complement strand
GCAGATCGTGATGATCGGCCACGCGGGCCATCCTGAAACGATTGGCACTATGGGCCAATTGCCCGAGGGCGAAGTTGTCTTGGTTGAAACAGTTGCGGATGTTGCGACCCTATCGGTGCGCGACCCCCTGAAACTTGCCTTTGTGACGCAAACCACCCTTTCGATTGATGACACCGCCGATGTTGTTGCGGCCCTCAAGACACGGTTCCCTGCGATTATCGGCCCGCACAAAGAAGATATTTGCTACGCCACCACCAACCGCCAAGAGGCCGTCAAGGCGATGGCGGCCAAGGCAGATGCCATGCTTGTCGTGGGCGCGCCCAATTCCTCAAATTCAAAACGCTTGGTCGAGGTGGGGGCAAAAATGGGCTGCAACTATGCGCAGCTTGTGCAACGGGCGACCGATATTGACTGGCGCGCGCTTGAGGGGATTACCAGCCTTGGTCTGACGGCGGGCGCATCTGCGCCAGAGCTGTTGGTCAATGAAGTGATTGATGCCGTGCGGGCGCGTTATGATGTGACAGTCGAACAGGTTGAGACTGCCGTGGAAAATGTTGAGTTCAAAGTGCCGCGCATCCTGCGTGAGCCTGCCTAACCATCGCCCATGGATCCGCTTTACCCATTTGTTTTTGCAGGGCTGTTTTCGCCTGGGCCAAATGTTATCCTCTTGACCACATCAGGCGCGCTGTTCGGGTTTCGCGCGACCATTCCGCATATTTTCGGTGTCGCCGCAGGGGTGGGGGTGATTGCCGCGGCCTCAAGTCTTGGCGTCAGCGCAATTTTATTGGCCTATCCAGTGGCTGCCTTATTGATGAAAATAGCCGCAGCATCTTGGATCCTTTATATGGCATTCACCCTATGGCGGGCCAAACCGGCGGATCCTAAGGCGCGACAGGTCGCAAAGCCGTTTACCTTTCTTCAGGCTGTGATGTTTCAATGGGTCAATCCCAAGGTCTGGGCCGTGAGCCTTGCCGCCGCCGCGGGCTTTGGCGCGGGCGGCACGCTGTTGACAGAAGCCTTACGCCTTTCCTCCGCCTTTTCAGGAATTAATCTTTTTGTCTGTCTGTTTTGGGCAGCGGCAGGAACGGCCTTAGCGCGGCTTCTGACCACGCCGCGTGCATGGAATATTTTTCGCAAAACCATGGCAAGCGCCCTCGCGCTGACAGCCGCAATGGTCTTTATGTGAGCCCCGCCCTATATTGCGCCACAGGGTCAGGCTGCGACCCAATCAACCAATCAGGCCCGATGCAATGTTCCGATTTTTCGAAACACTGGTAGATCCCTATACGCCCTACGCCGATGAGGATACGCCCCCCAATCGACTCTGGCCATTTTTGCGGGGCTATGCGCAACCCTTCAAACGGGTGTTCATCGCAGCCGCCTTTATGTCGATGGTGGTCGCTTCGATTGAATTGGGGCTGATCGTCTATTTGGGGCGCGTTGTTGATCTGCTATCGGTCAATAGTCCCGCAGAACTCTTTGCAAATCACGGGCTCGAGCTTGGCTTAGTCGCGCTTTTTGTGGTGCTAGTCCGCCCTTTGATGCAGCTTTTGGATGTGGGGCTTTTGAACAATGCGATCCTGCCGAATTTCGGCACGCTGATCCGTTGGCGGGCACATCGGCATGTTTTACGTCAATCGGTCGGATGGTTTGAAAATGATTTTGCGGGCCGTATCGCAGGGCGGATTATGCAAACCCCACCCGCCGCAGGCGATGCGGTGTTTCAGATTTTTGACGCCATCACATTTTCCATCGCCTATTTCATCGGCGCGCTGATCCTACTGACCCAGTCAGACCCACGGCTTGCCGTGCCCTTGGTGATTTGGTGCGGGCTCTATGGGCTGTTGGTGCGCTGGACAATCCGCAATGTCACCCCCGCCTCCAAGGCCAGTTCAGATGCGCGATCCATGACAACGGGACGGGTCGTTGACAGCTATACCAACATCCACTCGGTCAAGCTTTTCGCGCATACAACACGCGAACTGGACTATGCTCACGAGGCCATTGAGCACACCCGCCAAACATTCGCCCGCGAGATGCGGATATTCACGATAATGGACGTCACGCTATTGACCTTGAACGGACTTTTGATCGTGTCCGTTGTCGGTTGGTCGGTCTGGTTGTGGTATACGGGAACGGCGACTGTGGGCGTTGTGGCGGCGGCAACCGCCCTGACCTTACAGCTCAATGCAATGACGGGCTGGATCATGTGGGCTCTCTCAAGCCTATTCCGGGAATTGGGGGTGGTGATGGAGGGGATGGAGACCATTGCCCAACCGATCACATTACGTGACCGCCAGAACGCATCCGCCCTCAAATTCGAAAAAGGATTGATCGAATTTGACGCGGTCAGTCACCATTATGGGCGCGGCGCGGGTGGCTTAGATCGCCTCAGTTTAACCATCCAGCCCGGCGAAAAGGTCGGGCTGTCGGGCGCTCTGGCGCTGGGAAATCAACCCTCGTGAAACTTTTGCTGCGATTTTATGATTGCGAAGGCGGCGTAATCCGCATTGATGGCCAAAATATTGCCGATGTGACCCAAGATAGCCTGCGCGCCACAATGGGCGTTGTGCAGCAAGACAGCAGCCTGTTGCACCGCTCCGTGCGCGACAACATCGCCTATGGCCGCCCCGATGCAAGTGATGCTGACGTAATCCGCGCCGCAGAACGCGCCGAGGCCTTAGGGTTCATCCATGATCTTGAAGACCCAGAGGGCCGCACAGGGTTTGAGGCCCATGTTGGCGAACGCGGGGTGAAACTTTCGGGCGGGCAAAGACAGCGCATTGCGCTTGCGCGGGTGGTTCTGAAAGATGCGCCGATTTTGATTTTGGACGAGGCCACAAGCGCGCTTGATAGCGAGATTGAAGCGAGCATCCAAAACACGCTGAGCGACCTGATGGCAGGCAAAACCGTGATTGCGATTGCGCATAGACTGTCGACCATTGCGCAGATGGATCGCATCATCGTTTTAGATGAAGGCCACATCATCGAAGATGGCCCGCATGAGGTGCTTTTGGCAAAGGGCGGGCTCTATGCTTCGCTGTGGAACCGCCAATCGGGCGGCTTTCTTAATCCAGACGGAGGTTCCGCGTGAGCGAAGAAACCCTCACAATCACCCGCCTCGGACATCGCGGCGATGGCATTGCACAGAACGCAGACGGAGGCCAAATCCTCGTCCCCCTCACCTTGCCAGACGAGGTGGTGCGCGGCGTGGTAAACGAAGGTCAATTGGACGGGGCCAAAATTGTGACCCCTTCCCCCGCGCGGGTAAAACCTGTCTGCGTGCATTATAAATCCTGTGGCGGGTGCAGCCTGCAACATGCCTCGGACACATTTGTCAGTGCGTGGAAGGCAGACCAAATTGCCATTGCGCTTGCCGCGCACGGGATCACAACCGATATCCGCGCAACCCTAACTTCGCCTGCGCACTCACGCAGGCGCGCCACCTTTGCGCGCGGCGCACGAAATCGGGGGCGATGGTGGGATTTCATGCCCGAAAATCGGACGTCCTTGTGCCGATCGGCGAATGCCACCTTTTGCCCGATGAGATGGTGGCCACGCTGCCCGTATTGGCCGAGATCGCCCGTTTGGGGGGATCGCGCAGTGCGGTTTTGGGCTTTAGCCTAACCCAGTCCGACATCGGGCTTGACCTCCACGTGACGGGCGGCAAGCCCTTAGATCATGCGCTGCGGGCTGAATTGCCAAAATTCCGCACCGAATTTCTGCGCCTGACATGGGGGGATGAGGTCGTCTTTATGGAAACCCCACCCTATCACCAAATGGGGCACGCGCGCGTCACCCCACCCGCAGGTGCATTTTTGCAAGCCACCAAATCGGGCGAAGCAGCGCTTTTGGCCGCTGCACGCAGCGCGATTTCGGGGGCCACACGCATCATTGACCTTTTTGCGGGATGTGGAACCTTTACCTTTCCGCTGGCCGAAACAGCACCCGTGCACGCAGTCGAAGGCAGCGCCGATATGGTCAAGACCTTGCAAGACGCCACCCGCTATGCGGACGGGCTAAAGCCCATTACCGCCGAAACCCGCGACCTGTTTCGCCGCCCCGTTTTAAGTGACGAATTCGCCAAATATGACGCGGTGGTCATCGACCCGCCCCGTGCAGGCGCACAGGCACAGGTGCATGAATTGGCGAAAACCGAGATCCCCCAGATTGCATTTCTATCTTGCAACCCGATCAGTTTTGCCCGTGACGCAAAAACCCTCATTGACGCAGGTTATTGCCTTGAATGGGTGCAGCCCATCGACCAATTCCGCTGGTCGCCTCATATAGAACTTGCCGCCCGCTTTATCCGACCCCATATGGCGCGGTAACGCGCTCAAGGATGGCTGCTATGACCCGTGATTTTGCGACCACGCGACAGATACTTGCCGATTGGCTAGACCGCCCTCGCATCCGCCAATTCATCATCGGCGTGATCATTTTTAACGCCATTCTTTTGGGCCTTGAGACATCGCCCGAGGTTATGGGCACGGCGGGCACCATTATCCTGACATTGGACTGGATTTGCCTTGCGATTTTCGTGATCGAAATTGTGCTGAAACTGGTGGCCCATGGCGCGCGGTTTTTCCGCTCAGGATGGAACGTTTTTGATTTCTTGATCGTTGGGATCGCGCTGATGCCCGCTACCCACGGGCTGTCAGTTCTGCGCGCCTTGCGCATCTTGCGGGTTTTGCGGGTCATTTCAGCCGCGCCACGATTGCGCCGCGTGGTCGAGGGGTTTGTCACCGCCCTGCCAGGAATGGGCAGCGTGTTCTTGCTGATGGGGATCATCTTTTACATCGGTGCCGTGATGGCAACCAAACTGTTCGGGGCATCTTTCCCCGAATGGTTTGGCACGCTTGGCGCGTCTTTCTATTCCCTGTTCCAGATCATGACATTGGAAAGTTGGTCCATGGGCATCGTGCGCCCCGTGATGGATGTTTATCCTTATGCGTGGCTGTTCTTTGTGCCTTTCATCATGGTCACGACCTTTGCGGTGGTGAACCTGCTGGTTGGCCTGATCGTCAATTCCATGCAAGACGCGCATGCCGAAGAAAGCAACGCCGCCACTGATGCCTATCGCGATGAGGTGCTTGAGCGGCTGCGCAAGATTGAGGAGCGGTTGGGGAAATAGGCGTTTAAGCCCGCTTCCCCAAAACATCTACACCCAAGGTCATGAGAACCTTGGTCACGATATCCTCGGCATTCATGCCTGCCACCGCATACATGTCGCGCGGGCTGGCTTGGTCGATGAAAATATCGGGCAGCACCATGGAGCGGTATTTGATCCCCCGATCAAACACGCCCGTTTCCGCGAGATGCTGCGCCACATGGCTGCCAAAGCCGCCAATCGCCCCTTCTTCGATGGTGATCAGCGCCTCGTGATGGCGGGCGAGTTGGTCGATCAAATCTGTATCCAAGGGTTTGGCAAAACGCGCGTCAGCAATCGTGGGCGTGATCCCTTTCTGGGCCAAAATCTCTGCAGCTTCGCGCACTTCTTTCAGACGGGTGCCAAAGTTCAAGAGAGCCACGCGATTGCCGTCCGCGATCATCCGCCCCTTGCCGATTTCAAGCGCCTGACCGCGTGCAGGTAACTCGACCCCAACACCTTCGCCGCGCGGAAAGCGGAAGGCAGACGGGCGATCCCCAATCTCGAGGGCGGTGCGCACCATATGCACCAATTCCGCTTCATCGGCGGCCGCCATCACCACGAAATCGGGCAAATTTGCCAGATAGGCGATGTCAAAACTGCCCGCATGGGTGGCGCCATCGGCACCAACAAGGCCCGCGCGATCAATCGCAAAGCGCACAGGCAGACGTTGTATGGCCACGTCATGCACAACTTGATCATAGCCGCGTTGCAAGAAGGTCGAATAAAGCGCGCAGAAGGGTTTTAATCCACCCGCGGCCATACCCGCCGAAAAGGTCACCGCATGCTGTTCGGCAATGCCCACATCAAAACAGCGTTCGGGAAAGCGTTCTGCAAAAAGGTTCAGGCCTGTTCCGTCTGGCATCGCCGCCGTGACAGCCGTCACCAACGGATCCTCGGCGGCTTCGGCAATCAGCGCATCTGCAAAGACACGCGTATATGAGGGCGCGTTTGAGGGTGCTTTATGTTGCTTGCCCGTGACCACATCGAAGCGCGCGGTGGCGTGGCCGCGATCTGGGCGATCTTCAGCATAACCTTTGCCCTTCTTGGTAATCGCATGAATGAGCATCGGCCCATCCGCCCGCGCCTTGACGGTGCGCAGAACCGCAAGCAGCTGATCCATATCATGCCCATCAATCGGGCCGATGTAATCAAAGCCCAATTCTTCGAACAAGGTGCCGCCGACTGTCGCGGATTTCAGCAGTTCTTTCGCGCGGCGCGCCCCATGTTGGAAAGGCTCAGGCAAAAGCGATACTGCGCCCTTGGCGGCGGCTTTGAATTCCTGAAACGGCGCGCCTGCATAAAGGCGGGACAAATAAGCCGACATCGCACCTGTCGGCGGTGCAATCGACATTTCATTGTCGTTGAGGATCACAATCAACCGCTTTTTCAGATGGCCCGCATTGTTCAGGGCCTCATAGGCCATGCCTGCGGAAATCGAACCATCACCGATAATCGCAATCGCATCTCCCAAACCTGTCTCGCAGGCACCGCTTAAATCGCGCGCAACGGCAAAGCCGAGCGCCGCAGAAATAGAGGTGGAACTATGCGCAGCGCCAAATGGGTCATAGGGCGACTCGCTGCGTTTCGTGAAGCCTGACAAGCCACCCTTTTGGCGCAGACTGCGGATACGATCCCGCCGCCCTGTCAAAATCTTATGCGGATAACATTGGTGGCTGACATCCCAAATGATCTTGTCACGCGGGGCGTCAAATACGGCGTGAAGTGCCACGGTCAATTCAACTACACCCAGACCAGCCCCCAAATGCCCACCCGTCTCGGAGACAGCCGAAATCGTCTCGGCGCGCAATTCATCGGCCAAGCGGATCAGATCATGATCAGAAAACCGCTGCAAATCACGCGGCGTGGTCACTTGATCCAAAAGCGGTGTTTTAGGTCTATCTGTCATCGGCCCTCCAGTGGTCGCCATATAGCCATGACAGGGGCCAAGGGCAACGGATCACGCCTATCTGTCGCGGGCAATGATGAATCGGGCAAGGTCGCGCAGGCTTTGGGCTTTATCCCCGAATGGTGCGAGGGCCGTTTCCGCCTCAGCGACCAAGCGCGCTGCCTCAGCCTTGGCACCGTCTAGCCCCAGAAGTGTGACAAAGGTCGCTTTGCCCGCATCGGCATCTTTGCGCAGGGCCTTACCTGCCTTGCTGCTGTCACCCTCCACATCCAAAATGTCATCAGCAATCTGAAAGGCGAGGCCAATTGCACGGGCATATGCCCTCAACGGTGCGGGATCTTGGCCCGCTATGATCGCTGCGGCATGGGCGGGCCATTCCAACAGCGCGCCCGTTTTATTGCTTTGCAATTCCGTGATTTGTTCAAGGGTCAAGGGGGACGCAGCGGTTTCTGCGGCAATGTCCTGCGCCTGCCCTAAAACCATACCGCGCGCACCTGCGGCTTCAGCCAAGGTCGACACCAATTTGATCCGCACCTCCGCGGCCCCAAGATTAGGATCAGCCAAAAGCGCGAATGCAAAACTTTGCAGCGCATCCCCCGCGAGAACCGCAATCGCCTCGTTCCATTTCTTGTGAACAGTGGGTTGACCGCGGCGCAGGTCGTCATCGTCCATGCAAGGCAGATCATCGTGGATCAGACTATAGGCGTGGATGGCCTCAACCGCACCCGCCGCAGGAAGCGCGGAGGCCGCAGGAATGCCATATAGCGCCGATGCCTCAAGCACCAAAAACCCACGCAAACCCTTGCCACCCTGCAACGCATAGCGCATCGCCGTAGCAACATCATCTGAGCCATATTGTGCAAGCGCCTCGGTCAAGAACGCAGCAATGACGCGGGACTGGGTGCTGAGGCGGGTTTGAAACTCAATAGGGGCCAAAGGCGCTCAAAGCCCCTCAACTGGGGTGCTGCCCGTTGGCGCGCCTGTGCCATCTAGGGTGATTTTGGAGACTTTTTCTTCGGCCTCTTTGAGCTTGGCCTCACAGCGTGCGCGCAGCGCAGCCCCCCGTTCATAGAGCGCGATGGATTGGTCAAGTGGCACATCCCCACGCTCAAGCTTGGCCACGACTTCCTCTAGGGCGCGCAAGGCGTCTTCAAAACTCATCTGCGCAAGGTCGTTGTCATCTGTCATTTAGAAGCTTCCATCAATTCTGTGACATGGGCCGCAACACTGCGCCCCAGTGAGGGCAGATCATAACCGCCCTCTAGCGCCGAGACCACCCGCCCCGCGCATTGGGTTTCGGCAAATGCGCAAATTTCTCGCGTCAGCCATGCAAAATCCGTTTCATCCCAATTTAAGTTGGCCAATGGATCGCCTGATGCGCGTCAAAACCTGCGGAAATCAGGATAAGGTCAGGCGCAAATTCAGCCAATCGCGGAAATACATCGCGAAGATAGGCCTGTTGCATCAAGGCCCCGTCTGAATTGGGTGGAAGGGGCACATTCAGGATATTACCCGCCACGCCACGTTCACCACGCGCCCCCGATCCTGGATAAAGCGGCATCTGGTGTGACGAGACAAACAAAGCGCGGGTTTCATCCCACAGCAAATCTTGCGTGCCGTTGCCGTGATGCACATCGAAATCTATCACGGCCACCCGTGCGGCCCCCGCCCGCTCGAGTGCATGTTTGGCCCCAATCGCCACTGACCCAAACAGACAAAACCCCATGGCTGTTGCAGTTTCGGCGTGATGCCCAGGTGGCCGCGTGAGGACAAATGCGTTTTTGGCGCGGCCCTCCATCACGGCATCTATTGCTGCAATCACACCCCCTACGCCCGAAAGCGCGGCCTGCCATGAGGCGGGCGACAGAAAGGTATCGCCATCAAGCGCAACTTGCCCCTGCGTGGGCAAAGCCGCTTTGAGTTGGTCAATATAGGCTTGGGGGTGGCACAATCGCAGATCGTCTTCCGTGGCCAATGGGGCCGCGTGGCGTTCAAGCCCCACGAAATCTAAGCTATCCAAATGGGCCTTTATGGCCGCAATGCGCGCCACCTGTTCGGGATGGCCCTCTGGCGTCCGATGATCTTGCGCAAATGGATTTTCAAAAAGCCATGTCGCCATCAGTCAGGCACCAACATATAGCCCGCGCCGCGGACAGTTTGCAGATAACGGGGTTGTTTCGGGTCAGCTTCAATCTTGCGGCGTAGGCGGGTGATTTGCACATCAATCGCGCGCTCTTGCGCAGGGTCACCGCCTGCCATCTTGTCACGGCCCAATTCTTCGACCAACTGCTGACGGGTCACAGAACTGTTCACATGGGTTGCAAAGATCCGCATCAATGCGGCCTCGGTTGCAGTCAGGCGCAAAGGCTGATCACCCTGCCACAACTCGCCACGATCAATGTCAAAGCGCATGGCCCCAAGATGCAGCAATTTGGGCAGATTTTGGCTGGCTTCGGGTTGCGGCATACGGCGCAGGATCGCGCCGATACGCAATAGCAATTCCTTGGGCTCAAAGGGTTTTGGCAAATAATCATCTGCCCCCGCCTCAAAACCCGCAATACGATCTTGCGCCTCGCCCTTGGCCGTCAAAAGCAAGATTGGGCAATCCATCGTTTTGCGCAAATCTTGTGTCAGGCTAATGCCATCCTCACCCGGCATCATAACATCAAGCACAATCAAATCGAAATCCAACCCTTGCAACAGGCGGCGGGCTTGCGCAGCATCGCGTGCAACACTGGCCAGAAACCCGTTGCGGATGAGAAATTTTTGCAACAGCCCGCGGATGCGTTCATCATCATCCACGATCAAGATATGCGGGTTGGTGTCTGCCATTTTAGGTATCCAAACCTGCTTGGAAATGGCGCAGCATCTCAGGATCCATCATCTGCTCAAGGACAGCACGAAATCCTGCCACGGCCTCTGGCCCCGCATTGCGATAGGCCGCGCGCATGCGGTTGCGCTGCGCCTCTGACAATTCGCGTTCAAGCTTGGCACCTGTTTCGGTGAGATAAAGATGCCGTTCGCGCTTATCCTGCACCCCAACGCGGCTTTCGACCAAACCATCAGCGATCAGACTGCGCAGAACGCGATTGAGGGACTGCTTGGTCACGCCCAGAATATTCAGCAGGTTATTGACTGTCGTTCCAGGGGTGCGGTTGATGAAATGGATGGCACGATGATGGGCGCGACCATATTCGTAATTTTGCAAAATGCGATCAGGATCAGCGGTAAATCCCCGATAGGCAAAAAACATCGCCTCAATCCCGCGGCGCAGCTGCTCATCCGTCAAAAAGAGCAAGCTTTCGCCCGTGCCGATAGGGTTATTGACTGCACGCTCTGCCATCTTCACCTCCCGCATCATTTTTGATCTTTGGCATCGGAACCAAGGAACACTTCACAGTTTATGTCAGCCTTGTTGACTTTCCAAGAATCAATTGTTACCGAATTGCCAGTTTTGCGAAATATTATGTCCGAAACGGCCGTATTTTGCACAACATTTGCAAACTGGCGCAGATATGCGCCCTGAAGGAAAGATGGGATTGGAAAGATGAGCGGCACCTACGATAACCGCGATGGGAAAATCTGGCTGGATGGGGCTTTGGTCGATTGGCGCGAGGCCAATGTGCATATTCTGACCCATGCGATGCATTATGCATCTTCCGTCTTTGAGGGCGAGCGCGCCTATGGTGGCAAAATTTTCCTCAGCCGCGCCCATTCCGAACGGCTGCATTTTTCCGCAGGCCAATTGGACTTCGAAATTCCGTTTACTGTTGACCAAATTGAGGCTGCCAAGGCCGAGGTTCTCGCGGCCAATGGCCTGAGCGATGCCTATGTGCGCGCGGTTGCGTGGCGCGGCGCGGGTGAGGATATGGGTGTCTCCTCTCGCCGTAACCCCGTTCGTTTGGCCATCGCGGCATGGGGTTGGGGCAATTACTATGGGGATGCAAAAACCAAAGGCGCCAAACTTGATATCGCGCGGTGGAAACGCCCCTCGCCCGAAACGGCGCCAAGCCATGCCAAGGCNGCNGGCCTNTATATGATCTGCACAATGTCCAAGCATGAGGCCGAAGCCAAAGGCTGCTCGGATGCNATGATGTTTGATTATCGNGGCTATGTCGCCGAGGCGACAGGCGCAAATATCTTCTTCGTCAAAGATGGCGAAGTGCATACGCCNAAGCCAGATTGCTTCCTCAATGGCCTAACCCGCCANACNGTTATCGGTATGTTGAACGATCGCCAAATCAAGGTGCATGAGCGTCATATCATGCCCGAAGAATTGGAAGGGTTTGAACAATGCTGGCTGACGGGCACCGCCGCAGAAGTCACCCCAGTGGGTCAGATTGGCAGCTATAATTTCGAGGTTGGCGCCCTGACGCGGGACATATCGGACGCCTACGAAAAACTGGTTCGCGCCTAAGCGACACCGCGCATCACGGCCCGCAAGATCAGCTGACCTTGCGGGCCTTTTTATGATCTCCCTTGCATTTCTTAGAATTCATGCCACCATCAGCCTATGGTGATGCATACTCAATCCTTTGGCGCTTCCCATATTCCCGAAAAGGTCGCCTTTGATCGCGGCGAATTATCGGCGATCCTGTCGATTTATGGCCGCATGGTGGCTGCAGGTGAATGGCGCGATTATGGAATGTCGCTGCTGAGTGATGTTGCGATTTTCTCAGTTTTCCGCCGCACCGCCGAACACCCCATTTATCGGATTGAAAAGCGCCCCAAATTGGCAGGCAAGCAGGGAATGTATTCCGTGATTGGGATGGACGGGCGCATTCTCAAGCGCGGGCATGATCTGCGCAATGTCCTGCGCGTGCTAGAGCGCAAATTGATCCGCGCCGTAGACGATTAATACCCCGTCATTCTATCAAGACATGTTTGCGCGCGGTGATCTCGCCACCGCCAGACGTGCGAATACGCGCCTCGGCATGGGCAAGCGGCTCATAGGCCACCGCCATGTGATGGGCATTTGCGTGCAACAGCATCTCTTCATCGGCCATGATCCCGACATGGCCCTTCCAAAACACCAAATCCCCGCGGCGCAGCGGTGCATCCTCGGGCAAAAGCGCGCCGAGCGCTGCCTCTTGTTGGTCACTGTCCCGTGGGCAGTCTTGACCACAGGCGCGTAAGGCCAATTGGATCAGGCCAGAGCAATCAATGCCCCATCGGCTGCTGCCGCCCCAAAGATAGGGGGTTCCAAGAAATAGATCAGCCACGCCCACCGTATCCGAAAACCGCGCTGTTAAGGGGCGCAGGTGGGATTTTGGAACATGATGCCCCGTCTGGATGCGGTGAAAGCTTTCGCCCTCTTTCGCAGGCTCAACCACATTCACACGTGCGCCGAAAAAGATCGACACATCGGGCGGCGATTTTACATCGGGGCGCGGATAGAGATGGGTTGCAGGGGCGGTGACCCAATGGGTGACGGGCGTTTCTGCCGCAAGGGCCTGCGATAAAATATAACCGACTTGGCCGTCCCGCTCNGCTTGACCGAAAACTTGCCCATCGCGCGTTTCAAGCGCCAAAAACCGCTCGCCAAACAACAATTGGCTCGCCCGTGTGCCCTTTGGTTCGGTCATGATATTGGCCAACGGTTGCTGCACCGTCATCCATGTGCCATCCAAGAATTCATCCGCCATAACCTGACCTTGCAGCGCCCGAAGCGCCACCCGTCCATTGCTTGCCGTGATCCGTGGATCGCTTGCCATGTCTTAAACCCCTTCAGACAGCACCGCGTATAGCGCACGAATGCCCTGACCCAAACCCCCTTTTGGGCGCGCAGGTGCATCGCTTTGCTGCCAAGCAAAAATATCGAAGTGACAATAGCGCGCGGCGCCTTGGGTGAAGCGGCGCAAAAACAAGGCCGCCGTAATCGACCCCGCCATGCCCCCAGAGGGCGCGTTATCCAGATCGGCAATGCCCGGTTCAATCATAGCCTCATAAGGGGCGTGAAAGGGCATACGCCAAACAGGGTCGAACTGTTCAGGGCTCTTGGCACTGATCTGCGCGGCAAGACCCTCATCATCAGTGTAAAATGGTGCAAGATCTGGCCCCACTGCGACCCGCGCAGCCCCAGTTAATGTTGCCATAGAAATCATAAGATCGGGGCTACCTTCGGCCCCAAGCGCCAAGGCGTCAGCCAAGACCAACCGCCCCTCGGCATCAGTGTTGTTGATCTCGACCGTCATGCCGTTGCGGGCGGTCAAAATATCACTGGGGCGAAAGGCTGAACCAGCAACGGCATTTTCAACTGCAGGGATCAAGACCCGCAACCGCAGCTTTAGACCCGCATCCATAATCATCTGAGCAAGGCCCAAAACATTGGCAGCCCCCCCCATATCCTTTTTCATCGTGCCCATGGATGATCCAGGTTTCAGGTTCAAACCGCCTGTGTCAAAACACACGCCCTTGCCCACCAAGGTGATTTGCGGTCCGTCTTCGCCCCAAGTCATATCAATCAAACGAGGCGCGCGGGGACTGGCCCGACCGACCGCATGGATCATCGGGAAATTCTGCGCCAATAGATCGTCCCCAAGGATCACGGAAATCTTGGCGTTATAGCGCGCCGCCAAATCGCGGGTGGCCCCCTCCAATTCTTCGGGACCCATGTCTTGCGCAGGGGTGTTGACCAGATCACGCACCATGGCCTCGGCTTCAGCGAGCCGTTCGAAATGCGGGGCATCTATGCCCGCAAGCGCCACCAAGGCCGCCTCGCGACCCGATTTTTTACGATAGCGGTCAAACCGATATCCCGCCAGTAAATACCCCAGTGCAATTTCTTCGCGAAGGTTTTGCGAGTGGCCCTCCAATGAGGCTGAGGCCACCTCGTACAGACCTTTTGGCAAATCAGAAATCGCGGCACCTGCAGCGAACCGTTTCCTGATCCGATCAGCGGACGTTCCTACCCCCAACAAAACGGCGGCAATTCCACCCGCCGCATTGGACAGAAGACAGGTTTTGCCC
>BB_Man_B_Liq_inBBDRAFT_1000091_pt1 | contig 14075 bp, 16 predicted proteins | sample BBManParaguerPR_4_FD_10244 | JGI IMG/M metagenome (IMG submission 10244) | reverse complement strand
AAGCCGACGTAACTCGATGTCGTTCAGATTTGAAGGCAATTGAAAAGCTAGAGGATAAGGAAGATAGGGTAATCAAGCAGGCTAGACATAAGCGGGAGTCAATTGAGAATGATGAGACTGGGTTGCGGCGATATATGTCCCCTAGTGTGAATCATTAATGACCAACTTAATAAGCTAAATTTTCAGTCCTCGTTAAATGTATTTAAAAACAATAGGTAAATGTAAGTTTAAAGACCGTTTCCTAGTTGATACAAGAAACTATATAGAGTTGGCAAGGTAATTGCTTTTCCTTAGGCAACGTATTTTGATAATCCAACTGGGGCATTGATTCTGTGGATAGTTCAACAACAAATTTGTTAGGTATTTTAGGTGGAAAACCCGCAGCTAATGGCGAAAATACCAATAAAAATCAATTAGTTGAAGGTGGGAAGTTAAATGGAGTATTTAGGCAGCTGCTTGAACTCCAGGCGCATGCCAAAGGACATTCTAGTGATTTAAAGAGTGTCAAAGAATTGCCAGTTAACGGCAAGCTGTTGCCGGAGGCTGTGGCTGAAAAACTGAAAAACTTATCCACAGAACAGTTAATCAAGTTGGCTGATGTTCTTTCAAGGGACAATAAAACAGATTTATCGCCTTTTTCGAGCTCTATTCAGCGATTAACTAGTCTGACCGCTGTTCCTTCTGGGGATGCAGGGCAGCCTGAGGAAATCGCATTTGAGGCTAAGGTTAAAGAATCTTCAAAGCTTTTGGTGTGGTCAGATGACCAATTATTGGATGCAGCTAAATATTTCGGTGTGTCAGAAAGCGTAGCGACAGTAATTCTGGGTAAGACGCTTACAAAGAACCCTCAAATGAGTGCAGAGAATAATGGTCTTCTTAAAGATGAAGACGTGCTTTCTTTAGCTAAGACTTTCACAGCTCAACAAATAGAAAACGCAAGACAAATTGCCTCTGGAAAACAGGTTGAGCTGGGTGCTGAGAATAAGTCGGGTGTCATTTCTTTATTAAAAGAAATGGATGGTAAAGTTAAATTTTCATCAGAAAAAAATCCGGCTAAAACTGATACAGGTAAGTTGATTACGGCTGATTCATTTTTGGCAGATAGGTCATCAGTCAAAGAAACTTTGGATGGAAAATTAAAAGCCACCTTAGATAGCACTATTACATCAAAACAAGAAGCTGTAACACCAAACGCCTCGCTAGCCAGTACTGCGGCAAGATTTTTAGATCAGCGTCAATTAATTACCCGAAAAGTGGCAACTGAAAATAGTGTCATCACTCCTGAAGAGCAGCCTAGTCAAGCAGTGTTCTCGAGTTCTAATGGAATAGATGCAAGTGAAAAAATTCAAACTGAGGTGACTAAAACTGGCGCTAGTTTTAAGGACGCTCAGTTCCTCACTCAGAATAGTGATCGTTTTCAACAAGCACTTGGTGAGCGATTGATGAAAATGATTGAATCAGGCAAATGGAATGCAGAGATGGAGTTGAATCCAAAGCGACTTGGTGTGGTGCGGATATCCATGGCGTTAGACAATAACGAAATGCAATTAGCCATGTCATCTAACAATTCAGCAGTAAGAGATTTGTTGGAAGGCTCATTGGCAAAGTTAAGGGATGGGTTGAATGAGTCTGGTATAACCCTAGCAAACGCATTTGTCGGTCAAGATTCTACGCAGGATGAATCAAAAGGATCATTCGCAGATAAGGATGAAAACGGTGACAATAGAGTCGCATTCTCGTCTTCAGATAGAGTGGCGAATCAAGACGAAGAGAAAGTGGTGAACGTTGTAAAACACAACGGCGATCTTGATACTTTTGCGTAACAGATGATTTTTACAAGTTAAGCATATTAGAAATTAATTGGGGTCAACGATATGGCTGAAGAAGAAAAACAAGAGAACAATGATGCGGAGTCTGGCAAGAAAAAATCAGGCTTAATCAAAATTATTATCATTGCTGTATCGGCACTATTGCTCGTTGCTATTAGTGTTGGGGTTACGCTGTACCTGACAGGCTTTTTTGACGTCAAAAAAGAACAAGATTCGACTCAAGTTATCGAACAACTCGAAGAAACCATGTATGACGCAGATGGTAAGCCGATAACAGACAAGGGGCCACAGAAAAAACCAAAAGAAACGCCAGAAGCTCAAAAGTTTGAGCAAAGTTATCAAGACTTTAAGTCTAAGTTTACAGTCAATGTGCCTGGAACAAAAAAATACGTTCAGTTTTCGCTGTCTGTAATGACTTACTATGACGAAAGAGTTTTAGGTAATGTGGATAAGCATGAAACCGCATTGAGATCATCTGTGATTGGATTGGTCTCGCTGGAGCCAATTGAAAGCTATCAAACAGCTGAGGGTCGAGCGAGTTTATTGGAGCGAATAAAGCAAAGACTCAACGGCGTCTTAATGAAATATGAAGACTTTGGCGGAATTGAAGAAGTTTATTTCACCGAGTTTGTTATTCAGTAAGTTCATATGAGCCCTTCATCTAAATTACTTTCGCAAGATGAAATTAATGCATTAGTGAATAGTGCAGGCGATGATGCGTCTGAGTTTAGCTCCCCAGGCATCTATCGTTCAGCGCCAGATGCAAAGGCCTATGACCTTGCTAGCGAGGATAGTGCGCTAGTTTCGCATTTGGGTGCATTGGAAATGATCTCTGATCGTTTCGCGAGAATGTTTCGAGTATCACTATCTTCGATGCTGAAATATCAGCCGAAAGTGGGGCAGTCGGAATTAAGAGTTATGTCTCATGCTGAGTTTAGTAAAGGATTAAAGCCGCCTTTATCATTAAACTTAGTAAAGCTTGAAGGTCTTAGGGGTACATCCTTAGTTACGATTGAGCCGCAAATAATCTTCAACTCTCTCGATAGATTTTTTGGTGGCGGTGGTAAGTCACGCACTACTGTTGAAGGTATGCGTGAATTCACACCAACGGAAACGAGAGTTATTCAGCTTTTAATTAAAAGCGTCTTTGAGGATTTAGAGGCAGCATGGTCTCCCGTTTATAAGCTAAAGTTTGAATATTTAAATTCTGAGATAAACCCGGCCTTCGCTCAAATAGTTGACGACCCTGACCTTGTTATTGTTTGCCAATATCACATTGAAATGGCGAATGGCATTGATGGGAATATTCAGATTGTTTATCCATTTGGTGCAATGAAGCCAATTGGCCACCTCTTAAAAGGTCAGTTACAAGCTGACTACGCTGATGAAAGGGATCGGCAGTGGAAGCGGCAATTAAGAGCTTGCGTAAAAGATGTTGAGCTCAAGCTTAAATCTGACTTGGCTTACCCAAAGATATCGTTGTATGACCTAATGAATCTCAGAGTTGGCGATATCATTCCAATAAAGATGCCTGAAACAGTAGTAGTTCAAGTGGAGAATATGCCAATGTATGAAGGTATATACGGAACAGTTAATGGACATTCAGCTATAAGGCTACTCGGACTAAAAAAGGATGAAGAAGTATGAGCGACAATATGAATGAAGACGCTGTTAATTCGGGTGAAACAGAGGAGCTGGTGTCTTCTGCTGTTGAAGCCGAATCAAAAATTGCCACGCTAGAAGACGAGATTGATTTAGATGTACTTCAGAATATTCCTGTAACACTATCTGTGGAGGTGGGGCGTACTAGTATGCAAATTAAAGACCTCCTAAAACTGAGTGAGGGAAGTGTGATTGAGTTAGATCGTGTTGCGGGTGAGTCGATTGATTTATTAGTCAATAATACGGTGATAGCACGTGGCGAAGTTGTGGTTGTCAATGAACGTTATGGCGTTCGATTAACTCAAGTTTTGGATGCCGCTGATCGCCTTCGTAAGATTTAATCCACGCAATATAAATTTTTCATGGAGCAGCAACTCTCATTTTTGCAGCCAATTCTTGGTTTAGTATTTGTTTTGATACTGATTGGCTTTCTTTTTTGGATGATCAAGAGCCTCCAAAACAAAAAAAACATTTTCGGTACTCGTTCTATTCAAATTATCGAGGCCACATCAGTAGGAACGCGGGAAAAAATTATACTCGTTGATGTTGGCGATAAGAGGCTAGTTCTTGGGGTTACAAGCCAGAATATCAATGTGCTGACTGAGCTGCGGCATGAGGCACATGATGAGCCTAAAACCGACTTTAGTAAGACATTGAAGCAGGCCGATAAAGTCGAGAGTAAGTCATGAGATTCAATAATTACCAAAGAATTGCCTTAATGCTGTTTGCAATGCTGGTGTTAAGTAGTATCGCTGTGGCACAAGAGTCTTTTATGCCTGGAGTGATTGTTCAGAATCTTCCTGAGGGTGGGCAAAGTTATAGCCTAACGTTGCAGATACTCGCGCTGATGACAATGCTTACATTGTTGCCGGCTTTGCTTTTAGCGACAACATCCTTTGTACGCATAATTATCGTGCTCTCTATTTTGAGGCAAGCGCTAGGCACAATGCAGACACCGCCAAATCAGGTGTTAATAGGTTTAGCATTATTTTTGACCTTTTTTGTTATGGCTCCGGTATTTGAGAGAGTGAATAACGATGCACTACAGCCATTTTTAGACGGCAAGATAGAAGCACAGGCGGCATTAGATAATGCAGTAAAGCCAATGCGTGCGTTTATGCTTACCCAGACAAGGGATGCAGATGTTGAATTGTTCGCAGATTTAGCGGGAGAGAAAGTGTTAGAGGATAAGGATGAAATGCCATTGCGTATTCTTATTCCTGCATTTATGACAAGCGAGTTAAAGACAGCATTCCAAATTGGATTTATGATTTTTATACCTTTTGTGATTATAGACCTTGTTGTTGCAAGTGTGCTTATGGCGATGGGTATGATGATGCTGTCTCCAATGATGATTTCATTGCCATTTAAATTGATGCTATTTGTTCTAGTTGATGGTTGGTCATTAACCCTTGGAACTTTAGCCGGTAGTTTCTTTTCTGGGGCGTAAACTAGACATGACACACGGTGAGGTGATTGATATTGGGAGAGAGACATTGCTAATGATCTCTTACATATCTGCACCACTATTATTGGCTGCATTATTTGTGGGTCTTTTGATTGGTGTTGTACAGGCCGCAACATCTATTAATGAAATGACATTAAGTTTTATTCCCAAATTAATTGCTTTGGTGGTTGCAATATATTTCTTTGGGAGTTGGCAGCTATCTGTTTTAGTAGACTTTACCGTAAGGCAGTATGAGCGGATTGGCATAATGCTGGGAGGATGAAATGTTCCTCGTTATGCAAGACATCTTATCAGCTTTCTATTCATTTCTCTGGCCATTCTCAAGAATTAGTGCGGCATTGTTAGTGGCGCCCGTATTTTCGGCTCGATCGGTTTCGTTAAGAATTCGATTGGTAATTGCTGTTGCCCTGACCTTTGTAATTTATCCGCTACACCAATGGCCCGTTGTCAATGTATTAAGTTCTTCTGGCTTCATGCTTTTATTGCAGCAATTAGCAATAGGTATAGTCATGGGGTTGGTAATTCAAATAGCCTTTTCTGCAATAAGTGCAGCGGGTGATTATATTGCTGTATCAATGGGCCTTAGTTTTGCCATGATGGCCGATCCTAACAATGGACATCAAACTCCCATTCTTTCACAGTTATTCGTCATCATAGGTACTTTGTTATTTCTGGCGCTCGGTGCGCATTTAGTATTGATCCAGATGTTGCTGGATGGTTTTAAATTAGTTCCCGTTGATACAGTTATTGTTGATCGAGATTTGATTTGGAATTTTTTAGCCTGGTCAGGGATTATTTTTTCAGGCGGAATGATGATTGCGCTGCCTGTGATGATGACCCTGTTGGTGAAAAATATTGCTATGGGTGTTGTATCTAGGGCCGCTCCCTCTCTTAATGTATTTGCAGTTGGTTTTCCCGCTGCAATGCTTGTTGGTTTTGTTTCGTTGGTGGTTTTAATGCCTTCGATGGCTTCGGGCATGGATGGATTATGGATTGATGGATATTCAAAGATAAAAGAGTATCTAGGTATATTGTGATGTCTGAAGATACTAGCCAAGAAAAAACAGAACAACCCACAGCTAAAAGGCTCTCTAAAGCTCGTGAAGATGGGGATGTAGCTCGTTCAAAAGAGCTATCTATGGCAATGATAATGATAGTAACCAGTGGCTTGTTACTCTTCGTTGGTGATGTCATTGTTGGGCAGTTGAAAAGCTTAGTAAGTGATGGTTTAACCCTAACTCGTGAGCAGTTGTTTAATAAAAACATAATGCCAATTTATTTCTTCTCTGAACTAGGAAGAGCTTTATGGTCTATAGCGCCACTGCTGTTTATTACTTTTTTCGTTAGTTTAATTACGCCTGCTTTGATGGGGGGGTGGGTGTTCTCTATGAAAGCGGCCATGCCAAAGGTCTCTAAGCTAAATCCAATCAAAGGATTAGGGCGAATGTTTGGCGTAAAAGCTGCTGTTGAATTACTTAAAGCAATAGCAAAGTTTTTTATTGTATTGATTGTCGCCTTGATGGTTTTGGCTTGGTACTCAGATGCACTATTTGGGCTGGGCCACGTACCTATGTTGCCGGCCTTCAACGCTGCAGGAGAGGTATTGGCTTGGGGTGTTTTTTATATGTGTTTGTCACTAGTTCTGATTGCGGCAATTGATGTTCCTTTCCAAGCATATCAGCACAATAAAAAATTAAAAATGACACTTCAAGAGGTTAAGGATGAGCTTAAAGATATTGAGGGTAGGCCTGAAGTAAAGTCAGCAATAAGGCAAAAGCAACGTGAAATTGCAATGAATAGAATGATGCAAGATGTACCGTCGGCCGATGTTGTTGTTGTAAACCCAGAGCACTATTCGGTAGCGCTGAAATATGACAAAGATGCTGAAGGTGCACCGCGTGTAATTGCAAAAGGTGTGGACAACATCTCAGAAAAAATACGTGAAGTGGCCAATGAAAATAGTATAGAGATCATTAGAATGCCTGTTTTAGCAAGAGCACTTTACTATACGACTGATATACAAAGTGAAATACCTGAGCCACTATACTTGGCAGTAGCCCAGGTCCTTAGCTATGTATATGCGTTAAACGAAAAAACAATAGCTGAGAGGGATATAAAAATGCCCGAAATCACCGTACCTGAAGAATATATTTTCGATGAGAACGGAAAATCTGCATTTGCTTAAAGAGTAGGTTATGAGTAACGAAGACAGTGATAAAAAAGTATTCCGAAGAGTAATCCCAGATTCATCTGAGGCTACTGCATCCTCGGCGAATCAGAACGAATCACAAAGCATAAAAAACGCTGAAACAGGTGTTGTAATCGATGAGCCAATAAGTGGTGTTGTCCTAGAAAAATTTTTCTTGGATGATCTAGCGGAATCTAATACCGATGACATAAGGCTGACGGGGAATCCTAAGAGCAATCAATCGGCTGGTGATGTTTCATTAAAAAATACTCAGCAAAGTTCGTCTAGCGATATAAATCTGTATACAGACGAAAATCCTGAAGGCGCCTCAGTGGATGTACATTTGGAAGGGGGCTTAGATTCTGCTGGAACCAATGTAGATTTATCTATAGATAGTGACAGTGCTGGATCGTCAACAAATATAAATCAAACTGGTACGGTCTCATCAGGCGGAAACGATGTTTCGTTAAACACAACAAAAAAACATAACGTGGTAACGAATGTTGAATTTGAAGCTGAGAGAGACCAATTAATCACTAATACAAAGCTTGAGATGGATAAGCAACTAATGCTTAGTACAAAATTACAAGCTGAAGCTCAGGCGTTGAAAAGTAGTTTGGATGCAATTGTAGAAGATGCTAATGAGTCTTACGCCACTATTGAAAAAACAGTAGTTGAAGTAGAGCGGGCAAGTAAAGCTAGTAAATTACCTGGGCGTTTGGCAATGCGTTTAGAGGGTGTTAAGAGCAACACTGTTAATATAAAGAAAACCATTGATGATCTTAAGATCCGAAAAGAAGGACTTACCAAGAGGAATAAGTCATGAGTGATATGGAAAAAAATACTGATCAAGTGGCTAATAATGATGAGCTCATAGAAATGGATACATCAGGCGAAGAGCAATTAGATCAAGCCACCCAAGATGCTAATGAAAATAACGCAGAAGCAACGGATGAAGAGACATCTGATGTTGATGCCTCAGATAATGCTGCATCTGAATCTGCCGAGCCAAATACTATGGAGTCTATTGCAGAGATCATGTTGGACTCTGCAGATGCCGCAAACTTAGCTGCAGAGACGGCTAATGCATCTTCAGAGCTTATTATTAATAGTGTTGCTGAATTTAATGAGACTATTGCAGCTGTCCAAAAAAAGCAATATGTCACATTTTGGGCTTTTAGTGCGCTAATGCTTGTAGGNCTGGCTGTTGGAGCTGTTTTACTGGAGCGTCTAACAGCGAGTGCATTGCAAGCGGATGAAATTATGCTAACTGTTGGTAAACGTGTCGTTCAAATGGATGCGGATGTAAAACGCATGGATGGGTTGAGAAAGGAGCTTGATGAGTTAAACGAGACACATCAGATGCTAGCAATACAAATTTCCGATTCTATTTACACTATGAAAGGTTTTGAGGAAAAAGCAGTTGCTCGACAAGAAAAAGCTGAAGAAAACACGCTGCAACTTCTTGAAAAGCTTTCAGGTAGGGTTGGTGTCAAGTTTGATAAATTCCTATTAGATAATAAAAAGCTCAAAGAAGAAGTTAATAAAAATTCAGTTAGCCTTGCTAAGGTGGGTGACGAGCTAGAGGAGTTATCCATCCGAGTCAATGAGATGAGAGATCAGGAGTTGGTTAAAAAACTAGAAGCGTTGATTACACTTGAGCAAAATAGATACTACGAAGCTCTTAAGCCAAAGACTTCAATTACAGCAGGTAAAAGTGGTGAAGTTAAGGTTGATAAAAATAATCAAGAGGAATGTGTTCCTCAACTAGGCGTGCCTTGTAAGTGATTCTTTGGTGACAAGTAAATGTATCTGAGGGTATTCCCAATTGCTGTTTCATGGGCAATAGCGGCTCTTTTTTCATTGCTAATTATATTGGTTGTTTATACCTGGAGTGAAAGACTGCCTGATTTTATAGATGACACTGATTTGGCCTATCAGGTTAATGAAATGGACGTTTCTCAAGATAAAGCGGCATATTTTGTTAACGGGGATCGTTCGGATAATGCCCAATTACCTTTAGCTAAAGAGGTTGAATCACCTGGTCGTGGGAACGGAGCCATTACTGAGGTAGATATGACTGATGATACTAATGCTTCAGAGTCGACTACAGATGAATCCAGTAGAGAAGCCCTCATGTCTTGGAATGCTGTTGTTGTAGTACCTGCTGCTAATGTGCGCGAAATACCGGGCGTTGAAACAAAAATCGTAATTCAGCTTAAAAAGGGTGATCGTTTGTTTGTTACAGAAACCAAAGACGATTGGTCTAAAATTTCTGGTGTGGATGGTTACCCGGATATAAAAGATGTTTGGATATACTCGCCCCTAATCTCTAAGGATATTCATTAAGGATATCTAATCCATTGCTCTTGTGGAGTGTGGGGAAATTTCTTTCCTGATTTATAGCTAAAGACATAACTGCGAATATCATCTAGTGATGGAATGATGATTTTTTCTCCGACTAATGGGAAATCACCATTACCTCTAAAAAATGCATTCGGATTTTTTAATAGAATTATCTTTTGAACTATCTCTTGGTTGAGGGGAGTGTTCCCGTAACTATTCATTGCAAGCTTTTCTAAAGTATCTTCAGATGTGATGATGTGTTCTTGGCTTGGCTTTAAGTTACTAGGCTCTTGTGTAAGGCTGCGCTGTGTTTGGGCGAAATCTGAAAGTAATACCGCTAACGCTTGCTCATTGGCAGAGTCCTGGGCTGTGTCAGCTACGCTACTCAGGTTAAGCAATAGTAGCGCGACTGAAAGAGATGTTTTAGATAAGGTGTTAATTTTCATATCAGTCATCTTGAGTTAAAAAGGGATTACAATTTTTTGTCCAGTTGAGGTGTTACTAGAATAGCCATTTATTAATTTAAGCATTGATTCTTTCTTTCTTACCGTCTCAACACGATACAAACCAATTGTTTGATCGGCGTTTGATGATGAATAAATTTGTAGTTTCATGCCATCATTGAGTAGTAGCAAGTGTTGCCCTTTAGAAAGGCCGTGTTCGCTCCCGAGAGTTAAATCAATGTTGTTGTTGTTATATGATGCTTTAGCTCGTATAGGAAGACAATTCAATGACTGTTGTATTTTTTTCCAGTCACGATTTAACCAATCGTTAATGGCAACTTCAGACTCTTGAATGTTATTAACAGGGTTGACACTTACCTTAGGCAGTACATATTCAAAGGATTCGTTATTAGGAAGATGTACTCTTATCCCGATACGCTTTTTTTGCTCGCTTAAATTTGGGTTAACCAGTTTTGGTAAAGCTAAGGGTAAAGTTATTAATGATTTTCCAGCGCTGGCAATAGATGAGGCAACCTGGCCTAAAGTTAGCGCTTGGTCATTGGCATCATAATCAGGATTGTCTTTATTGGTTTCAAAGCTCGACAAATAAATGCGGTATTGATTGTCAATATTGTTTGAACTTAGAAAACTTTTATCATAGACATGGCTTTGCTCGCCTTTTTTTACAGTGTCAATAAAAATTGTGTTGAGGTTGTAATTCAGTTTCTTCGCAAGTAATGCTTTTGTTGTTTGAAGAGCGTTAATTACATCATTATCGGGTGGGGCTGAGTGTTCAGGGCTGTTGATAATAAGAGAAATTTCTTTGCGTAAGCTTGGTTTTGAAGCCGTGCATGTCATTTTTCCATGTTTAGATTTGTTGTTAAAAGAATCGTCTTTAAAAATAACTCTAATGTTGGCTCGGTATAAACCACCAAGCTTTCTCTCATTCTCAATAATCACTTGATGTATAGGAAGATTGGCCTCTAAAAAAATGTTTTCTTTCAAATTTCCTGTTGGCCCAATGTGGCTATGGCTTATTAAATGACTAGATTGAGACATTGCAATTTTTTGTAGGCCATCTGCAATAGCATCCATTCTTGCTTTTGCCATTTGCTCAATCGATGGTGAATGACTGTCCTGAATAATAGCGCTGCCCTCAGCAACTGCACTTTTTGGAGCAGCATTCGCTATATTGAAAATACACCCAAAAGCAAAACACACCAAAACAAAACTATGGAAAACGGATTTCATGCAAAGACCTATAGTTCAAACTTATTTGATGAAAATATGCCTGATCTCATTGACTGTTTTTTCATCTAGTTCTAATCGGGTCATATAAGCATCATCACCGATAGGTGTGATGCTGATCAATTTTGCACCATAGATTAGACCTTCAACGTGAGCACGAATAGTGTCACTAGTTGTCACCATGTCTTCAACCGTTGTCGTTGAATTTACATTTTGACCAAATACTTTTTCTGTAAGGTTGCGATAAGCATCTATCTTTGATGCCCTGATAGCCATCAATCTTCGTTGAGAGGGATTGTCGCTCATCTGGGCGCTTATATTTGCGTAGCCATCGCTGGAAATAACCTTTTCTTGGAAGACGAATTGATTTTGGGTTTCTAGAGATGAGGGTTTTACATACCCATAGGTATGATTTTGTTGGTGACATCCCGCAGTCGCGACACTGATAAGAATCAAACTGAAAAGTCTTGTAAACACTGTGATCTCCTGATGTCACAAATTTGTGGCAAACACCTAGTATTTTTATCGGCAAAAAAAACAAAACCTTTAATTAGCACTCATTAAATAGACTTAATCTTAATCTAGTATTGGCACTAATTTTGCTGCTTCAGTTACCTAAATAAACGATTTTTAGTAAGCAATTTAAAAGCCAAGTTTGGTCGGGAATTATCTAGCAAAGAGAATTCTAAATAAATTATTTATTTATCAATAGTTTAACGGAAATATGCTTGTGCGTTTTGCCTTGCTTAATTTAATTTGGATATTAGGTAACCATTAAAAATGGTCGAAGCTCTGACACTTCATTTGTCAAATATTTGGCGAAATTTTGCACTTCCCGGGATGTCGTCATTGGCAATTCCAGTCGTGCTGTTTTGCATTATTGTGATGATGGTTGTGCCATTGCCTGCAATCTTATTGGATCTATTTTTTACGGCAAATATTGCTCTATCACTAATTATCGTAATGATTTGTATTAGTGCAATGAAGCCCCTAGATTTTTCATCTTTTCCAACCGTCTTGTTGTTCGCGACATTGCTAAGACTAGCCCTCAATGTTGCATCGACAAGGGTTGTTCTTGTAGATGGGCATACTGGTCCTGATGCTGCAGGAAAGGTAATTGAGTCCTTTGGGGATTTCATAATTGCGGGTAATTACCTGATTGGCATCATTGTGTTTAGCATCCTAATGATTATTAATTTTGTTGTTGTGACAAAAGGTGCTGGAAGGGTCTCTGAGGTGACCGCTAGGTTTACTCTCGATGCTATGCCTGGTAAGCAAATGGCTATTGATGCAGACCTGAATGCGGGGATTTTGACAAAAGACGAGGCAAAAGCCCGTCGTCAAGAGGTTGCTGCAGAGTCTGAGTTTTACGGCTCTATGGATGGTGCAAGTAAATTTGTCAAAGGCGATGTCATTGCGGGCATCATTATTTTAGCCATCAATATTATTGGTGGGCTGATTATAGGTACGGCGTTCATGGAATGAGTTTTAGCAACGCAGCTGAAACGTATGTCCTTCTCACTATTGGGGACGGCTTAGTCGCTCAAATTCCTTCTTTATTATTAGCTACAGCGACGGCAATTATCGTTACTCGAGTATCTACAGATTCGAAAATGCATTCTCAATTGAAAACGGAGATGGGTGGATTTCAACCATTGGCAGTTACTACTGGGGTTATGTTGGTGCTAGGACTTATTCCAGGAATGCCCAATATGATATTTCTGGTATTAGCGCTTATCTCCGGGGCCTTGGCATACATTTCTTATAAAAGTTCGCTGAAACAACCAGAGGCGGTTGGTCTTTATGATGATGAAAATGAAACTGAGGAAATCTCAGAACTTTCATGGGATGACGTGCCAAGTTTAGATGTGATTGGACTTGAGGTTGGCTATGCCTTGATCCCACTAATAGATAAAGAACAAGGTGGAGACTTGATGCAGAGAATCAAGGGGGTACGTAAAAAACTTTCACACGAATTAGGGTTCTTAATTCACACCGTTCATATCAAAGACAATTTAAATCTTTCCCCAAACCAATATCGTATCAATATTAATGGAGTAGTTAGGGGGCAGGGTGAACTTATGCCTGGGCGTGAGTTGGCGATTAATCCCGGTGTTGGGCACGGATCTCTGGAGGGTGTAAAAACTCGTGATCCAGCATTTGGTTTAGAGGCCGTATGGATCGATGCATCACAAAAAGAATATGCGCAGACTCTTGGCTATACCATTGTCGATCCATCCACAACCTTAGCAACGCACCTCAATAAAATTCTTCAAGAAAATGCAAAAGAATTGATTGGCCATGATGAAGCACAGCAATTATTGGATCAGTTGTCGCAGACAGCTCCAAAGCTGGTCGATAGTTTGGTCCCACAGAAAATATCTTTAGGGGTATTTACAGCCGTCTTACAAAACTTGTTGGAAGAAGGCGTACCCATCAGGAATATGAAAGGTATTGTTGAGGTATTAGCTCAGTATGCGGATAAAACTCAAGATACAGATGCGCTTACATCAGCGCTACGCCCNCGACTTGGAAGGATGATTGTCCAATCATTATCTGACGTGGGNGAAGACATGTCTGTCATGACATTAGAGCCNGAGCTAGAGCAGATGCTGCATAACGTGCTCCAGCAGAATGGCGACATTATGGATGGAATAGAACCAAACCTAGCAGAGCAACTGTTATCAAACCTCTATAGAACAAGTGAAGAATTGGTAGATCAAGGTGTTCAGCCGGTTTTAATTGTGTCACCAAGTATACGGCTATGGGTTGCAAAATTTGTAAGGCACCGAATCCCTGGTCTTGTGGTTCTTGGGTTTAATGAGATTCCTGATGAACAAGGTATAAAAGTAGTAAGAACAATTGAGCGAAAAGCCAATGAAAAATTACAA
>BB_Man_B_Liq_inBBDRAFT_1000090_pt1 | contig 14128 bp, 15 predicted proteins | sample BBManParaguerPR_4_FD_10244 | JGI IMG/M metagenome (IMG submission 10244) | reverse complement strand
GACAACAATGTCATCTGCAGGTGTAGCACCACCAATTGAAGTACCAGGAATATCTAGTGCATTACCAACATTGTAACCAGTACCACCATTTGTTACTGTTACGGAATCAATATCACCATTCGCATCTCTGGTAATGGTTAATACTGCTCCATTACCTTGACCAGTTGCACTGGTTACTCCAGTGTACGTTTCACTTGCTTCACCAGCAAGTGTGGTTCCAGCAGTGTTGGATACAGTTTTAATTTCACCAGGACGCGAAATTCTTACTCTTTGGTCTGCACCATGGTCAACTACAGAAACTGTAATACCGTTGTTAAACGATCCAGCAGTTCTTGCTGCCCATTCATAATCATTACTTATTCTAGTTTCGAAATCGTCTTTGTTTTTGATTAGGAGATCAGTAGCAGAAGTGCCATCTGATTTAATATTTGCGTTCTTAAGTCCAAGATTTACAGTACCATCACCAGTGGAACGAATAACCGCAACTACACCACCATACTGAAGAATGGTGCTTGCAGCAAACCATGATTCATAGTTATAGTTATTTGGTCTTCCAAAAATATCTACAAGTTCTCTTTCACTTGAAATATATGTTACCTGATCGGTAGGACCTTTTTCAGCATCAATAGAAACAACAGCGATGTTTTGATCTGCTACTTGTAAAGTAGCTGTAACATCAAGTTCCTTTACTAATACTCCAGGAGAAGCTAATGCCATTTTTTATACCTCTATGAGATTTTTTTCTCAAAACTATTTATTATTTGCTACTGTTTCAGAGGGGAAACAATGCATGAACACACTACCAGTCAGGATATTCCCACCTTTGTGAAATAGTATCAACTAGTCGGGAATTGACAACTCTACGAATCGTGCAAGTTTTGCATTCGTATGAATATGAGGAGGGTAGCGCTCCTCTGTCCTTTCTAGTTTTATAAAAATCTGTCAGTAAATCTTTCTCTTTCCCACAAGATCTACATGTTCTAGTAGAGAAAATTAAATGTTCTAAAGAAAAATTTTCTTCTATGTCCATTACTTATACTCCCACATATAGGACATGTCACCATATTCATCTACTTTATTCCAAACATCTCCAGCCTCATCAACATAAGTATCTTCATCATCAACACCAGTTAAGATAAATCCAAATGGTGCCATATCTTCTTCAATAGATTCACGTTGATCCTCAAAGATTCTCTTTCTAACATCGTCAGAAGTTAATTCTCTGAAGTAATCCTGTACAGCTAACCAAGCAAAAATAACAAGACACATTGCAAGGTCATCATTACATCCCTCTTCAGCTTCAAAAGATTGTTTCTTTTGAATAAATGTTGTCATCTCAGCAATAATATCATAGTCATTGATTAGTAACTTATCATCCTCAATCAAAGCTTTAAGGTTAGAACATCCAGTCTTCTTGACAGTAGATGTCATCTTCAAACCTAATTGTGATTTATGAGAGAATCCCTGTCCAACAATTTGACCAGCACGTCCTCTCATTGCACACATGAGAAGGTTTTCATATTCCATATCGAATTGCATGATGTCAGCAACTTGACCACCAATATCATTCACCTCACATAGTACATATGCTTTATTATAACTTCTTGCGACTGGATCAATAATATTTGGGAACAGCAATGGTTTAATCATGTTGTTCTTATACTTTGCAACAACCTTATATGGTATAGTAGTAATGTCTACAACAACAAATGCTGAATAGTCATTACTAACACCTCTAGATACGTCAACCGTCATCACATATTCATGGTCTGGTATCGGTTGTTCATATACATCCAATCCATTACGTCTCTCCAGTGGATCTTCATAGACCATCGTTCGAAGTTTAGATGCAGCAATCAGAGTATCAACAGATCCTAAGAACTCACACTCAAACTCCTGAGTGAACTGTCGTTCTGATGTGTTTTTGATCGTCTGATCCTTCCAGGCAGCGTCTCTACCAGGTACTTGAGACCAATGGACCTCTGTAGTCGTATATTCGTTCTTTCCTCTCTCAGCGTCGTGCCAGAGTTTGTAGAACATGTTCATCCCATTTGGGGTTGAGATGATAATAACTTTAGTAGATTTACCAGATGAAATAGTAGGATATACAGACGAGAAAAATTGTTCTGCAATATGATTCGGAACGAACGCAAATTCGTCCAAGAAAATAATGTTAAATGACATACCTCGGACAGCAGAACTAGATGTAGATGCTGCAAGGATCTTTGATCCATTCTCTAGTTCTACATTACCTTTGTTCCATGCCAAAATACCATGTTGCATCCACTTCGGAAGATTCTCATACGCCAATTGTAGACGTGAAAGAAGTTCTCTCGAAGTAGATGCTTTGTTTGCTAGAATACCAATGTTTACATTATCATTAAATATAATATAATGTAGTAGATAAGAAACAACAGTAGTAGACTTACCAGTCTGTCTTGGTAGTTTAGCGATATTAAATCTATTTTCATGAAATCTCTGCACCATCTCCTCTTGGAAATCGTACATACTAAATGGTACTAAACCTTCATCAAGAGAAACAATCTTGATGTAGTTCCTAGCAAAATATACTGGATCGTCTTTACATTTAAGGAACTCTAAGACTTGTTCCTCCGTAAATTCAATCGGAGTATTTGCTTTCTTTAGATTAGGATTACCAAGATATATGCTACTATCTGTCACGTCATATTAATCAGTTGTAAATATTTAGTTATCCCATTTATCTTTTTGTTGTTGTCCAAACGATTCAAGATCCGACAAACGTTTTGCCCAAGTATCTCCAGAATCAGAACCTTTGCACGGATTGATACAAGTACTATCTCCTAGTTTGTTACAAACCAGACCAGCGAGATCATGTGGGTCACCTTCCCTACCAGTTCCAGACCAGTAGTGTTGACCATTCAACCAAGTAGCTCCACACTTCGGACATTCCTTCCTTTCTAATTTAAGGTCGGACAGTTCTCGGTCTGATTCCATGATAGTCTCCTAAAAGGTACGTCATAATTATACCAAGCTATTTAACTATGTCTGTATCCCTTAAGACTAATTTAAGACTTAAAAAGAAACCATTAAGGATTATCTACTATCAGTAAATCAAACATCGAAGATACCGTACAATTACTGCCTGTATATGTTCTTACATCAATATCAGTCTTTTCGGTAAACCTAATTGGAATAGTAAACAGTGTGTGCATGTTACTTCCATAGAGGTTTAGTTCACTGGCAACTCTGAACACTCCATTCTCTGGTCTATGAAACATTCTCACAGAATTTTCCTGATTCTTGTTTTGGGTTGCGGCGAAAGATTTTAAATATGCAGTCTTTCCAGCAGGAACTGTATAGTATGCTACCTGGGTTTGTCCCATTCCTGCACTGATATAACAGATAACAGTAGAACCGTGTTTAATATCGATATTCCCAACATTAGTGACACCAGATGCAATAAATGCTCTATGCACTCTCAGAAACTGTTGATTGCCAGTTACATCGTTAGTCCCATCTAGAGATAGAGTTTCAGAAACTTCATTGTAACTACCGTCTAATCCCTGAATGGTAATAGTTTCACCACCAGTATTTGCGGTGTCACTATCAGTACCAGAACTAGATGCAACAGTAACTACAGATGCACCTGTTGGAAATGCATATGCACCACCTTTAGACCAAACAGTATCATAAGTAGCTGATGTTGTAGTCACAGCACCAAACTTATGAACATTTGCCATACCAGGAGTTAACCCAGCAGAAATATTGATCTCATTGTTTAACGATGATCCACATGCACCGATGTTTCCATGTTCATCGGCACAAATAAACACTTCAAAGTTTGTAGTGTCTTGTGCCCTATATGATTGGGTATCTTTATTCCACTGAGCCATTTGATTATCCTGTTATTGGTGTATTGTCTTTGTCATGTCTCTGATAAGCAGCTGGTGTTCTAGTTGTATTATCAGAATTCCTTGCTTGGTAGGTTCCAGGAGTTCTAGTTGTGTTATCTGAATTCCTTGCTTGATAATCTCCGTTGAAGTCTTTCCATTGTAGTTGAGACCATCCTTCAGTCCCACTGAAATGTGTGACTGTATTAGATGTAGGTTGGGTTGAATCTGCAGTATTTGTTGTATCGTGTCTTACGTAGTTTGAGTTAGCCATATCAGCAGTTCCAAGCTCTTAGTGATTTGTTGATTCTGCTATCTGGATCTCTAGCAGTTTTCTTAGATGTTAGTTTTTTCTTCATCCCTTTCATTCTAGCGCAAAAGGATGCGCGACGGGGATTTCCAACCTTTTTGCTTGGTGCCTTAAGGTCGCTTCCAGGATTTTCTCTTTCGTAAGATTTTCTGCCTTTCTCGTTAAGACCTCCAGATTTTTTCTTACCTTCTTTTCTTGTCCAGGCTGCGCCTTCGGTGAATTGGACATTTTCGTTCTTGGCAGTCCTCGCCGCCTTTTTGAAAGCATCCTTCGCGGGGTAGTCCTCACTACCAGGACGCGCTGGACGCTCTCCTCGCTTACGCTTTGCGTGGATATTTGCGTAGAGACCACGCTTAGCTTCAGCTAATTCTTTAAACTCTCTAAAATTCTTCATCACTAACGACGAGGGTTTACCTATTATTTATCTGAATTCATCTGTTTAAGCATCTTTTGGAGTTCGGATGTACTACCAACAAACATTGCATTAGTCACATTAGTTGGACCTCTTTGTTTCTCTTCAGAAACTTCTTTAACTTTTTTCTGGAGATCCATCAATTTATCTGATATATCAGCAACGTTCTTAATGAGGTTGCCAGCGACTTCATACGCTCTTGGATGATCAGAGTTCTGTGCAACATCTAATATACCATTAATAGCTTCTTGACCCTTTTCAATGAGATTATAGAGTTGACCTCTAGTATACTCATAATCATTTTCCACATCTTTTGTAGAAGAAACTTTTTTTAACTCTTTTGAAGTTTCTTCCGCTTTTTCTAATGTAGATTCTACATTAAAAGTTTTATCTAGATTTTCAAATGTGTCTGACATAATCAATACTCAGTCCAAGTTTCATTAAATCCGAAGTTATCATCTGCTTCTACATAAGCATCGTCCAGAGAGTTGATGATTGAGAACTTCTGTTCACCAATACCAGCAGTTGTAATATCTACTCCATAACCACGTTGAGCATTGTATTTCGTTCCAGCAACTCTGAAGTTATCATTATCCAACTTGATAATATAGTATTCATTTTCATTGGCAAGACCACCTGCAGGAGTACCACCACTACCAACTCTATAAGTTACAAAGTCACCAGTAATGAATCCATGATTCTGTAGTGTAAATGTATTACTATCAACATTGATAGAGGTTACACCAGAACCATCTTGGTTAAAGTCTTCCAGTGCTTTGGGAGTCGCACTGTAACGTACATAACGAGATCCAGCATTGATTGCAGTACCAATATCAACATTAACAGTTCTGATGACATCCTGAGTTGCAACAGGACCGTATAGATAAGTCTTAGCTGTAAAGTTTAGGGTGTGAATAAGTGCTCTTCTCTTTCTAAAGTCTCCTTCATAGTCATCTTGCATGGAGACATTACTAAGTACGATAGGAATATCTTTTACTTCGTTGGTAGTATCCACTAGTTTAACTGAAATGTTAAATACTGGTTGGAAATATGGGAGAATTTGTTCTAAGATTTGAACAGAATCATCATTATTTTTACTGATGATGTTTAATTCAAAATCTAAATTATATGGTACAGGAGAATATTGTTTGTATACTGCTTTTGTGTCTCCTGACTTTGGAGTAACACAGACATTGACTGGACTTAATTTTCTCGATGGATCATATGTAATACCATTCATTTCAAATGAAATTCTAGGTAACTGAATCTGAGCTTCTGCTCTACCATCCAACTGTGGTTCAGCATCTATACGAGCTAAAAACTTTTCCCTTGGACCATATGCCAAAGGAACTTTGATTGTTTGAATGATATTGCCGGATTTATCAGTTCTTCTCAACTCAATATTATTAAAAAGAGTACCAAAACCGACAATTGTTTTACGAATAATTTCGTGATAAAAGTGTGTACCTAACATTAGAAGACTCCCATGTCACCATATTCACCGAATGGATTACCTTCAGTCCAGTCTAGGATCTTATCTCCTTCCGACTCAAAGAAGTCATTTTCGGCTTCAGGATCGTTTTCATTTTCAATAGAACTAAACGTATTTATAGTCCACTCACTTCCACTGGTTTGACCAACTAAAGTATCATTATCAGTAAATGTACCAACAACATCTATTAACTCCAATTCTTTATTTGTTTTATCAAATCTTGTTACCTTACCAGTTGCTTCCTCTGGTGATGCACCAATAGTCACGGTTGGTGTACTTGTGTAACCAGATCCAGGATTGGTGATAGTTAAATTTACTACTCTATCTGATACTAATGTAGCTGTAGCAGTTGCTTGGACACCTCCAGTCGCTTGTGGAGCAGATATAGTAACTGATGGAGTTGTTGTATATCCAGATCCATTCTTATAAACAACTAAAGAACTAACAGTATCACCAGTTAATGTTGCATAAGCTTTTGCAGTCTTTGCTGTTGATTTTACAATTTCATGGAATTCTAAGTTACCCATGTTTGCAATAGTTGCAGTCGCTGCAGCATTCGTTCCAGTACCAATAATACTGACAACTGGAGCAGATGTATAATTACTACCTGGTTCGGTAATGTTTATACTGCTAACTGATCCACTGGTAACACTAACACTGGTTTCGGTGTTTACACCACCACCGCCTGTTAATGTGACCGTAGTTCCTGATCCATATCCAGAACCACCATTTGTAACTATTATATCCTTGATTCCATCTGTTAGATAGAACTTCTGAGTATATCCAATTTCTCTAGTAATCTTATCAATTTCTTCAACACCAGTCTCAAGTCTTTCACCTGAGTATTCCATTAGTTCTGCAACTAGACCATATGTTTGTATAGCGTCAAGCTGTCTGAATGGTTTTTCATGTTCCACAAATTTAATCTGGAACAACTGTTCTGTTAAAGGAAGATATATTACATCACCTTCATTTGGCCTAAAGTTTGACACCAAGTTATTTGATGATGAAATTAAATCCTCCCACCTTCTCTTTGCAACAATAAAAGTTGCTTCATCTGCAATTCTTACACCAAATTTAGTGAGTAGTGAACCATCTCCCTCAAATCCTTCATAATTTGAGATATACATTTCAATCAAATAGTTTTCATCAAACTTGGAAAGAACATCTTCTGTAAATAAATCATCTTCCTTTACTATCTCTCTAGGAAGATAATAAACATCATGTCCATAAATCTGTAGAGACTCAATAACTAAGTCTTCTACTAATCTTTGTTCTGAGGTTGTACCACCAGAGAAGTAAACGTTCTTAGCCATATCATCCTACAAAGTCAAGGGGTGGTAATTCGTAAGTACTGAGCATCTTGCTTTCTAGTTTTTCCAACTCAGCAAGAGCATCGTCATATAATTGTCTACCATTAAATTCAACACCACCAGGCATCTTAATACCAGTGAATTTAATTAGGTTCTGTCCCCATTGTTTTTTAATCAGTGAGGTTAAATATTCTTTTACAAATCTTTCGTTATATATTTTAGTAAAATTTGTTGGATCTAGAGCTCTATAACAATCGATAACAATGTGATCATTTACTGCAACTCTATTCCAATCAATATCTAAATATAATCTATTCTGGACTTTATTATATCTGATTGGTTTCTGACCTTCGAGTAAGAACTCTAGAGTCTGAATATACTGCATTGTCATCTCTAGATTTAAGATGTCATATGCATAAAAATTATAAAAATCGTTAAGGAAAAATTGATATCTAAATCCAAACATATTGTTGACATATGTATTGGAAATAGGAAGAATTCCTTGTATGCCAATAATATGATCTGGTACAGTTAAATAACCTCTACCTTCATCAAAGTTTAATGTCTTTGCAGCTGGTGTGATACCTAAGTTTGTATCTGATGCAGTTGTCGTTGTATTTCTATCAGAACCGTTATCTATATCGTCCTGGGTTATTTTGTATTTTAAATATACGCGCTCAACTCCATCGTAAACCCTTTCATTAAAAAGTTGAATAGTATCATCGATGAGATCTTCAACTTGATCTTCATCAACATTAATTTCAATAACTGGTTTACCTAATTTACGGAGACAATACTCCTTTAATTCAGACCTGCTGCTTGGCTTTGACATTATTTTGCTTTACTGGTGGTTTCTCATCATAATTTCCACCGTCATTAGATTCATTCTGTTTCATATTCTCGATCATGGTGTTTAAAGTCATAACACGAGACTCTAGGATCATATTCTGTTGATTCAACTGATTAATCCTATTGTTCATTACTTGCATTAGATTGTTCGCTTCTTCAGGAGACATAATTACCTCATAATTTTAATTATTTATCAGTATGTGCCACCATCAATTGTTGTAGTCCAAAGAGGAGTGCCATTAGAGTCTACAGTTAAAATTTGATATGAAGTGGTAGCATCAGAAGTTCCTGCTGCATCCGTTCTGGTCAATCTCTTATATTGATCAAAGAATGGGATACCTTTATTAGTACCCATTTCAAGTTTTACAGTATCAAAGTATGCTTTGCCAACAGTACCACTGAATACTTGTGAAGTATTTGTTGCATCAGGAATATAAGTGAAGTAGTAGTTAACTGTATCTTCAGAAATTCCAGACTCATCATAACCAAAGAAACCTTGTTTCAGACCACCATTATAGTACTTGAATTCAATACCACGATCCTTGTTATCATCTGCACCCTGAGTGAAAGTTAGAGTTACAGGAGCAGTATTAGTACTTGCTGCAATACCAGCAGTTAAGTTTGCTGTTAATGTAACTGTTGTAGTTCCAGTATTGATTGATTGAATTGTAGTTCCATTAGGAATTCCAGCGTTACCAGAAACAACGTCACCAACATTTAGACCATCAACATCATCGAGAATGATGTCTGCTTGTCCACTACTTGCAGCAGAAGTAACAGTCTTTTCACTGATGCTGTCTCCTAATGTAAAAACAGGATCATTAATGGTCATCTGAGTTGAATTGACCGTCGTGGTAGTGCCAGCAACTTGAAGGTTACCACGAACAACTACGTTACCACCAGAGTCTCCACCAGCAGGGAATGGGTCAATAGTAATTGTTTGAGCACTAGCGTTATCACTATAGATTGTTGAACCAACAATTCTTAGATCACCAAAGTCAACTTCAGTAGAAGCGTTACCGATGTTTAATGTGGTTGCAGCACCGAATGCATTAACGGTAGTTGCATTTGTATTAATGACATTGAATGTTGTTTGATTGGTAGTTAGATCGCCACCATCAACATTAACATCACCATCAACATCTAAATTATTGTTTACACTGGTAGTACCAGTTGCAGCACCAAGTTCTAGTGTAGTTGCTGCACCACCAATGTTTAGTGTTGTAGCAGTTGTATTTGCAAGATTAAAAGTGGTTGTTGAAACCGTAAGGTCTCCACCATCGATATTTACGTCGCCGTCAACGTCGAGATTGTTGTTGATGTTAGTAGTACCAGTTGCGGCACCAATTTCAATCGTTGTACCTGCGGTAGCAAAGTTTACTGTAGTTGGGGTTACAAGAAGATTAAATGCAGCGGTCGTACCGTCTAAATCACCACCATCAATAGAAACATCTCCATCAACATCTAAGTTGTTGTTAATGTTTGTGGTTCCAGTTGCAGCACCAATCTCTAATGTGGTCGCAGCACCAGCAAAATTAACCGTAGTTGATGTGGTATTTACTAGATTAAATGTAGTTTGTGATGTAGTTAGATCATTACCATCTACATTAAGATCTCCACCTAAGTCCGTATTACCAGTCGCATCAACATTGAAGTTACCCGATGCATTACCAATTACTAATGTAGTTGCTGCACCAGCAAAATTAACTGTAGTTGCTGTAGTATTGAGTAAGTTAAAGGAAGTTTGATTGGTTGTAATATCACCACCATCAACATTCAGATCATTATCGATATCAACATTACCAGTACTAAATGTAATTAATTCAGATGAATCTGTAGTATCAATTGCAATATATTGATTTGAACCTTCTTTTACTACAAATGCATCAGCAACGTTATCTTCAATAATATTATTGATTGAAGTAATTGAATTACCTAGATTTAGTAATTCTGCATCATTAGTAGTATCAATATCAATATACTTATTAGAACCTTCTTGGACTACAAATGCATCAGCAGTGTCATCTTGAATATTAAAATTAACTGCATTTGCATATGAAATATTTCCAGTTAGATAAACATTACCATCTACATCAACATTGAATTTATCCGCACCACCTACAGATAAGTTAAGTAGTCTGGAATTTGTACTAGAAGCGGTGTTAGTTACATCTAAATCAATACCATAAAATACTGCAGATGCATTGTTCCATGTTGATGAAACATTTACTAGAGTGTCTGCTGCACTTAGAGATGGAGTTGAAATATCAACCGCACCAGAGAATGAATCAACTACAAATCTATTAGTTGAACCATCATTAATGATAAAACGGTTATCACCTACTGTTGAAGTACCAGAAAGAATTACATCACCAGTTCCATCCGTATCAATGGTTAGATCACCATTTGAATCCGTTGTGGAAATTGTATTTCCATTTAAAGTAATATTATCTACATTCCATACATCGACTTTATTTGCAGAGTCAACAATTGCTGCAGAGTTTGCGGTAATTGTTCCATGACCGTGGTCCAATAGATCGGTAAAATATTTACCACCAATGATGTCCAGACCAGCTGCAATACCATTAGTTTCTGATCCTTTACCCACAAATAGTTTACCGTGGGAAGTAACTGTTGCGCCTTGAGCGTCTGTGTATGTACTAGTACCTTCACCATAGGCAAGTTCACCCTGCCCAAGCCCACCTGGCGTTGCTGTTGGGTTAGTACTAGATCTTTTGATCTTTAAAATAGTTGCCATTTTTTATACCTGTGAGGATTAGAAGTTGCCGCAGTTTATTTGGAGGCCGGATTTCTCAAGAACATTCTCAGCAATCCAAGTATTGCTTGCTGCGTCATACTGTAATACCGCACCATCGGTAGCATTATTAAAGTCTACATCAGAAAGATTTGATAAAGTAGTTACACTTCCAGAGTTGACCGTAATAACTTGAGGTCTATTAGATACTGTAACTTTTGTTCTCATTTTGTTACTCCTGGGTTGATTGTTATTAAACCTTCTATGACACGGGTTTTTGTCCCAGCAGTGGATGTTATCACAACATCATATAAGTATCTCCCTTGTTCAATAGCAGCAGTTGCTGCTGCAGTCATAGAGAGAGTCACCGAACCATTAGTTCCAACACTCACGGTAAAATTATGTGATGTTGAACTATAGTAAGATTTTTTTAATTTGGCTTCACCTGAGTACCCACTCAAATCCCAAGGGCTATTGAAATCATCATAAATTCCAATTTCCGCAGAAAAATCTGCACCTTGATCAATATAGAGATTGTGTACTGCCGCCATAGGAGTTTACCACTTATTTTTATTTATATTAAAAGATAATCTCTCTAGTATTTATAAAACTACTTGGAAATTAACTGTTTTAGGAGATCTTTAATTTCATTCATCTCCGTTTTTATTGAAGACAAGTCGGACTCCATATTATCAATTCTATTTTTTTCCGCTTGTCTTATTTTGGCAGTTTTTATGTAATTGTTATATTCTGATTGATTTTTGTTTATGATTGCTTTTGAGGAAGCATCTCTAATCAAATCAGGATTTCCTTCAACTTTAATTTCTTTCATATCACAATGCCAATGCTAGTGCTCTAAAGTTTCTGAGTTTTGGTACTGCACTTTGATCTGTTCCTGTCATAACAACCTTCACACTAAATTCTTGGAATTCTTTTAGTGATTTGATTTCAAAGTCAAACGCTCTAAATTCTTTCTTAGTAGCAGAAGTTGGATATGTCACTGCGGGAATTTCAACATAATTCATATCTTCAAATGATCCAGGAGTAGAATCTCCCTTTATCTTAACAAATACCTTGATTTCGTTTGATGTATTTCTGATAGCATCAAACAATACTTTCACCGAAGTTGCGGATGTCTCCAGAACAACTTTTTTGGTAATATAAGCAGAGTGCTTACCACCAAATGGTGTTAATTCTGAAGTTAGATCTAAATCACCATTATCATCAACTTCTTTATTTAATCTATTTGAAATTGTAGTTATAGAAGAACCATCTAAATCTACCAGTGGACTTAATCTGTCATTAGTAGTTGACATACTAATAACTGTTGTTAGAGAACCTCTTTGTCCACCTCTAAATGCGTTTTCATTTGTTTGTGATAAAACCAACTTAGGTTCATTCATAATATTTTCTACTCTATTTTCAACAGTTTCAGCAGATCTTTCTATGAAAGATTGTTGTACGTTGCCTGGTGAACTGATACTAGTTCCAGATATTGTTGTTGTTGAAATTGATGATGTTGTATTTGCTGGTGTGAAAATATTGAAGTTTGGAGTCATGGACTCGTACTGTATATTTCTGGAAGCGCGAACACCTGGACCACCAGTTTGTTTACTTGAATTTGCAGCACTCTGAACAACTATTTCATATTCATCTAAACTGATTACATTTGTAATTGCATGGGTTTTATTCAATTCCGAAAGTATAATTCCATTTAACTGGAAACACTGAACAGCGGCATTTGCTTCATGATTAGAAGCAGTAGTAGAATTAGCACCTCTTATACAACCAGTTAAAGAACTACCACTAATACCAGAATAAGAAATAATCTCATCATCAATTTTAATATATCCTGGATTTGTTGATGATACAACTAAACCATCAATCTTATTCCATCCTTCAACAGTTGATGGTGCGAAACTTGCACCAGTAACATCATTAATTGTGATTGTTGTAGCATCTGCTGCAATCGTTTGATCAAGTTGTGCCAATGATGTATCAGATGCAATACCAGATAGAGTTACCTGATTTTGTGCTTGGTGCATACCATGGTTTGGTTGGAATACTTTTACAGTAGAATTACCTGATGAGAATGTAAGAGGATTTTTAATCAACTGTTGATCTTTTATTGGTTTGTTGGGAAGAACAGCAGTATATGTCTGGTTAGTTTGGAATTGTGCTCTGTTTATTACAAATTTAATATCTTCATATTGATCTGGTGTCCAAACACTTTGGTTTGTTGACTTGTAAAGAACACCAACATATGGTTGTTTGTCAATAACGAGACCAGTTGTTACATCAGCTTCACCCAACCTAGAAACCCAAACATTATAACTCCTTACTGTAGTTCTTATAACAAATACATAATCACTACTACTGGAAAGATATACGGGATTTTTAAATTTAAACTTAGTTGGAACACTAGCATCTAAAGAAGTGTTGATGTCTTTAGCAGCAACCGATGTAGAAGTTCCTGGTACAACAAGATTGGAAGGCGCTCCATTTTCTACTGTTCTGATGTCTAATAATACTGGTACGGTATTATCTTTAGTTGCAAAGAACAAATCAATTGATGTAATATATGCTCCACCTTCATCATCTATAAAGAATGATTGTGCAAGAGGATCATGTCTTGGTGGTGGGTTTGGAATAAATCTAACTCTAGAATCTGTTACAGCAGTAGCTGTTAACTCTGGAACTTCCATTGTAGTCACGTTAGATGTGACACTTATTTCAGTTCCTTGGGAGTAGTACATACCAGTTGCATATGATCCAGTAAGACCTTTAATTTGCTGATTGTTGGGTTGATCAGAAAGAGCAAAGGTTAAATCACCAGTCTCATATGTTCTTGATGGAAGAAGAACAAATGCATTTAAATTACCAAAATTATCTGACATCAATGGTGGATGAGTATTTACTTCAGCACGAGCACCAGAAGTCATTCCATATATGTAAAATTTACTGCCAATTTGTGTTGGACCAATATCACTTTCCCCAGATGAATCTGAAGTAATATTATCTATTGCAAGTATTGTGCTCTCTGAGGTATATCCAGAAGAATCAAAATCAGTTTGAGCGATAGTAAAATCTCCCAATGTACTTGGATCAATAACTCTTGCTGAAAT
>BB_Man_B_Liq_inBBDRAFT_1000089_pt1 | contig 14144 bp, 12 predicted proteins | sample BBManParaguerPR_4_FD_10244 | JGI IMG/M metagenome (IMG submission 10244) | reverse complement strand
GCGGATGTAATTTTCGACCACAGGTTTGGCCACCTGCCAAATGTTGATATTGGGGTTTAGCGACCGCGCCACGCCTTCGACAACGACCATTGTCCGTTGCAACAGGATCAATTCTGTGCGGGTTTCCATGCCAAAACGTTCGGTTACCTCGAACAAATGGTTCAACAAACGCCCCATGGAAATATGCGTGGCATCCATGCCAAAAATCGGTTCGCCCACCGCACGCAATGCGCGGGCAAATTCGTCAACATCCTGCGAGGCAGGGACATAGCCTGCTTCGAAATGGACCTCGGCCACGCGTTTGTAATCGCGCTGAATGAACCCAAACAGAATTTCTGCATAGACGCGTCGGGTATATTCGTCGATATGCCCCATAATCCCGAAATCAAAAGCCACAATCGCGCCATCTGGGCCCACTTTCAGGTTGCCTTGGTGCATGTCGGCATGGAAAAATCCGTCGCGCAGAGCATGATTTAGGAATAACTGTAACACCCGTTCGCCCAGATCCGTCCGGTTCATGTTGGCCCGGTCCAGCGCATCATTATCGCCCAGCGGGGTGCCATCGACCCAATCCATGGTCATCACACGCCGCGCGGAATAGGGCCATTTGACATGCGGCACCCGAAACCCTGCGTCGTTTTCTGTGTTGGCTGCAAATTCGGATGCAGACGCGCTTTCCAGTCGTAAATCCAATTCGCCCAGAACGACCCCTTCGAAATGGCGGATGACATCCATTGGACGCAATCGCCGCGCAAAGGGGGCCAGTATTTCCACCATCCGCGCCGCCAAATAAAATGCATCCACGTCCTGAATAAAGGCGCGTTCAATCCCTGGACGCAGCACCTTGACCGCAACGTATTCGCCCGTTTCGGCCAAACGCGCGCGGTGAACCTGCGCGATGGACGCCGCCGCCACGGGTTCAGAGAATTCCGAAAACACCTGATCGGGGTCCAATCCCGTTTCATCTGCAAAGGACGCTTTGGCCGCCTGGATCGAAAAGGGCGGTAATTTATCCTGTAACACCCGCATTTGCTGGGCCAGTTCCGGCCCCACCACATCAGGACGCGTCGACAAAATTTGCCCGAATTTAATATAGGCCGGGCCCAATGCCGTCAGCGCACGCGGCACAGGCGGCATAGCAGGATCACCGCGATATCCAAACACTTTGAACGGCCAGCCCAAAACCCGTGCGGCAATGCGCAAACTGGGCGGTACGTCCATTGCATCCAACACAACACGCATCGCGCCCGTGCGTTCAAAGGTTGCGCCCGTCCGGATCAGCCGCCAAAGATTGTGTGGTCCGCGCATCGCCTAAATTTTCCATCCCGAATGCAGACAGGCCACGCCCATCGTCAAATTGCGATATTTGGCATTTTCAAATCCGGCCTGTTTCACCATCGACAAAAACGTGTCTTGATCGGGAAATTTGCGAATAGATTCGACCAAATATTGATAACTGTCCCAATCGTTTGCAATAATTTTGCCCATGCGCGGGATCATGTTGAACGAATAGCGATCATAAATCCATTGCAGCATATCGTTTGGAATTTGGGAAAATTCCAACACCATCAAACGCCCCCCAGGTTTTAGGACGCGGTACGCTTCGTTCAGGGCGATTTGGGGCTTGGTCACGTTTCGGATACCAAAGCTGATGGTATAGACATCGAATGTGTTATCCTCAAACGGCAGGGCCATGGCATCGCCCACCACCCAATCCAACTGGTCGGCCCTTTGATCTGCCTCGGCGCGTTTGCGCCCCTCGACCAGCATCGGTTCGGTTAAATCCAAAACGGTCGAATGGGCCTGACCGGCGCGTTTTAGGAATCGAAACGAAATGTCGCCCGTGCCGCCTGCAACGTCCAGCAACCGTTGGCCAGATCGCGGGGCCAGCCAATCCATCATCGCATCCTTCCAAACGCGGTGAATGCCCATCGACATGACGTCATTCATAATGTCATATTTTGATGCAACCGACCCAAAGACACCTTGGACACGCGATGCTTTTTCAGCTTCAGGAACGGTTTGAAAACCGAAATGGGTTGTATTTTCCGCCTCTGTCATCTTGCTTTGTCCTATCGTTTGCCTACCTTGTTATAGAAAGATAGGGCCATGTTGCAATGCGTCCTTTACGACAATAAACAGGATTTCGCATCAATTCAGACCAGATGCCCGCATTTGGACCTGATTTCAACGTTAACAGATCACGATAACATGCCCGAATTACCCGAAGTCGAAACAGTCATGCGCGGATTGGAACCGGTCATGACAGGTCAACAGATTGCCCACGCCGTCGTCAACCGGCCCGATTTACGCTGGCCTTTTCCGGCGAATATGGCGGCGCGCCTGACCGGGGCACGGATCGACCGGCTGTGGCGACGGTCCAAATATATTCTGGCCGATCTGGACCGGGGGGAATCGTTGCTGATCCATCTGGGCATGTCTGGCCGCATGTTGATTTCCGGTGACCCGCTGGGCAATTTTGTGCATGACCACCCTGCCGCGCAGAAACATGACCATGTTGTGTTTGATATTAGCAACGGCGCGCGGGTGACATTTAATGACCCGCGCAGATTCGGAGCGATGGATTTGATCCGCACCGATCAGATTGACACACATCCCCTGATCCGCGTGCTAGGGCCGGAACCGTTGTCGAACGGGTTTCACGAATCTTACTTGATCGATAAAATTTCGCATCGAAAATCACCGATTAAGTCGGTGTTATTGGATCAATCTGTCGTGGCGGGATTAGGCAATATTTATGTCTGCGAGGTGCTGTTTCGGGCGGGCATATCCCCACTGCGACAGGCCGCACAGATATCGCAAAAACGGATCGCAGGGTTGATTCCCATCATCCGCCAAGTTCTGACTGAGGCGATCCAAGCCGGGGGATCATCCCTGCGTGATTTCCGGCAAACGGACGGGGAACTGGGGTATTTTCAACACAATTTTGACGTCTATGGACGTCAGGAAAAACCATGCCAAACCCCTGATTGCAATGGAATAATCAAACGTGTGACCCAATCTGGCCGATCCAGTTTCTATTGCCCCAAGTGTCAAAGATAGCTTGATCAACACGGCAATCGTGGTAAGGACAGGGACTGAGGAAAACAACCGAAAGACTGTTTCATGGCTTATGAGACGATTATCGTCGAAATCGAAGACCACGTTGCTTTGATGAAACTGAACCGTCCGGATGCGTTGAATGCATTGAACGATCAGTTGATGTCGGAACTGTGCGATGCATTGGAATGCGCGCAAAAAAATGAAAAAGTACGCTGCATCGTTATTACCGGGTCTGAACGCGCGTTTGCCGCCGGCGCGGACATCAAAATGATGAGCACGCAAAGCTTTGTCGACGTGTTCACCGGTGATCTGTTCGCAGAAGAGGCAAACAGAATCATCCGCATCCGCAAACCCATTATCGCAGCCGTGTCCGGTTATGCCTTGGGTGGGGGCTGTGAATTGGCGATGATGTGCGATTTCATTATCGCATCGGATACCGCGAAGTTTGGCCAACCCGAAATCAATTTGGGCGTCATTGCAGGCATGGGCGGCACCCAGCGCCTGACGCGGTCGATCGGCAAATCCAAGGCGATGGACATGAACCTGACAGGCCGTTTCATGGAGGCCGACGAAGCTGAACGCTGCGGATTGGTCAGCCGTGTTGTGCCGGCCAAAAAACTGATGGAAGAGACATTGGCCGCTGCGGCAAAAATCGCAGAAAAGTCCATGATTTCGGTCATGGCCGCGAAAGAAGCGGTGAACAAATCCTATGAAACCACATTGGCCGAAGGGTTGATGATGGAACGTCGTTTGTTCCATTCGATGTTCGCCACCGAAGACCAAAAAGAAGGCATGAACGCCTTTATCGACAAACGCGAAGCACAGTTTCGCGATAAATAGCCTCTGAGGCTGCGTTTTTTGACCAAATTCAGGGAAACCCTGTTGACTCGGGACCGAGTCGGGCCTAAAGACGCGACTTCAGAATAGATGTAAACCCAAGCGATGGGATGAAGAGACATGGCAAATACGCCTCAATCAAAAAAGCGCGCACGCCAAACAGTGCGCCGCACTGACGTAAACAAAGCTCGCCGTTCGCGTATCCGTACGTTCCTGCGTAAGGTCGAAGAGGCCATCGCAAGCGGTGACAAAACAGCAGCAGCAGACGCACTGCGCGCGGCGCAACCAGAATTGATGCGCGGCGTCACAAAGGGCGTGTTCCACAAAAACACTGCTTCTCGTAAAATTTCACGTTTGGCCGCCCGCGTTAAAGCAATCGCATAATCGCGACGTCGAACAAAAAATTTGGGCGCACTGCATGTCGCGGTGCGCTTTTTTGCGTTCATCGCACATCCAAAATCCGCACAGAGATTCTTTTGAGAAAAAAGTGAGTCAAGTGCATAGTTCTGTTGCCCCGTTTCGCTAGTTCTTGCTAACGTGTCATTGCGAGTGAATCGCACTTGGGGGACATTGTAAAAACGGTGGGTTTAGGGACGCACCTTTGCTGTAGGAATACGGCCAATTTTACGTTTGTCCATTCATAAAATTTGGGAATTACGCGCAAACCGATTTTTGCGTGCGCTTAATGTTTGTCTGATCTCAGGCAAGCGATCGAAATGTGTTTGGGACGACAAAGAATGACGCAAGATCAATGGGGACAGCTTAAGCAATCCATGTTAAGGACTGTTGGTGAAAACAGCTTCAAAAACTGGATTGACCCATTGCAGTTCCACGATATGCAAGATGGCGTCGCTGTTATTTCCGTCCCTACGAATTTCTTGGGCAACTATGTGTCCCAGAATTTTTCCGACATGATTTTGCACCAATTCAGCCAACTGGATCCCACGGTGCGCCGCTTGCGGTTCCAAGTTTTATCCAAAGACACCCAGCCCCGTCCTGCGCGGACGACATCGGCCGCCGCACCCACAGTGCCCGAGGCACAGACCGACAGCGATCTGCCCGGTGCACCACTGGATCCGCGCTTTACCTTTGACACCTTTGTGGTGGGCAAACCCAACGAATTGGCCCATGCCGCTGCCCGTCGCGTGGGCAAGGGCGAAGCTGTCAGTTTTAACCCATTGTTTTTATATGGCGGCGTTGGTTTGGGTAAAACCCACCTGATGCATGCGATTGCCTGGGATTTGCACATCAACCGCCCCGATTTGAATGTGGTGTATCTGTCTGCCGAACAATTTATGTACCGTTTTGTTCAGGCATTGCGCGACCGCAAAATGATGGATTTCAAACAACTGTTCCGATCTGTCGATGTTTTGATGGTTGATGACGTGCAATTCATCGCCGGCAAAGACAGCACACAAGAGGAATTTTTCCACACCTTTAACGCGCTGGTCGATCAGAACAAACAAATCATCATTTCGGCCGATCGCGCCCCCGGTGAAATCAAAGATCTAGAGGAACGCATCAAAAGCCGCCTGCAATGCGGGTTGGTTGTGGATCTGCACCCAACCGATTATGAACTGCGCCTAGGGATTTTACAGTCCAAGGTGGACCAGCATCGCAAATCCTATCCTGAATTGACGATTGATCCGCATGTGTTGGAATTCTTGGCCCATCGCATTTCAAAAAACGTGCGCGTGCTTGAGGGCGCCTTGACTCGCCTCTTTGCCTTTGCATCGCTGNTCGGGCGCGACATCACGCTTGAGGTGGCGCAGGATTGTTTGGCCGACATTTTGCGCGCCTCGGAACGCAAAATCACGGTCGAGGAAATTCAACGCAAGGTGGCCGAACATTACAACATTCGTCTGTCCGATATGATTGGACCGAAACGGCTGCGCACCTATGCCCGCCCACGTCAAATTGCCATGTATCTGGCAAAACAAATGACCAGCCGCAGCCTGCCTGAAATTGGCCGCCGATTTGGCGGACGCGATCACACCACTGTTTTGCATGGTGTAAAACGCATCGAAGAACTGAAAGTCCAAGACGGCCAAATCGCCGAAGATCTGGAAATGCTGCGCCGCGCCCTAGAAGCCTAGGGTGCCGCCCGCCTTGGGGGAATTTGCCCCTAAAAACCGTGTTTATTTCTGCGTTTTGACAAGAAAACGCTTGAGCCTGCCAACAGATCGGCTACCTTAGGGATCCGGAATTAAAGGAGCAGGGATCATGAAACTGAGCATCGAACGCGCCACATTGTTAAAGGCTGTGTCTCAGGCACAATCAGTTGTGGAACGCCGCAACACGATTCCCATTCTGGCCAATGTCTTGATCGAGGCCGAAGGCGACACAGCCTCGTTCCGCGCGACCGATTTGGACATCGAAGTCGTCGACAAAGCAAACGCACATATCGAACGTGCGGGTGCCACAACGGTGTCGGCGGTGACATTGCACGAAATCGTGCGCAAATTGCCCGATGGCGCGTTGGTCACATTGACAGACGACAGCGCAACAGGCCGCCTGACCGTCGAAGCGGGCCGTTCAAATTTTTCATTGGCCACCCTGCCCAAAGAGGATTTCCCCGTCATGGCGACGTCGGAATATACGGCCAATTTCTCGGCCCCTGCGCCCGTGCTGCGCCGCCTGTTTGATAAATCAAAATTCGCCATCTCGACCGAGGAAACACGCTATTACCTGAATGGGGTCTATATGCATGTGGCTGACGCAGATGGGGGGCAGGTGCTGCGCTGTGTTGCCACCGATGGCCACCGCTTGGCGCGCATTGATGCCGATCTGCCTGATGGGGCGGCGGGGACACCAGGTGTCATTGTACCACGCAAAACGGTCGCAGAACTGCGCAAACTGTTGGACGATGATGACATGCAAATCGCGGTGTCTGTGTCCGAAACCAAGGTGCGGTTTGCAACACCGTCTATCACCCTGACATCCAAGGTGATTGATGGCACCTTCCCGGATTACACACGCGTCATTCCAACCGGCAACACCCGCCGGCTAGAGGTTGACGCAAATGATTTTGCCAAGGCCGTGGATCGTGTGGCAACCGTATCATCCGAACGTTCACGCGCGGTGAAATTGTCGCTGGACGAAGATCGGCTGGTCCTGTCGGTAAATTCCCCCGACAGCGGCGCCGCAGAAGAAGAGCTGGCCGTGGCCTATGCGGACGAACCCTTGGAAATCGGGTTCAACGCGAAATACCTACTGGAAATTGCCAGCCAGGTTGACCGCGAAAACGCTGTGTTCATGTTCAATTCATCAGGCGACCCAACCCTGATGCGCGAAGGCAATGACACAACGGCCGTCTATCTGGTCATGCCGATGCGCGTATAACCGGGCCTGAATGCCCACGGTTCACGATTTGTCACAATGGCGCTAGGGTCATGTTGTATCTTAACGAATTGACCCTGTCGCATTTTCGGTCGCACAAATTCAGCCGCCTGCATTTAGACGGACGACCCGTTGCGATTTATGGCGCGAACGGGTCTGGTAAAACCAATATCCTTGAGGCTGTATCCCTGTTTTCCCCCGGCCGTGGAATGCGCCGCGCCAGCGCATCCGATATGACCCGCCGACCCGAGGCATTGGGCTGGAAAATCACCGGCACACTGACACGCGGACATCGCAGCTATGCCATTGATATAAAATCGGAAAATGGCGCAGCGCGGCGGGTTGATCTAGACGAAAAACCCATCGCACAAACGGCATTGGCCGCCCTGTCACAGGTGATTTGGCTAGTGCCCAATATGGACCGACTGTGGACCGAAGGCGCCGAAAACAGACGCCGTTTTTTGGACCGTATGGCGCTCAGCTTTGATGCCAGCCACGCCGAGGCCAGCCTTGCATATGAAAAAGCGATGCGTGAGCGCAACCGTTTGTTAAAGGATCAGGTGCGTGATCCGCATTGGTATCGTGCCTTAGAACGGCAAATGGCCCAAAGCGGCTGCCAAATCCACGCGGCGCGGCTGCACACATTGGCCCAGATTACCGCAGCGCAGAATAATGCCGACACCGCCTTTCCCGCGGCAGATCTGGCCTTGGATCAGGGTCAGGGGGATATGCCTGACACAATCGATGATTTCATCACAGCACTGGCAGACAGTCGTGGGCAGGATTTGGCAGCCGGACGCACCCTGATCGGGCCGCATCGGTCGGATATGTTGGGGCGCTATGCCGCCAAGGACATCGACGCCAAAGACTGTTCGACCGGCGAACAAAAGGCATTGCTGGTATCCATGATCTTGGCCAATGCCCGCGCCTTGGCCCACCAGACACAAACCCCACCGATGATCTTACTGGACGAGGTATCCGCACATCTGGATGCGGGGCGACGCGCCGATTTATACGATGAAATTTGCGCCCTGGGCGCCCAGGCGTGGTTGACGGGCACCGGCCCCGAATTGTTTCACGAATTGGGCAGCCGCGCACAATATATTTCCGTTTCGGATCAGGGCGGTATATCGGAAATCACCCAACACGAGGCGGCAGCACAATGACCATTACTTTGATTGATCTGGGGCTATACGCGATCGGATTGCTGGTTCTGTTTCTAACGCCGGGGCCCGTTTGGGTTGCCCTGATCGCCCGCGCCATGTCTGGCGGATTTCGGTCCGCTTTCCCATTGGCCCTGGGCGTTGTGGTGGGGGATGTATTATGGCCCTTTCTGGCGATCCTTGGGGTCAGTTGGTTGGTGGCCGAGGTCAACGGTTTTATGACCATCCTGCGATGGTCGGCGGTTGTGATCTTTGTCTGGATGGGGATCAGCCTGATCCGCTCCGCCGACAGACAGCTGGGGCAGAATTCAAAACTGACCGCGCCCGGGGCATGGGCAGGCTTTGCCGCGGGTTTGGCCGTGATTTTGGGCAACCCCAAGGCGATTTTATTTTACATGGGGGTTTTGCCCGGTTTTTTTGATCTAACCGTCCTGACCACCATGGATATCGCCGCAATTTGCGCATTGTCGGCATTGATCCCGCTGTTTGGGAATGTGGTATTATCGCTGTTATTGCACCGCGCCCGCGCCATCATCAAATCGCCCAGTGCGGTGCGAAAAATGAACCTGACATCCGGTATTTTGTTGATCGCGGTGGGGATCGTCATCGGCCTGACATAATCCACAAAATATGGGGATTGGGCGTGACATTTGCCCCCAGAAATTGTATAAATCGACAAAAATACGAAAGGTGGCAGGAATGTCCGAGATTGAAAATCAACCTCAGGAATATGGCGCTGAATCTATTAAGGTTCTCAAAGGGTTAGAGGCTGTTCGCAAACGGCCAGGCATGTATATCGGTGACACGGATGACGGATCCGGTTTGCACCATATGGTCTATGAGGTTGTTGACAACGGCATCGACGAAGCATTGGCCAAACATGCGGACTATGTCCATGTGAAAATTCATGCAGATAACAGTGTATCGGTGCGCGATAATGGCCGCGGTATTCCTGTGGACATCCACGAAGAAGAAGGCGTTTCCGCAGCCGAGGTCATCATGACCCAGCTGCACGCTGGCGGTAAATTCGACAGCAATTCTTATAAGGTGTCGGGCGGTCTTCATGGTGTGGGTGTGTCGGTTGTGAACGCCCTGTCCGTTTGGCTGGAACTGCGCGTCTGGCGCAACGGCAAAGAACACTATGCCCGTTTTGAACATGGTGATACCGTCGAACACCTGCGTGTGGTCGGCGATGCGCAGGGCGAAAAAGGCACCGAAGTCCGGTTTTTGGCATCGACAGATACATTTTCCAATCTGGAATATTCCTTTGACACACTGGAAAAACGCCTGCGCGAATTGGCGTTTTTGAATTCCGGTGTGCGCATCATCCTAGAGGATGAACGCCCTGCCGAGGCATTGCGCACCGAATTGTTTTACGAAGGTGGCGTAAAGGAATTCGTGAAATATCTGGACCGGTCCAAATCGGCCGTTATGCCAGAACCCATTTTCATGACAGGCGAACGCGACGACATCGGGGTCGAGGTCGCGATGTGGTGGAATGACAGCTATCATGAAAATGTGCTGCCCTTTACCAACAACATCCCCCAACGCGATGGCGGCACCCATATGGCGGGCCTGCGCGCCGCATTGACGCGCACGATCAACAACTATGCCCAATCCAGCGGCATCGCCAAGAAAGAAAAGGTGAATTTCACCGGCGACGACGCCCGTGAAGGGTTGACCTGCGTTTTATCCGTCAAGGTCCCAGACCCCAAGTTTTCCAGCCAGACCAAGGACAAACTGGTCAGCTCTGAGGTGCGCCCAGCCGTCGAAAGTTTGGTGAACGAAAAACTGTCCGAGTGGTTCGAGGAAAACCCGAACGAAGCCAAAATCATTGTCGGCAAAATTATCGAGGCCGCATTGGCCCGCGAAGCCGCACGCAAGGCCCGCGAATTGACCCGCCGCAAAACAGCGATGGATATCAATTTCCTGGCCTCAAAGCTAAAAGATTGTTCCGAAAAAGACCCATCCAAGACCGAAGTGTTCTTGGTCGAGGGTGACAGCGCCGGCGGTTCCGCCCAAACGGGCCGCGACCGTCGAACCCAGGCCATTTTGCCCCTGCGCGGCAAAATCCTGAACGTGGAACGCGCCCGATTTGATCGTATGCTGGCCAGCCAGGAAATCGGCAATTTGGTCATGGCATTGGGCACCGGTATTGGGCGTGACGAATTTAATCTGTCGAAACTGCGCTATCATAAAATCGTAATCATGACCGACGCGGACGTGGACGGCGCGCACATTCGAACATTGTTGCTTACATTTTTCTATCGCCAAATGCCGCAACTGATCGAGGCAGGACATCTGTTCATCGCCCAGCCCCCCCTATACAAGGTCAGCCGCGGCAAATCCGAGGTTTATCTGAAAGACCAAGCATCGCTTGAGGATTATTTGGTGCAACAGGGTGTGGATGGCGCTGTTTTGCGGCTGGGGTCAGGCGCAGAAATCGCAGGCCAAGATTTGGTGCGCGTCGTCGAAGAGGCACGCCAGCTAAAACGCGTGTTGGACGCATTCCCCACCCATTATCCCCGCCATATATTGGAACAGGCCGCGATTGCCGGTGCCTTTGTCCCCGGTGCGGTGGATGCCAATTTGCAGGGCATTGCCGATCAGGTCGCAAATCGTTTGAACCTGATTGCGCTGGAATATGAACGCGGCTGGTCTGGCCGTATCACCCAAGATCACGGTATCCGCCTGTCACGCATCCTGCGCGGCGTCGAGGAAATGCGCACCCTGGACGGCCCCATGCTACGGTCGGGCGAGGCGCGCAAAACGGGCACTTTTACCGAAAACCTGCAAGAGGTTTACGGCACCCCCGCATCATTGGCCCGCAAGGATCGCAGCCAAATGATATTCGGCCCGCTCGACCTGCTGGACGCCATTCTGCGCGAAGGCGAAAAGGGATTGTCACTGCAACGCTATAAAGGTTTGGGCGAAATGAACCCAGATCAGTTGTGGGAAACCACGCTGGACCCCAATGCGCGCACATTGTTACAGGTCACGATCGACGATGCAGCCGAGGCCGACGACATGTTCACCAAACTGATGGGTGACATTGTCGAACCACGGCGCGAATTCATTCAATCGAATGCGCTGAGCGTCGAAAACCTAGACTTCTGATGGAAAGGCCGGTTTATCCGGCCTTTTTACTGCAGCAGTGCGATAAATTGGTCGATCTGCGATTTGTCCAGGGACCAGTCGCAGACAAACCGGCATTTCACAAGGTCGGCGTTCTGCGCGGTTTCCAAATCCCCCCACAGATAATATTGCGCCCCCGCCGCAAAGGCGCGGTCATGTAATGGCTTGGGCATATAGGCGAACATCAAATTCGCCTGGGGATAGTGCAGAAATGAAACCTCGGAAAGGGTCGATAATCCGGACGCCAAATGGGCCGCATTGTCATTCGCACGCCGCGCCAGATCCAGCCACAAATCATCCGTCAGATAGGCCAACATCTGTGCCGATAAATACCGATGTTTGGAAAACAAATGCCCCCCGCGTTTGCGGCGCAATTCAAATTCCCACGCCTTGGCCGGATCGAAAAATATCACGGCCTCAACACCCATCAGACCATTTTTTGTCCCGCCAAAACTGACGGCATCAATCCCCGCCTTCCACGTCATTTCAGCCGCGGAACACCCCAAAGACACCAGCGCATTGGTAAATCGCGCGCCATCCATATGCACCGGCAAACCATAGGATTGCGCCACAGCACATAGCGCAGAGATTTCATCCAGCGTATAAACCCGCCCCTGTTCGGTGACTTGGGTTATTGAAACAGGGCCACGCTGCGGGCCATGAACACCACGGGTTTGTTCGGCCTCAATCGCAACGCGCAACTGGTCCGGCGTTATTTTATCACTATCCCCCACCAAGGTCAGCTTGGCCCCGCCCATGTAAAATTCAGGCGCATTACACTCGTCTTCGTGGATATGGGCCACAGGCGAACAAAACACCGTATCCCATGGGTTCGCCAAGGTTGCCAAGGCCAACGAATTTGCCGCCGTACCGGTCGCCACCAAATACACGGCCGCATCCGGTGCTTCAAAAATCTCGCGTATTTTCGCCTGTACGGCCTGGTTTATCGTATCCGCGCCATAGCCCGATTGATACCCCTGGTTCGCCTCGGCTAGGGCCGCCAAAACCTGCGCAGGAACGGGTCCGGTATTGTCAGATGCAAAAAACATTTATCGCGGTTCCTCTATCAAATGGTCTTCCCAATCATCTTCGTCCACTTCGAATTCGGGCACCGTGCGCCCACGCATCGATACGCCTGCATCATGAACAGTTTCCGGATCACCCGAAATCAGCGGATGCCAATTTGGCAATGGCTTGCCCTGCCACACCAACCGATAGGCACAGGTCCGCGGCATCCAATAGGCATGTTCGTCAATGTTATCGGGCCGCAAAACAATGCATTCCGGCACAAACTGATGGCGGATGTCGTACTGACCACATTTACAGGTGGCATCATCAAACAACCGACAGGCCACGCGGGTCAGATACACACGCCCCGTCTCTTCGTCTTCAATTTTGTTCAAACAACATTTGCCACAACCATCACACAACGCTTCCCATTCACGCTTGGACAACTTGGCCATTGGCTTCTTTTCCCAAAACCGATGGGCCAATCCGTCACGATTGATGGGATCACTGCTCATAATTTGGCCAATATATCCCGGGCTGTGGCGCAATCTTGTTCCATCTGGTCGATCAAGGCCTGCAACCCGTCAAATTTCAACTCGGGACGCAAAAAATCGACCAAACCAACCGATAGCTTGGCCCCATATAAATCACCCGAAAAATCAAAGATAAAGGTTTCCAAGTTCGGCGTATTTTCCCCAAACATTGGTCGCACCCCCAACGACGCGGCTCCATGATAACTGCCCCGAAATGGACCATCCAGAACCTCAACCAGCACGGCATAAACGCCCAGCTTGGGCAGATGCAGCCCATCAACGGACATATTGGCCGTCGGGTATCCCAATTCGCGCCCGCGCTGCTCTCCCCCGATCACGGGGCCCTCAATGCGATGCCAATGCCCCAATTGTTCGGCTGCATCACGGGGCCGCCCCTCAGACAGGGCCTGTCGGATGGATGTGGATGAAACCTGCCCTTGACCTGCCTCTAACAGGGGGACCACCGTAACACCAAATCCCATCTCTCGCCCAAAGGCTTGCAAATCCTCAACGGTGCCGGCGCGCGCCTGACCAAAACAAAAATCCGCCCCAACCACAATATGGCGCAGCCCTAATCCATCACAGATGACATTTTGCGCAAATTCACGCGGGCTCAGCGCAGCCATGGCAGCGTTGAAATTCAACTCATACAGCCGCTCAACCCCCAAACGCTGCAACCGTGTTGCACGGGCCTGCGACCCCATCAAACGAAAACTGGGGGCTTTGGGCTGAAAATATTCGCGCGGGTGCGGCTGAAACGTCAACACACCCAGCGGCGCATCAATCGCATCCCCAGCCGAACGCGCCAAATCAATAACGGCTTGATGCCCTAAATGCACACCGTCAAAGTTGCCAATCGCAACACTCGCCCCACGATCCTGAGGCGCAACAAAATGATAATCACGAATAATTCTCATACCACTTGCGTAGCCCTATCGCCGCCTACACGCAAGCATCCATTACACAAATTATTCTTTCAGTTTTGCAAAAATACTCGCGGGGGAACTTGGGCGCAGGCCCAAGTGGGGGCGGCAGCCCCCTATGCCCCAAACCTAGTCGAACTTCC
>BB_Man_B_Liq_inBBDRAFT_1000087_pt1 | contig 14389 bp, 12 predicted proteins | sample BBManParaguerPR_4_FD_10244 | JGI IMG/M metagenome (IMG submission 10244) | reverse complement strand
CGACACTGTGTCTACAACCTAGTGAAAGAACACAGTTGTTTGCAAAGAACTATGTATTTTATGGTCTTTGCTTTACGTAGAAACAAATGCACTGTTGTGATAAGTTTAATGAAATTTATAGATTTGAGTGTCCATTTGATTGCTAGTTTTAAATTTATCGCTGAATATGGACGGTTCGTTTTAGTGCTCGGTTTAATCGCAGGAGTGTTGTTGCCAGATATTGCTTTGGCAATGCGCCCGTGGTTAAGCGAATTGGTAATGCTGTTACTCGGTTTCACGTCCCTTCGAATTGGATTTACAGCCGTGAAAGACGCAGTGGATCACATTAAAGAAACTTTTTTAGTAGTCTTTACTTTTCAAGTCATTTTTCCTCTGACCGTTGTAGCTATATTAATAGCTTTTGGATTAGGTAACACAGCTGCTGCAATGGTGATTACTTTGGTATTGGCTGCACCTTCAATAACTGGAGCGCCAAATTTTGCTATAATGCTCGGATACCAGCCTGAAGCTACTTTCCGAGTTTTGGTCATTGGAACATGTTGCCTACCTATTACTATAATTCCTGTCCTATGGTTCTTACCTGCTGCTGGTTCGTTGTACGATGTAATTTGGTTGTCCATTGAACTCACTGTAACTATGGGTTTGGCGATTGCGACTGGGTTTATTATCAGAGCGGTTCTAATACCTCAGGTAAATTCTGACCAAAAAATGGCTTTAGACGGTGTTTCTACGCTTTTACTGGCAGTAATAGTTGTTGGGTTAATGAGTGCTATCGTTCCGACGCTTAACGAAGATCCCCAAAAGTTGCTTAATTGGTTGGTTCTTGCATTCAGCCTTAATTATGGTCTGCAACTAATTACGTATATTTTGTTTCGAACTACCGGCGCCAATTCGCAAAACATATCCATGGCAATTATTGCTGGAAATAGAAATGTAGCAATCTTTTTAGTCGCTGTTACTGTTTCGAACAGCAATGAATTTCTCATTTTCCTCGGTTGTTATCAATTGCCGATGTACCTAACGCCAATATTCATGCGTTGGCTCTACAAAACTGAATAGATTAATTTTTTGCTGTCGGGCAAAGGGCCAGTGTCTTCTTCAAAAATACCTTTTCACAAAGTGCAAGCGCTCAACTTAGTCTTTATAAAGCTTGCTTTCTGTAGTATCGGGAGCTTCGGTTTCAGCCTTTGGAAAGTAACATGCCAATTTTTGCCGAAGCAGCTGCAGGAATTCGTTCGCAAGTTGTGAAAGTGGCCTAGTGTTTGATGCTATTATAGCCATGTTGGTGTAAATTTTTGGTGTAAAATCACGACTAATAAAGCGGGGGTCGAGATCATTTTCGATGGCAAAATCATCCACCAGGGCCACTCCCATATCCTCTTTTACAAATGATAGTAGGTTTTTGAACAGGTGAGAATGGATTGAGGATTTCAATTTCACTTCAGCCTGCTCAAAGGCCTGCAACAATTGTGTCTGTGTCGTGTGATCGGGACCCATTAGGATAAAGTTTTCATGTCGCAATAATTCAGGCGTTAAAACCTGATGTTCCCCTAATGGATTTTCATGATGCATTACGATCTTGGTTGGGATTTGAATGGGATAATAGGTGAGCGTGTCATAAAGTTTTGGCAGTTCGCAGATCCCAATTTCGAAAATGCCCGCTTCGACCCATTCCTGTATTTTCGCGCTGTATTGGGATTGAAAAGAAATACTGATGTCGGGATAGGTTTTTTTGAAATCACCAATGATGCGGGGCATCACGCCAAATGACATTGAGTGTTGAGAGGCGATTTGCAAATTACCCGTCTGTTTGTTTTGCAAATCCACAACGGTTTGTGTGACCTGTTGTAACCCACGCACAATCGCATCCACATTGCGATGGATAATCGCGGCCTCGGGCGTGGCAGTTAGGCGTCCGTGCATCCGTTCAAACAGTTTCAGTCCAGTCTGTCGTTCCAACTGCGAAATCAGGTTGGACACCCCAGGTTGTGAAATCCCCAACATTTCCGCCGCCCCCACAACTGTGCCAGTTTGGATAATCGCGTGGAACGCCTGCAACTGTCGGAATCGGAGTTTCATATGTATCACTTTAAATGATGTTTGTTTGATAATATAATAATTGAAATGATATTTGCTTAGTGTCAACCTAACCTCAGAGAGTTGGAGACGGTCATGACACATGTGGTTGTCATTGGCGCGGGCATCATCGGGGTTTCAACGGGCCTTTGGTTGCGCCGCGCAGGGTTTGACGTGACACTAATCGACAAAGGCACGCCTGGAATGGGCGCGTCTTACGGAAACGGGTGCATTTTGGCCAGTTGTTCGGTTGTCCCTGTCACAGGTCCAGGGTTGGTCAAAAACGCACCCAAAATGTTGCGTGACCCTAATTTTCCGCTGTTCCTACGCTGGCGATATCTGCCGAAATTGGTGCCATGGTTGGTGCAGTATCTGGGACACGCAAATACCGATGATACGCGCCGCATCAGTCAGGGATTAACGCAAATCGTCGGGGACAGCCTTGAACAACATCAGGCGCTAAGTGCCGGGACATCAGCAGCCCAATGGGTCTGTGAAAGCAAGTATAGTTTTGCCTATAGTGATCGTCAGGCCTTTGAAAAGGATAAGTTCACGTGGCAATTGCGGGCCGAGGCGGGATTTGTTCCTGATATAATCGAAGGGGACGCCGTTCGGGAAGAGGAACCTATTTTAGGGTCCAACACAAAGCTGCTTGCGGTTTTGAAAAACCATGGTTTCATTTTGAATCCAGCTGAATACGTGCAGGAACTGGTCAAAGTTCTGACTGAAATGGGGGGCATCTTTGTTCAGGCAGAGGTGACAGATTTCACGATTGAAAATGAAACGATTACATCTGTTGATACCACAGCAGGGCGGTTTCATTGTGATCGCGCTGTGGTGTCTAGCGGAATTTGGTCCCGCCCCCTGATTGAAAAACTGGGTCTTAAGGTCCCGCTTGAGGCTGAGCGGGGTTATCACATCGTGTTTAAAAATCCCACGCAAAAACCCCGCAATCCCATGATGCTGGCCGCAGGCAAATTCGTGGCCACGGCCATGAACCAAGGTGTGCGTTGTGCAGGCGTTGTTGAATTCGGGGGCCTAAGCCCCCAAAAATCCAAAGCGCCGCTGCAATTGCTGCGCAAAAAGGTAAAAGCGATATTTCCAAAGTTCGAATACGAAAGCGATGAGGAATGGCTGGGCTTTCGCCCCGCGCCAACAGATAGCCTGCCACTTTTGGGGCAGGTGAAAAATTCGGGCATTTATACGGCCTTTGGACATCATCACATTGGTCTGACTGGCGGTCCGAAAACAGGTCGCATGGTGGCCGATATGATTGCAGGGAAATCAGCAAACGCTGATTTGCGCCCGTTCGAACCACGGCGATTTTCATAACCAAGAAACGTGCAACAAATCAGGGAGATTAAAATGAAAGCACTAAAGAAAATGACAACACTGGCAATGGGCATTGCGGCCATTGCTGTGTCTGCACAAACTGCAAGTGCAGAAAAATGGGATATGCCCATGGCCTATGCCGCCACGAATTTCCATTCGGAAATGGGGGTCGTGTTTGCAGATAAAGTGCGTGAATACACCAATGGTGACATCGACATTACGGTCCATCCAGGCGGTTCACTGTTTAAAGGAGGCGAGATTAAGCGCGCCATTCAAACGGGTCAGGCCCCGATTGGCGAACGATTCATGTCCGCACACGCGAATGAAGCCCCCTTACTTGGGTGGGATAACGTCCCGTTCCTAGCAACAACATATGAGGAAAATGATAAGTTATGGGCCGCGGCTAAAGATAAAGTAAACGCACAATTGTCCGATTTGAATTTGGTCGCGCTTTACACATGTCCATGGCCAGGGCAGGGATTCTATTTCAACAAGGCCGTTGCGTCGTCTAAAGATACCCAAGGGGTCAAATTCCGTTCCTATAATTCGGCAACAGCAACATTTGCAGAAGAGTTAGGTATGGTTCCAGTGCAAGTAGAAGCTGCAGAACTATCCCAAGCATTGGCGACAGGTGTTGCTGAGTCCTTTATTTCTTCTGGTTCAACTGGATATGACCGCAAAGTTTGGGAACATCTAACGCACTACTATAAAGTGAACGCCTGGCTACCACGCAACTATGTCATGGTTAACAAAGGTGTTTGGGAAGGACTAAGTGGTGACACCAAAGCAGCATTGCAAAAAGCAGCAGATGAAACAGCTGCGGCTTGTGCTGCAAAATCAGCGGATTTGGCAAATTGGTATTTTGAGCAATTGTCCGCAAACGGTATGTCTGTTGAAGATGCTGGTCCAGAATTCCTTGCAGAATTGCAAGCGATTGGAGCGAAAATGACAGCTTCATGGCTGGCAGACACCGGCGCAGATGGTCAAGCGATCATCGACGCCTATAAAGCGAACTGATCAAAACAAGAAAAGCCCTGCTGTAATGGCAGGGCTACTTTGGGGGGTAGGTCATGAACGACTGGCCAATTTATATCGGCCTGCCATTGTGGGTTTGGCTTTTTATTTTTCCAACGTTGATAGCGGTTTTTTGCCTGGTATCGCGACAGCTTGCACAAAGCATTTTGCGACCAATTTGGAACGTCTTGGACAGGATTTATGTGATTAGTGGCGTATTCGCTGCGATGTTCATGGTGATTATTCTATTGCTGATCGTTGGACAAATGGTGGCTCGCTGGACGAACATGATTTTTCCGGGTGGAACTGAATTTGCTGGGTATGCCATGGCCTGTACATCGTTCTTTGCGATGGCTTATGCTCTCACGCGCGGATCGCACATTCGCGTTTCGATTTTCCTTAATATGAATGATTTCATGAAATTTTGGCTGGATGCGCTTGCCATGCTGCTGTCGGCGATCACGGCAACATATTTTGCTCGCTATGCCGTCAAAACAAATTATTTCTCAGAAATGCTGAATGACCGCACTCAAGGCTTGGACCGTGTCCCAGAGTGGGTTTTGTCGATTTTCACGATGATGGGACAATGGCCGTGGGAGTGGGCCGACACATGGGCGAAGACATCGGGTAAAATGGTGTTCACTCCCGTATGGCTGCCGCAATTGGCCATGTCGTTTGGGACGATTTTATTGGCTGTTGCGCTCTGGGATTACTTGTATCGTTTGTTGATTCTGGGACAGACACAAATTGTACGAGAGGAAGTGGAATGACCGAAGTCTACGCGATCATTGTTTTTTTATTTGTTCTTTTCGCACTTCTAGGCAGCTCCGTTTGGGTGGGATTGGCGTTGATGGGGGTCGCATGGGTTGGGATGGAACTCTTTACATCACGCCCAGCAGGGGATGCGATGATCACAACCATATGGACAGGGGCCAGCAGTTGGACATTGACCGCACTTCCCCTGTTCATTTGGATGGGTGAAATTCTGTATCGAACGCGCTTGTCCGAAGATATGTTTCGCGGCCTTGCGCCGTGGATGCGTTTTTTGCCGGGTGGATTGCTGCATACAAATATTGCGGGATGCACGATTTTCGCGGCGGTATCCGGATCGTCGGCGGCCACGTTGAACATGGTGGGGAAAATGTCGATCCCCGAATTGCGTGCGCGTGGTTATCCTGAACACATGATCATTGGCACATTGGCAGGTGCTGCGACCTTGGGGTTGATGATCCCTCCATCGCTGACCCTGATCGTCTATGGCGTGACCATTAACGAAAGCATCACCAAACTCTTCATGGCGGGTGTTTTCCCTGGGTTAGTTTTGTCAGGTCTATTTATGGCCTATATTGTGTTTTGGCACTTCTTCGGTAGGGGAACGCGTCCCACGCCTGAGCCAAAAATGTCCTTTTTTAAAATGATCCGTGAAAGCGTGTTTTTGTTGCCTGTGATGGGGTTGGTTTTTGTGGTGATCGGATCCATGTACCTTGGCTATGCGACCGCGACCGAGGCCGCAGCCGTGGGCGTGATGGGGGCATTGATTTTATCGGCGGGGCAAGGATCATTGAATTGGGCCAGCTTTTCCCAAAGCCTTATGGGAGCGACGCGTACATCCGCGATGATTGCCCTGATCCTGATGGGGGCTGCATTCCTGTCGTTGTCTATGGGCTTCACTGGATTGCCGCGCGCTATGGCTGAATTGATCGAAGGATATAACCTTTCCCCTGTAGCATTGATTGCGGTGTTGACGGTCTTTTACCTTATCTTGGGAATGTTCATGGATGGCCTCTCCTCGGTGGTTTTGACGATGGCCATTGTCGAACCCATGATACGTGCCGCAGGAATTGACGTGATTTGGTTTGGCATCTTCTTGGTTGTGGTTATTGAAACCGCGCAAGTAACGCCACCGATTGGGTTCAACCTTTTTGTCTTGCAGGGGATGACCAAGCATGAAATCGGATATATCGCAAAAACGGCCATTCCGATGGTGGGGCTGATGTTGTTGATGGTTGTGATCCTTGTGATTTTCCCTGAACTGGCAACATGGTTGCCTGAAAATATTCGTCAGCGGAACTAGTGCGTGGCACGTGTCAGCGTTTTACAACTGGATACGCGGTTCTGCCGCGTGCCAGGTGACGTTGGATGCGCTGAAAGTTATCTGCACGACCCAGAGATTATTCGTGTTCCGTGTGCCAGTGTTGCAAATATTGTCACAGATCAGCCCGGTCAAATTGATCTTGATCCATTCCTAAACGCGATTGAGCGGGCAACAGGTGACGTTGTCGTGACTTCATGCGGGTTTCTTTCACCCTTTCAAGATCAATTGCAAAGTATCACACCCAAACCTATTATCGCCTCGGTTCTGAACATGCTAAGTGATCTGGATGTGATGAAAGGAGCCGATCGCAGTAGTGTGCTGACTTTTGATGCAACACGTTTGGTTGAGGCACATTTCCCAAATCCGTATCGCGCAAATGATTTTCGAGTTGTGGGCCTGCGTCCTAATAATCCCCTGCGTCAGCGGATTGAAGAGGATGTCCCAGACTGCTTTGATGCTTCGGATGTGGTCAATGCTGTTGTTGCTGATTTCGCACTTGCTGTTATGCCCACAACGGAAACAGTGATATTGGAATGCACAAATTTGCCGCCCTACAAACCTCAGATGCGGCACGACAGCAACGTCCGAATTATCGACATCTTATCTGCAATTGAATGTATCGTGCCCAATACGATTGCCCCCCAATATTTATAGGAATGCACCATGGATATCGATCACTACGCACCCGCACAAAAAACAGATTTTGATGAAATCCCAATCATCAGTTTGTCGGGTTTGGACACTGAAGAGGGGTTTGAAAGAATCGCGCATGTTCTGGTCGAAACGGCACACCGTGTTGGATTTTTCTATTTAAGCGATCACGGAATCTCCACAGATGTGATGGATCAGGCTTTTGCTGCGTCGCGTCGGTTTTTTGATTTACCGACTAATGTGAAAGGCCAAGTCACCGTCAACACACATCAACGCGGATGGATGCAATCGGGCCTTGCAAAATTAGAGGGCGCAGCAACGCACGATGCAAAAGAGGTGTTTTTTTGGGGATGGGAAGAAGCAAATATGCCCAGCGATCCTGACAAACGCCCACCAATGGTACATCCCAATCAATGGCCCAAAAATGAAGCTGCGTTTTTGAAAGAAGGGATTTGGCCCTATTATCAACAGGTCATTTCACTGGGGCGTCGGGTTCTGTCGGCTTTGGCACATGGTTTGGGGCAGTCAAAAACATTCTTTGATCAGGCTTATGAAACTCCGTTGGGGCGAGGGCAGTTGGTATATTATCCTCCGATGAGCGGCCAAGACATCGCGCAAAAACGTTTGGGCGCCGCAGCGCATACGGATTTTGGTGTTTTGACGATTCTGATGCAGGATATGCAGGGCGGATTACAGGTGCGCAACCCTACGGGGGACTGGATCGAAGCGCCACCCGTTCAGGGAACTTTGGTTTGCAATATCGGTGATCTGTTGGAACGTTGGACCGGTGGACGCCTGACATCGACAGTGCACCGCGTGATCAATCGAAATCCAACCAATCGGTATTCTATCCCCGTCTTTTGTGATCCTGCAAGCGAAACACCAATCGATCCACGCGACTTTGGCGCGTCAGACACTGCCGAAGATGTCATTTCTGCAGGCCAATACATTATGGGGCGCAATACCAAAAACTTTAGGCATTACAAATCAAATAGCGCGACATAATGACTCCGCCCCCGGGAGCCACTTTTAAAAATAATATCAATGACTTAATTTTTGCACACTAACGCTATGCGTGTAGGATTCAAAAACACACCAAACACACACTTTTTTGGTGTTTTTAGAAAGAGATTTCAGGGTTCGACACTGTGTCTACAACCTAGTGAAAGAACACAGTTCTCAGTCGATCATATAATACAATTGTGTGCGAAATCTGAAAGCGCTACGAAATATATCCGCCATATTTCAATATCTGTTCTTCAAATTTCTGAATGTTCCCACTTGCATTGGATGAGTGAGAAGCAAGTGCCGCGAGGATTAATTCCACAGCCATAAATGCTGCACTCAGCGTAGGCATGTATTGCGGTCCTTCGATTGGAAACTCAATGACGTGAGCGGCATCAATTGTAAGGGGTGAGCTATATGAGTCGGTGATGGCAATAACTTTCATTCGCTTTGCTCGGGCAATTTCGGCAGCTCTCACAATTTCAGCTGAATAATACGAAAAAGATATTGCGACCAGAACATCGCTTTCACGAGCTTTAGCTAATTGGTCCATTATGGCACCGGGTTCTGCTGGAGCACGAGTGATGTTTTCAAACGCCATCGAACCAACATATGAGAAATAGTGTGCGATAGAATAACTGCTTCTGACCCCGACAGTAAAAACTTTTTCTGCAGAACGGATGCAATTAGCAGCATCAACAATGGCACTTCGTGTTGACGGCTGAAATAGGGTGTTGGAATTTAGGGTGTAGCTTTCTTTGAGTTCAGAAAATAAATCGTTTTCGTCTCGATCTATCAGGGCGTCTGCGCGCTTGCTGTAGGCGGTTTGTGTTGCACGCAAAGTACTTTGGACATTTTGCCTTAGGTCTTCATATCCCTTAAAACCGAGTTCTTTAGAAAATCTCACTACAGTATTGGCATTTACATTTGCAATGTCAGCAAGTGCTCTGACGGAGTGAAAAGCAATCTCGCTGTAATTTGTTAGGCACCAAGTCGCGAACTCAGATATTGTAGGCGTAGAATTCACCTGCAAATCCTTGATTGCCGCCTTTAATTTTGCCTGGGTTTGCAAACCACTTCTCCGAGCATACTTCATTTTAATTTTATAAAATAAAGCATTTGTATTTTTAATTGTCAAAAAATTAAACAACTGTATTATTTGAAAATTGAATCATCAACTTAGGGAGGATTTATCATGAAATTAACTTCAGTAGTCGCAGCTCTTGGCTTACTTGCGGCACCAGCTTTTGCAGAACAGCAATTTGTATCTATTGGGACAGGTGGTGTGACTGGTGTCTACTACCCAACTGGTGGTGCCATTTGTCGGCTTGTTAATAAAGATCGCAAAGAACACGGGATTCGCTGCTCTGCAGAGTCCACAGGTGGATCGGTGTACAACATTAACACCGTACGTGCAGGAGAGCTTGAATTTGGTGTTGCACAATCTGATTGGCAATACCATGCATATAACGGAACTTCAAAATTTGCAGACGCAGGTGCGTTCGAAGGTCTGAGAGCAGTGTTTTCGGTACATCCAGAACCCTTTACATTGATAGTTAAAAAAGGTTCGGGCATTGATTCCTTTGAGGCGCTCAAAGGTGAAAAAGTAAACGTAGGAAACCCTGGTTCTGGACAGCGCGCAACCATGGAAGTTGTAATGGATGCTTTTGGTATGACCATGGGCGATTTCGCACTTGCTGCTGAGCTTAAAGGTTCCGAGATGGCTCAAGCGCTTTGCGATGGTAAGATCGATGCCATGATCTACACAATTGGACATCCAGCTGCAGCTGTGACGGAAGCTGCAACGACCTGCGATGTTGAGCTGATTTCGGTTAAAGGTGCACCAATTGATAAGTTAATTGCTGACAACCCATATTATCGCTCTGCTACCGTTCCTGGTGGGATGTACAAGGGTACTGATAATGACGTTTCAACATTCGGTGTTGGAGCCACCTTTATTACTTCAACAGACGTTCCAGAAAATGTTGTCTACACAGTCGTAAAAGCTGTTTTTGATAATTTTGCTGACTTTAAAAAGTTGCATCCAGCTTTTGCAAACTTGAACGAGGAGCAAATGATTAGTGATGGTCTTTCAGCTCCACTGCATGCTGGTGCTGTAAAGTATTACAAAGAACGTGGTTGGATGAACTAATAACCTAAATTAACATGGTTCCTCCCTAGTTGGGGAGGAACCAATAATCGTGCATTCCATGTCAGATTCACTCGAAAAAGCTAAAAAAATTGTAGCTGACGCTGAAACTGGCGGACGGAAACTCGAAGGTATTACACTTAAAATCGTTTTATGTATCGCATTCACCTGGTCCCTGTTTCAACTCTATGTGGCTTCTACAATACCATTTTTTTTGAGCGAACAAACCGGTCTCAAACTTGTTTTTAACAATCAAGAAACTAGACAAATCCACTTAGCGTTCGCTCTGTGTCTAGCGATGTTAGCATTTCCGATAAATCGATATGCGGCAAAAAACAAAATACCTATTTACGACTTTGTGTTAGCTGGCTTGGGCGCATTTGTTTGCATCTACTTGTTGATAAACAAATCTAGTATTGCGGATAGAGCCGGACTGCCCACACCTGCGGACTTATTAGTATCAGCGACTGGGCTGCTGCTGCTTGCAATCGCAGTTTATCGCAGTTTAGGTTTGCCGCTGGTCGTAGTCGCATCGGTATTTGTTGCATATGTTTTCTTTGGTGACTCACCCAATTTACCTGAGGTGGTACAATGGAAGGGTGCCTCATTGGGCAAAGCTTTATGGCACTACTGGATGCAAACTGAGGGCGTATTTGGTGTTGCTTTAGGTGTAGCTGCGTCCATGATTTTTCTATTCGTGCTTTTTGGTGCCTTGTTGGAGAAGGCAGGGGCTGGAAACTATTTTATCCAGCTTGCTTTTTCAACTTTAGGTCACCTACGTGGTGGCCCAGCAAAAGCAGCGGTCGTAGCTTCGGCTGCTTCAGGTTTATACTCCGGAAGTTCCATCGCGAATGTTGTTACTACAGGAACTTTCACTATACCTTTGATGAAAAAGACTGGGTTTAGCCCCGAACGAGCAGGTGCAGTAGAGGTTGCGTCGTCTACTAACGGTCAACTTATGCCGCCTGTAATGGGCGCAGCAGCTTTTCTAATTTCTGAATTCACAGGTGTGTCTTATCCAGAATTGGTCAAGCACGCGTTGTTGCCAGCATTGGTCTCTTATATTGCGCTGGTATACATTGTTCACCTGGAAGCATTAAAGCTAAATTTAAAGGGATTAAAAAAAGCTCAAGAGAGCGGTTCATTCATCACAAAAATCTTAGGGTTCTTGCTTGGCTTCATATGTATGGGGTTAGCAGGATTTATCATTTATTATGGCTTGGGCTGGACACGAGAGCTTTTTCCAGAAAATGATTTTTTTGTTAGACCATTTATTGTTTTGGTTGCTTACATACTTTTGGTGAGGATTGCAGCGAAGGTACCAGATTTATCTCATGAGCTTGCAGTAAGCGATGATGCTCGTTTGCCGCGACCAAAAGATGTTTTGTTGACAGGTTTATACTTTCTACTCCCGATCATAATCCTGATTTGGAACATACTGGTTGAAAGGCTCTCCCCATCGCTATCTGCCTACTGGGCAACCATCATAATGATCTTCATCGTTGTCACACACAAAGGTTTCAAACAATATTTTCGTGGGGATGGTCTCCAGTTGGAGACGATACGCATTGGGTTAACTGATTTCGTATCTGGGATGATTGCCGGTGCAAAAAATATGATCGGTATAGGTGTCGCGACAGGTGTTGCGGGAGTGATCATAGGTACAGTTTCATTAACAGGTGCACACCAAGTGATTGGTGAGTTTGTCGAATATCTTTCTGGTGGTAACCTGATGCTGATGCTCTTGTTGGTTGCTATCATGAGCCTCATTTTGGGAATGGGTTTGCCTACAACTGCCAACTATATTGTAGTCTCATCTTTAATGGCACCGGTGATAGTTACCGTAGGAGCTGAGGCGGGTCTGATCGTCCCGCTCGTAGCCGTACATCTTTTTGTATTCTATTTTGGAATCTTGGCAGATGATACACCGCCTGTAGGTCTTGCTGCTTTCGCAGCGGCTGCAATTTCGCGAGGAGATCCAATCAGAACAGGAGTTCAAGGTTTTACGTATGATATCCGTACCGCTTTGCTGCCATTCTTATTTATATTCAATACGGAGTTGTTGCTAATAGACGTTACATTCGCCAAAGCAATCTTTGTATTTGTGATTGCAACTTTGGCGATGATGTTGTTTGCGGCAGCTACACAGGGATATTTCCTAGCAAAAAGCCGTTTGTGGGAAAGTTTGATATTACTTGTAGTTGCCCTTACACTGTTCCGTCCTGGTTATTGGTTGGATCGCGTTGTTCCCCCGTTTGAAAATTTAGTAGTCGCTGATTTCATAAATGCTGATGTTACAGTCCAGAATATCGAGATTGTATACGCTACGATTAGTGGACCAGATTTTGATTTTCCGGACAAACTAACTGAATTAACCATTCAGTTTAATTTGCCAGCTGGACCAAGTATTCTTGAATCTTTTGAAGCTGCGGGTTTGAGTCTTGATGATCCAGAACGCGGCACGTTGATTGAGCCATTTATAGGCACGCCATTTTTTGAGCAGTTTCAAAAATTTGATTTCTATGGTGACGTTCCTGTCCAAATCGAAGAACTAAAACTCCCAGCACAAAGAATGCCTAAAGAGATATTTTATCTGCCTGCTTTCTTTGCGTTATTTATCATTATTTTATTGCAACGCCGTCGCCAAACTGAATCGGCTTTTTAAGGATAACAAGAGATGACGAGTCATATCTTTCCGAGACACACTAAGAGTAGTTTACCAATTGCTGTAAAAGGTGAAGGTAGTTACATCTTTGATGATAGTGGTAAGTCGTATTTAGATGCGTCTGGGGGAGCCGCAGTCTCGTGTTTGGGTCATGCTCATCCAACCGTTATCAAGGCGCTCCATCGACAGTTAGATGAGTTGACCTATGCGCATACTTCTTTTTTTACATCTGAACAGGCCGAAAAACTTGCTGATCGTTTATGTTTAGAAGCCCCCAAAGGAATTGACAGAGTTTATTTGGTGTCAGGTGGGTCTGAAGCTATTGAAGCTGCTTTAAAGCTCGCCCGCCAGTATTATGTTGAAAAGGGCGAACCTAATAGAAAAGCAATCATTGCGCGGCAACAAAGTTATCATGGTAATACCCTTGGTGCTTTGGCTGCTGGAGGGAACAAATGGCGTCGTGATCAGTTTGCACCTTTATTAATTGACACGCATCACATCGCTCCTTGTTTTGCTTATAGAGGTAAAAATGAATCTGAAGATGATTTTGATTACGGGCAACGCGTTGCAAATGAATTAGAGCACAAATTGCTTGAATTAGGCCCCAATACCGTAATGGCATTTATTGCAGAACCTGTTGTTGGTGCCACAGCAGGTGCAGTTACCGCGGTCGACGGATATTTCCGACGAATAAGAGAAATTTGTGACAAATATGGTGTTTTATTGATCCTCGATGAAGTCATGTGTGGTATGGGTAGGACCGGCTATCTTTATGCCTGTGAGCATGATGAAACACGGCCCGACATAATATGCATCGCCAAGGGGCTTGGCGCTGGCTATCAGCCGATTGGAGCAATGCTTTGTTCATCAGCGATATATGCGGTCATTGAAAATGGCTCTGGGTTTTTCCAACATGGTCATACATACCTTGGTCATCCGATGGCTGCGGCAGCAGCGAATGCTGTCCTTGATGTATTGATTGATCAAAACCTACTTTCGGATGTTCGACCTAAAGGTGATGCTTTAGAGAATTTATTACACTCAAAATTCAATCAGCATCCGCATATTGGAGATATACGAGGCAGAGGGCTGTTTAGGGCCATTGAGCTGGTTAACGATAGAAATACAAAAGCACCGTTTGATCCTGAACTCAAAATCGCCGCAAAGATAAAAAAGTCCGCCCAAAATAACGGTTTATTATGTTATCCAATGTCAGGAACTATCGATGGAAAACTAGGAGATCATGTTTTACTTGCTCCACCTTTTGTCATATCGAATAACGAACTTGATGAGTTGGTGGACAAATTATCTGTAACGATCGACCAAGTTATTTGATGACTTTTCTGAACAATTATTCACGAATTGGGACCGCTTTGTGGATCACTTCCATATTTTTGGTGCT
>BB_Man_B_Liq_inBBDRAFT_1000086_pt1 | contig 14396 bp, 10 predicted proteins | sample BBManParaguerPR_4_FD_10244 | JGI IMG/M metagenome (IMG submission 10244) | reverse complement strand
CAACTAGTGTTTCTTGCAGACTCTGCCTTTTCCCTACAAATGGCCGAACAGAAATACCCAAGTATTCGATTCCACCTCACTTCAGAATTTAAATAAAAAAGGCGCCGTAAACGGCGCCTTTTTTTTATGCTTCTCCCATCTTACCAAAATTAATCGGTATCGTGGGTTGCTGATATTCCTTAATCTCTCCGTGTACAGACTCAAAATTGGAGATGTTGTTTTGCAACGCCTTTACTAACTTTTTAGCATGTTCAGGAGTAAGGATTACACGACTCTTAACTTTTGCCTTTGGAGTAGCAGGCATAATACTTACGAAATCTACAACAAACTCTGATGCAGAGTGGTTGATAACCGCCAAGTTAGAATAAATCCCCTCAGCGGTTTTTTCATCGATTTCTACGTTTATGCTCTGATCCTTCTCTGACATAAGCTTAAATGTTTATCGCGTCTTCGTCTACTAGGCTCGGAGCAGCTTGACTAGCCTCATACTCATCCTTTGAACCTACGATAATGTCATCGTAATCTCTAAGACCAGTACCTGCAGGAATCTTGTGACCAACAATCACATTTTCCTTAAGACCTTCTAATCCGTCTACCTTACCATTAACTGCTGCTTCGTTAAGAACTTTAGTCGTTTCTTGGAATGATGCAGCGGAGATGAATGACTTGGTCTGTAGCGAAGCTCTAGTAATACCCTGAAGTATTGGAGTAGCCGTAGCTGCAATCGCATCACGAGTACTTACTAATGTCTTGTCTTGACGCTTAAGTAAAGAGTTTTCATCTCTCAGTTGACGTACGGTAACAAGCTGACCTGCTTTAAGATTTTCAGATTCACCAGCATCTTCAACTACCTTCATTCCGAAAATAGCATCGTTTTCTTTGATGAATTCATCCTTATGTACTAATTGCCCTTCAAGGAATAAAGTATCTCCCGCATCAACGATTTCTACCTTACGCATCATCTGACGAACAACTACCTCAAAGTGCTTATCATTTATTTTAACCCCTTGAAGTCGGTAAACCTCCTGGATTTCATTAACTAGATACTGCTGAACTGCCGATGGGCCTTTAATCGAAAGAATATCATTCGGAGTGATTGAACCATCAGATAGTGGCATACCCGCTTTCACGAAATCATTCTCTTGAACAAGGATTTGGTTCGATAACTTAATTAAGTATTTACGAACATCACCAAGCTTAGATTCTACGATAATCTCGCGGTTACCACGCTTGATTTTACCAAATGATACTACACCGTCGATTTCAGAAACAACTGCAGGGTTCGAAGGATTTCTTGCCTCGAATAACTCGGTTACTCTTGGTAGACCTCCTGTAATATCTCCAGCTTTAGCCGATTTACGTGGAATCTTAACTAGGATCTTACCCTCTTTAATTGTATCACCTTCGTTTACAATTAGATGAGAACCAACCGGTAGGTTGTATGATCTTAGTACGTTTCCTTTTTTATCGTTAATAAGAAGTGTAGGAATTAGTTTCTTATTTCTTGACTCAGAAATAACTTTCTCTTGGAAACCAGTCTGTTCATCGATTTCAACTTGATAAGTTACCCCTTGCTCGATATTTTCGAATGCAACGGTACCGGTAAATTCAGAAATAATTACACCGTTGTATGGATCCCATTGGCAAAGAACATCACCTTTCTTGATCTTAGCTCCATTCTCTATGAAAACTTGAGAACCGTAAGGCAGGTTGTGTGTACTTAAAACAGCACCCGTTTTAGGCTCAACAAGTTTGAATTCAGCGGTTCTAGAAATAATGATATTCGCCTTTTCACCTTCAGTGTTCTCACCCTGAACAACACGTAAGTCTTCGATCTCTGCGACCCCGTCAAACTTAGCAGTCAACTGACTTTCTTCAGAAACGTTACCCGCAATACCTCCAACGTGGAAGGTACGAAGCGTAAGCTGTGTTCCAGGCTCCCCAATAGATTGAGCGGCAACAACACCCACTGATTCACCTTTTTGAACTGGTTTATTTGTTGCGAGGTTTCTACCGTAACACTTCTCACAAATACCTTTCGCGGCCTCACAAGTAAGTGCAGATCTAACCTCTACTCGATCGAGTGCTGTAGCATTAATTTTTTGTACCTCTGCAGCCTCGATATATCCGCCTGCTTCAACGATCACGTCTCCTGTTAAAGGATCAACGATATCGTTCAGTGCAACACGTCCAAGAATACGTTCTCCAAGAGTCTCAACGATCTCTTCGTTTTTCTTCAAGGCCTCAACCTCAACACCTCTAAGTGTACCACAATCTTCAGTAGTAATAATCACATCCTGAGCTACGTCTACGAGTCGACGAGTAAGGTATCCAGCATCTGCTGTTTTAAGTGCAGTATCCGCAAGACCTTTACGAGCACCGTGGGTTGAAATAAAGTACTCAAGAATTGAAAGACCTTCTTTAAAGTTCGAAAGAATTGGGTTTTCAATAATCTCACCACCACCAGCAGTAGATTTCTTAGGCTTAGCCATAAGACCACGCATACCGGTTAACTGACGAATCTGTTCTTTAGATCCACGAGCACCAGAATCAAGCATCATGTATACCGAGTTAAATCCTTGCTGATCTTCTCGGATACGCTTCATAGCTAGTTCAGTAAGCATTGCGTTGGTAGATGTCCAAACGTCAATTACCTGATTGTAACGCTCATTATTAGTAATCAGTCCCATGTTATAGTTACCCATGATACCATCTACTTGAGCGTTAGCTTCTTCAATCATCTTCGTTTTTTCAGCAGGAATAATGATATCTCCCAAGCTAAATGAAAGACCACCTTTGAAAGCAAACTCATAACCCATTTGCTTCATTCGATCTAAGAATTCAGCAGTTTTAGGAACATCAGTTACTTCAAGGATACGTCCGATAATATCACGAAGTGCTTTCTTGTTCAATACTTGATTGATAAAGCCCGCTTCTTCAGGAACTACGTTATTGAATAACACACGTCCTACAGTGGTTTCAATGATTTGAGGTACTAACTCACCGGCCTCATTAAAATCTTTAACACGGATTTTAATAGCGGCATTCAAGTTTACTCGTTTCTCATTGAAAGCAATAACTACCTCTTCAGGAGAATAGAAAGTTAAACCTTCACCTAGAACAGGAACCTCTGGAGTAGAACGTCTTTCTTTAGTCATATAGTAAAGACCAAGTACCATGTCCTGAGAAGGTACGGTAATTGGTGAACCATTGGCAGGATTCAAGATGTTCTGAGAAGCTAACATTAATAATTGAGCCTCTAGAATCGCTTCTGGACCTAATGGTAAGTGAACCGCCATCTGATCCCCATCAAAGTCAGCGTTGAATGCTGTACACGCAAGAGGGTGAAGACGAATCGCTTTACCTTCGATTAATTTAGGTTGGAAAGCCTGAATACCTAAACGGTGAAGTGTGGGNGCACGGTTAAGAAGAACTGGGTGACCTTTAATCACGTTCTCCAAGATATCCCAAACTACAGGTTCTTTCTTATCGATAATCTTCTTCGCTGATTTAACGGTTTTTACAATACCGCGCTCAATCAGTTTACGAATGATAAAAGGCTTGTATAGCTCGGCAGCCATATCTTTTGGTAAACCACACTCAAATAATTTTAAATCTGGACCAACAACAATTACCGAACGAGCTGAATAATCTACACGCTTACCTAATAAGTTTTGACGAAAACGTCCTTGCTTACCTTTCAATGAATCAGAAAGTGATTTAAGCGGACGGTTTGATTCTGTCTTAACCGCAGAAGCTTTACGTGTATTATCGAATAATGAATCAACCGCCTCTTGAAGCATACGCTTCTCGTTTCTTAAGATTACTTCAGGAGCTTTAATCTCGATAAGTCTCTTAAGACGATTGTTACGAATAATTACTCTTCTGTACAGATCATTTAAATCTGAGGTAGCAAAACGACCTCCATCTAGAGGAACAAGCGGACGTAACTCTGGTGGAATTACAGGAATCACTTTCATGATCATCCACTCAGGCTTATTCTCACGATTAGCCTGAGACTCACGGAAAGACTCTACAACCTGTAGACGCTTCAGTGCCTCAGTTTTACGTTGCTTCGAAGTCTCAGTGTTTGCCTTGTGACGTAATTCATAAGACAAAGTCTCTAAATCAATACGTTGAAGTAATTCGATCAAACACTCTGCACCCATCTTAGCGATGAATTTGTTTGGATCTGAATCTTCTAGATATTGGTTCTCTTGTGGAAGTTCATCAATAATATTTAGGTATTCTTCTTCAGTTAAGAAGTCTAGCATTTGAAGATCTTCACCTTCAGGACCTTTTGCAATACCTGGTTGAATAACTACATAGCGTTCGTAATAGATAATCATATCAAGTTTCTTCGAAGGAAGTCCAAGAAGATAACCTAACTTGTTTGGTAACGAACGGAAATACCAAATATGAGCAACAGGGACTACTAATGAAATATGTCCAACGCGATCGCGACGAACTTTCTTCTCCGTAACCTCAACACCACATCGATCACAAACGATACCGCGGTAACGGATACGCTTATATTTACCACAAGCACATTCGTAATCCTTAACAGGACCGAAGATACGCTCACAAAAAAGACCATCTCTTTCAGGCTTGTGGGTACGGTAGTTGATAGTCTCAGGCTTCAACACCTCTCCTCGAGATGCACCAAGGATAGACTCGGGTGAAGCAAGACCAATCGAAATCTTATTAAATCTTTGCTCAGTTGTATCGTTAACTCTAGCCATAATAACGTAAAGCTTTGTTTAATTAATGTTTAGAATTATTCTTCGAGACGAATGTCGAGTCCTAATCCTTTTAATTCGTGCATAAGAACGTTGAATGATTCAGGTAGACCAGGCTCTGGCATGGTTTCCCCTTTCACAATCGCTTCATAGGTCTTCGCACGACCTACTACGTCATCCGATTTAACGGTTAAGATTTCTCTTAGCGTAGAAGAAGCTCCATAAGCTTCAAGTGCCCACACCTCCATCTCACCGAAACGCTGACCTCCGAACTGTGCTTTACCACCAAGTGGTTGCTGAGTAATCAGAGAGTATGGTCCGATAGAACGTGCGTGCATCTTATCATCAACCATGTGGCCTAGTTTCAGCATGTAGATCACACCAACCGTTGCTGGTTGATCAAAACGCTCTCCAGTTCCACCGTCAAATAAATAAGTGTGTCCGTATCTAGGAATACCGGCTTCATCGGTCAAAGCATTGATCTGGTCAATGTTCGCTCCGTCAAAAATTGGAGTGGCATATTTCTGATCTAATTTTTGACCTGCCCAACCAAGAACAGTCTCATAGATCTGACCAATGTTCATACGAGAAGGTACTCCAAGTGGATTAAGTACGATATCTACAGGTGTACCGTCTTCTAGGAAAGGCATATCCTCGTCGCGAACAATACGGGCAACGATACCTTTGTTTCCGTGACGACCTGCCATCTTATCACCTACTTTCAGCTTACGCTTCTTAGCGATATAAACTTTAGCAAGTTTCATAATACCTGCTGGTAACTCATCTCCTACAGAAATGGTAAACTTATCTCTTCGAAGGTTACCTTGAAGATCGTTAAGCTTAATCTTATAATTGTGAAGTAGGTCTGCAACAAGGGCGTTTACAGGCTCATCAACAGTCCAGCTTCCACCTACAAGGTGCGCGAAATCTTCAACTGCATGAAGCATTTTAAGTGTATACTTTTTACCCTTTGGTAGAACTTCTTCACCTAAATCATTAAGAACTCCTTGAGAAGTCTTACCATTTACGATAGTGAATAATTTCTCTACCAAACGATCTTTGAGCTCCTGGAATTTAACTTCGTATTCAAGTTCTAAAGCTTGGATAGCGTCTTTTTCTTCAGAACGTTTACGCTTATCCTTAACGCTTCTCGCAAACAACTTCTTATCAATTACTACACCTCTAAGCGATGGTGAAGCCTTTAATGAAGCGTCTTTTACATCTCCAGCTTTGTCACCGAAAATTGCGCGAAGTAATTTCTCCTCTGGAGTTGGATCAGATTCTCCTTTAGGAGTAATCTTACCAATAAGGATATCACCAGGCTTAACCTCTGCTCCAATACGAATCATTCCGTTTTCATCAAGGTCTTTAGTAGCCTCTTCAGAAACATTAGGAATATCATTGGTAAGTTCTTCAGCTCCCAGTTTGGTATCTCTAACCTCAAGGGCATACTCGTCCACGTGAATCGAAGTAAAGATATCTTCACGAACTACACGCTCAGAGATTACAATCGCATCCTCGAAGTTATAACCCTTCCAAGGCATGAAGGCAACCTTCATGTTTCTACCTAAAGCAAGTTCACCTTTTTCTGTTGCGTAACCTTCACAAAGTACCTGTCCTTTTTCTACACGATCTCCACGAGATACAATCGGTTTAAGGTTGATACTCGATCCTTGGTTCGTCTTTCTGAACTTGATCAGATTGTACTCCTTCTCATCTTCATCAAAAGAAACTAAACGCTCTTCATCAGTCTTAGTATACTTGATAACGATACGCTCTGCGTCAACGTATTCAACAACACCGTCACCCTCTGCATTAATCAGTACTCTTGAGTCTTTAGCAACTTGACGCTCTAAACCAGTTCCAACAATAGGAGATTCAGGACGTAATAATGGAACAGCCTGACGCATCATGTTTGATCCCATCAGTGCACGGTTTGCATCATCGTGCTCAAGGAAAGGAATTAACGATGCTGAAATTGAAGCAATCTGGTTTGGTGCTACATCCGTATAGTGTATTTCTTCAGGAGAAACTACAGGGAAATCACCCTCCATACGTGCGATTACTTTGTCGGGTTCAATCGTTCCGTCAGCTTTCATTGGGATGTTAGCCTGAGCGATTAAACGCTCTTCTTCTTCCTCTGCACTTAGATAAGTAAAACCTGATAAATCTACTTTTCCATTATCAACTTTGCGGTAAGGAGTCTCAAGGAATCCCATGGCATTCACCTTTGAAAATACCGACATTGATGAAATTAGACCAATGTTAGGACCTTCAGGAGTCTCAATCGGACATAATCTACCGTAATGCGTATAGTGAACGTCACGAACCTCGAAACCAGCACGTTCACGTGAAAGACCACCAGGCCCGAGAGCAGATAATCTACGTTTGTGAGTAATCTCAGCTAGTGGATTCGTTTGATCCATAAACTGAGAAAGCTGATTCGTTCCAAAGAACGAGTTAATCACCGATGAAAGCGTCTTCGCATTGATCAAATCAATAGGAGTAAACACTTCGTTGTCGCGAACATTCATTCGTTCTCTAATGGTTCTAGCCATACGAGCTAAACCAACGCCGAACTGTTGTGAAAGTTGTTCTCCAACAGTTCTAACACGACGGTTTGAAAGGTGATCGATATCATCAATCTCTGCCTTAGAGTTAATCAACTCGATCAGATACTTGATAATCGTAATAATATCATCTTTAGTTAAGACTTGCTTATCCATCTCGATATCAAGACCTAACTTCTTATTCATTCTATAACGACCTACTTCTCCTAAATTATAACGTTGATCAGAGAAGAATAGTTTATCGATAATACCACGAGCAGTTTCCTCATCTGGCGGCTCGGCATTTCTCAATTGACGATAAACATGCTCAACAGCTTCTTTTTCTGAGTTTGTTGGGTCTTTTTGTAAGGTATTATGAATAATTGCGTATTCAGCTTGAGCGTTGTTTTCCTTGTGAAGAAGAATCGTTTTCACATCAGCCTCAATAATCATTTCGAGGTGCTCCTTCTCCAAAATCGTATCACGATCTAAAACGATCTCATTACGCTCAATCGATACTACCTCTCCGGTATCTTCATCTACGAAGTCTTCATGCCAAGTATTTAAAACACGAGCAGCAAGTTTACGACCAAGAACCTTCTTAAGACCAGTCTTCGATACCTTAACCTCTTCTGAGAGATCAAAAATTTCAAGAATATCCTTATCACGTTCGTAACCGATAGCTCTAAAGAGTGTAGTAACCGGTAATTTCTTTTTACGATCAATGTAAGCGTACATAACGCCATTGATATCTGTAGCAAATTCAATCCACGATCCTTTAAAAGGAATAACACGGGCTGAATATAATTTGGTTCCGTTAGCGTGAACCGATTGACCAAAGAATACACCAGGAGAACGGTGAAGTTGAGAAACAATCACACGTTCTGCACCATTAATCACAAAAGTTCCAGATGGTGTCATATAAGGAATCGTTCCTAAATAAACATCCTGAACAATCGTCTCGAAGTCTTCGTGCTCTGGGTCGGTACAATAAAGTTTTAAACGTGCTTTTAGCGGCACACTGTAGGTAAGACCTCTCTCGATACACTCTTGAATGTTGTAACGAGGTGGATCGACGAAATAATCCAAAAACTCAAGAACAAACTGGTTTCTTGTATCTGTAATTGGAAAGTTCTCCATGAAGGTGTTAAAAAGACCTTCATTACCTCTAGCGTCCGACTTAGTTTCTAATTGAAAGAAATCTTGAAAGGATTTGATTTGAATATCTAAAAAGTCTGGATATTCAGGAATGCTCTTTGCAGATGCAAAATGTACTCTTTCGGTTTGTTTTGTAACCATCTAACGGACAATTTATAGTCAAAAAAAGTATTATAAGTCGACCTTATTTCAAAGGCCATAACAACCTAGGTTGTTTAAAACAGGCGAAGGTCTAACCAACTTTCGTTGGATAGACCTTTGCCTAATAAGCTATGGAAGTATTACTTAAGCTCAACCTCAGCACCAGCCTCTTCAAGAGATTTTTTGATACCTTCAGCTTCATCTTTAGAAATACCTTCTTTAACTGGTTTTGGAGCTCCATCAACTACTTCTTTAGCTTCTTTAAGTCCAAGACCTGTTAATTCTTTTACAAGCTTAACAACCGCAAGTTTAGAAGCACCTGCTGACTTAAGAATTACGTCAAACTCTGACTTTTCTTCTCCACCAGCAGCGTCTCCACCACCAGCAGCAGGACCAGCAACAGCTACAGCTGCAGCTGCAGGCTCGATACCATACTCCTCCTTAAGGATGTTAGCTAATTCATTAACCTCTTTTACAGTTAGGTTAACCAGTTGTTCTGCGAAATCTTTTAAATCTGCCATTTTTCTATCGTTTAATAAAGTTTAAAATATTGTGTATTAAGTGCGTACAAATTATCGTTCAGAAAGGGTTTGAATAATACCCGCGAGCTTACCGCCACCTGATTTAAGACCAGATACAACGTTTTTCGCTGGGCTCTGAAGAAGAGTGATGATCTCACCGATAAGCTCTTCCTTAGACTTAATACTAACAAGCGTATCAAGTAGGTCATCACCGATGTAAACCGATTCTTCAACATAAGCACCTTTTAAAACGGGCTTCTTTGATTTCTTTCTGAAATTTTTAATCAATTTTGCTGGACCGTTACCAGTCTCAGCAATCATCATTGAGGTCTCACCTTTGAGGATAGTGGTTAATTCACCAAAATCCTTGTCTGAAGCCTCCATTGCTTTTGCAAGCAACGTATTCTTAACTACTGTAAGTGAAATATTTGCCTTAAAGCAAGATCTTCTTAAATCAGCAGTAGTAGCCGCATCTAAACCAGAAATATCAGTAAGATAGATCGTAGTGCTTGATGCTAACTTCTCTTTAAGTTGTTCTATAGCTAGTGCTTTTTCTTCTCTAGTCATGTCGTAAGTTCTTAAGTACTTAAATGGCTTTTGGGTCAAGTGGAATACTCGGACTCATCGTTGAAGAAATATGTACACTCTTCATGTAAACCCCTTTAGCAGCAGCAGGCTTCATACGATTTAAAGTATCTAAAAGCTCTTTGGCGTTGTCTGCAATTTTATCAGCTTCAAATGAAACCTTTGCTATTGCAGCGTGAACATTACCCGCTTTATCTACTTTAAAATCAATTTTACCAGATTTTACTTCAGTTACTGCTTTAGCTACGTCCATAGTAACCGTACCTGTTTTAGGGTTAGGCATAAGACCACGAGGTCCTAATACACGACCTAAAGGTCCTAGTTTACCCATAACTGCAGGCATAGTGATAATAACATCAACATCTGTCCAGCCTGATTTAATTTTGTCTAGATATTCATCTAAACCAACAAAATCAGCTCCGGCTTCTTTGGCTTCTGCCTCCTTATCAGGAGTCACTAATGCTAAAACGCGAACATCTTTACCTGTACCATGAGGTAGTGTAACAACCCCACGAACCATTTGATTAGCTTTACGTGGATCTACTCCAAGTCGTACTGCTAAATCAACAGATGCATCAAAATTTGATTTGGTAATCTCTTTAACTAAAGCTGCGGCTTCGGTAAGTGAGTAAAGCTTAGAACTATCAATAAGCGCTCTAGCTTCTTTTTGTTTTTTTGTCAATTTTCCCATTACGTCAGTCGTTTATTAAAAAGGTTTAGTTCCAGAAACTTTGATACCCATAGATCTTGCTGTACCAGCAATCATCATCATCGCAGACTCAACAGTGAAGGCATTTAAATCTACCATCTTGTCTTCTGCAATTCCTTTGATTTGATCCCAAGTAACCGAAGCAACTTTAGAACGATTTGGTTCACCTGAACCTTTTTTAACTTTTGCTGCTTCCAATAGCTGAACGGCCGCCGGAGGTGTTTTTACCACAAAGTCGAAAGACTTATCCGTGTAAACCGTGATAACTACTGGTAAAACTTTACCAGGTTTATCCTGAGTTCTAGCATTAAACTGCTTACAGAACTCCATGATGTTTACACCTGCGGCACCTAAGGCGGGTCCAACCGGTGGCGATGGGTTCGCAGCACCTCCCCTAACTTGTAGCTTAACTACTTTACCTATTTCTTTTGCCATAATTAATAATTAATCGTTTGCCGTTGCATTGTTGGAAGCGATACAACTGAGCGATTATGTAACATTTATATTTTCTCTACTTGTAAATAGCTTAATTCAAGAGGTGTTCTTCTACCGAAAATCTTCACCATCACCTCAAGTTTGCGCTTCTCCTCGTTAATTTTCTCAATGGTTCCATTGAAACCATTGAAAGGACCATCAACCACCTTAACTGTTTCACCGAGTACAAAAGGAATAGCGACGTCGTCAGCATTAATTGATAATTCATCCACTTTACCTAGCATTCGATTCACTTCAGACTTACGTAAAGGAACAGGATCACCACCTTTGGTTTCACCTAGAAATCCAATTACGTTCGTAATAGAACGAATAACATGCACCATTTCACCGCCTAAATTGGCTTTGATCATAATGTAACCAGGGAAATAAGTACGTTCTTTTTGGATTTTTTTACCGTTACGAATCTGAACTACCTTTTCGGTAGGAACAAGAACTTCATCTAAATAATCACTCAAACCTTGACGTTCAATCTCGGTTTGGATATATCCGCTGATTTTATTTTCTTGTCCGCTTACCGCACGAACCACATACCATTTCTTTTCAAGTACCTCTGACATTGTTGTGCTTCGTTATTATTTAATCAAACTAAAGTATACCTGAATCAATCGGCTAAAAACAGAGTCTACACCCCAAGTCAATAGGGCAAAAAGAATTGAGAACACTGCTACAGTAACCATAAGGCTAGATGACTCTTGACGTGACGGCCAAGAAACCTGGTTCTTTAATTCCTCTATTGATTCTTTGATATAATTAATCATCTTTTCTTCATCTATAATTGAGGCTAGGCCTCGTAATACTTGCACGGGAGGAGAGACTCGAACTCCCGACACCTGGTTTTGGAGACCAGTGCTCTACCAACTGAGCTACACCCGTTTGTATGTACACTAAAAGGTATCCTAAACAGGACACCCTTTAGCGCATACACTATTGTAAACTAGAGCTTAGTCTAGAATTTCAGTTACCTGTCCTGCACCTACTGTTCTACCACCTTCACGGATAGCGAAACGTAGACCTACGCTTAATGCGATTGGTTGAATTAGGTCAACAGTAATAGTTAGGTTATCACCTGGCATTACCATTTCAACGCCGTCAGGAAGGTTGATGTTACCTGTTACGTCAGTTGTACGAACGTAGAACTGTGGACGGTAGTTATTGTGGAATGGAGTGTGACGTCCACCTTCTTCTTTTTTAAGGATATAAACCTCAGCTTTAAATTTAGAGTGTGGCTTAACCGAACCTGGCTTACAGATTACCATACCTCGTTTGATATCAGTTTTCTCGATACCACGAAGTAAGATACCTACGTTATCACCAGCTTCTCCGCGATCAAGAATCTTACGGAACATCTCAACACCAGTAATCGTTGAAGTAAGTTTCTCAGCTCCCATACCGATAATTTCTACAGGATCTCCAGTGTTAGCAACACCAGTTTCGATACGACCTGTAGCAACAGTACCACGACCTGTAATTGTGAATACGTCTTCGATAGGCATTAAGAAGTCCTTATCAACGTCACGAGCAGGAAGTTCAATCCAGTTATCTACAGCTTCCATAAGCTCCATAACTGTATCAACCCATTTTTGCTCGCCATTAAGAGCACCTAGTGCAGAACCCATAATAACAGGTCCGTTGTCACCGTCGTACTCATAGAATGATAAAAGCTCACGAACTTCCATCTCAACTAGCTCAAGTAGCTCTTCGTCATCAACCATATCCACTTTGTTCATGAATACAACGATGCGAGGAATACCTACCTGACGACCAAGAAGGATGTGCTCACGAGTTTGTGGCATAGGACCATCAGTAGCAGCTACTACTAGGATAGCACCGTCCATCTGTGCCGCACCTGTTACCATGTTCTTTACGTAATCCGCGTGACCTGGACAGTCAACGTGCGCATAGTGACGATTAGCAGTCGCGTACTCAACGTGTGAAGTGTTAATTGTAATACCACGTTCTTTTTCTTCAGGAGCGTTATCGATCGAGTCGAAACTACGAAGTTCAGATAGACCTGCGTTTGCAAGTACAGTGGTGATCGCTGCAGTAAGAGTAGTCTTACCGTGGTCTACGTGCCCAATAGTACCAATGTTAAGGTGGGGTTTCGACCGGTCAAATGTTTCCTTTGCCATTGTTAATGAATTTAATCTTAGTTTATATTAGTGTATAATCTTAAAAAAACACAAACCCTCCTTTCGGGAGCGCAGTGCTGTAATTAATTCTTTTATTTGAGCCAATGACGGGATTTGAACCCGTGACCTCTTCCTTACCAAGGAAACGCTCTACCCCTGAGCTACACCGGCCTAATGTTTCCTTTAAAGCAAGAGCATTGAAACTCTTTATAATATTTTGAGCGGGAGACCGGGTTCGAACCGGCGACATTCAGCTTGGAAGGCTGACGCTCTACCAACTGAGCTACTCCCGCATTTCGTCTACATTAGACGTATATTTCATTATTTCAATTTGTGGGGAGAGCAGGATTCGAACCTGCGAAGGTAAAAACCAACAGATTTACAGTCTGTCCTCGTTGGCCGCTTGAGTATCTCCCCGGCACTGTTGGGATTACTCCCCCTTTTTAGTTATTGGAGCCGGTGGAGGGACTCGAACCCACGACCTGCTGATTACAAATCAGCTGCTCTAGCCAGCTGAGCTACACCGGCGTCAAACGCCTTTTTCCAACAAAAAAAAGTCCGCTATTTCTAACGGACTGCAAATGTAGAGAATATTTTTTTTTATCAAAACAAATTCTTACAAAATTCTATCATCAAAAACCTCTGATTTGCTTTTTCTTTTTAACCATACGTTCAAGGGCATGAACTCCCTGGTCTGCAGACTGCTCAAAGGTCCTGGCAAACTTCCTTACCAATAGTTTGCCTTTGGGAACTACTAACTTAATCTCTGTTAGCTTGTTAGATTTCTCCTTCGTGTTTTCAACCTTTAAAAAAACTTCAGCCTCAAGAATACGACCGTAAAATCGTTCGAGCCTCTCAAGTCTTTTGTCAATGAAGGTTTTGAGTTTTGCATCAGCTTTAAAGTTGACGGCGTGAAATTGTACAACCATAAGTTTAACTTTTTGTGGGTAAACCCGTTCTACTTATGAAGAAGATTGATTACCGCGCGGATGCGATGACTGATAAACCATTTTAAGCTCCTCAATACTGCTATGGGTATAAACCTGGGTAGCAGCTAAACTACTATGGCCTAACAACTCCTTAACAGTATTAAGGTCAGCTCCGCGATTTAGCAAATGCGTCGCAAACGTGTGTCGAATCATATGCGGACTCTTCTTCTGCTTAACCGACACACCTTTAAGATAGTCATTTATCTTACGGTATACAAATTTCGGATACAGCTCCTGTCCTTTATCGGTAACCAATAAGGAAGAACTAATAGAGGTTTTAAACTTTATACCTCTCTTGTCAACATACTGTTCTATTAAACCAACAGTAGAAGGCAGTAATGGCAGTAATCGCTCCTTTCCACCTTTACCATAAATCTTAAC
>BB_Man_B_Liq_inBBDRAFT_1000084_pt1 | contig 14594 bp, 10 predicted proteins | sample BBManParaguerPR_4_FD_10244 | JGI IMG/M metagenome (IMG submission 10244) | reverse complement strand
AGCAATTTGATTATTCAAAGGTCCACCTTGTGCGCCTGGGAAAGTATTTTTATCTATGTCTTTAGCAAATTTTTCTTTTGAGAGAATTAATCCGCCTCTAGGACCTCGTAATGCTTTGTGAGTTGTTGCTGTAACAATATCTGCATAGTCCATTGGATTGTCAAGTGCTTTACCTGCCACAAGTCCAATAAAGTGAGCAGCATCAACCATAAAATAAGCACCCACCTCGTCTGCTATCTCTCTGAACTTTTTGAAATCAAGTGGTTGAGAATATGAAGAGTATCCTGCAACTAAAAGTTTTGGTTTTACTTTTATCGCCATCTCATAAACATCATTCATGTCAATGAGTTCTGTTTCTTTATCTAATCCATATCCATGAAAATTATACAGTTGGCCAGAGAAGTTAACTGGAGAACCATGGGTTAGATGGCCACCTTGATCTAGTGACATTCCTAGCACGTCATCTCCAGGTTCTAAAAGTGCTAAATACGCAGCTAAGTTTGCTGATGCACCTGAATGAGGTTGTACATTTGCATGTTCTGCATCAAAAAGCTCGCAAGCTCTATCTATAGCTAACTGTTCTATTTGATCAATGACCTCACATCCTTCGTAATACCTTCTACCAGGAACGCCTTCAGAATATTTATTTGTTAATACTGAGCCAGAAGCCTCCATTACAGCTTGTGAAGCAAAGTTCTCAGATGCAATTAGATGAATATGAGAGTTTTGTCTTTTAAGATCATTTTCAATTAAATGAGCTAACTCGTTATCGACTGCGGTCAAATTTTCTTGTGATACACCTTTTTGATTCATAATTATATTCTAACAGTAACTTGGTGGCCATTTAAGTGGGCCTTCTCGAATTACTTTAAATTCCTCATCTCTAAAATCAACAATAGTTGAACCACTACCGTGTAAAGCACTGCCTTGTAAATAATGACCAATTTTGTTTCCAAATACAGATTCTGCATCTTTCTCATTTGTAATATCCTCTTGGCCAGAAATATTTGCACTTGTTACAGCTAAAGGACCAGTCTTTTTCAAAAGCTCTAATGTCAATTCGTTATCTGGAACCCTTACGCCAATACTGTTTGGATTTTTTGTACCAACACCATCAGCAAAATTTAACTCAGATTCGACAATTATTGTTAAAGGGCCAGGCCAATATAGTTCAACAATTTCAGGCACTTTTGAAATTATTTTTAACTTTATGAGGTCTTGAAATGAATGTACAAGTATTGAAAGTGGTTTATTCTCATCTCTCTCCTTTAAATTAAATATCTTATCAACAGCTGCTTGAGAAAGAGGGTCTACACCAATTCCGTAAACTGTTTCCGTAGGAATCCCAACTACTTCTTCATTTTTAATACAAGCAATAGCCTTTTGTATATTATCTTCTTGCAACTATGTACCTATCTCTCTCAGCCAAATCTTTCTCTACTCTAACCTCAGCCCAGTTACTCAACCTATCTAATAATGCTTTTCCATGTGTTTCATCAATCTCCAAAAAAAGCATCATGTCAGCAATTTCTTTTTGCTCTATTTGATCAATTAACCTTGAAATATATAAGAGACCATCTTCTCCTCCGTCTAAAGCAACAAGGGGCTCATGGTCAATTACTTCACTATCAAGTTTTTCTAATTGTTTTGAAGGAATATATGGAAGATTAGCAACGATGCAATCAAAATCTGTTTTTTCAATATTTGATAACAGGTCAGAAGTATAAAAATTTACCTCTAATCCATTTATGTTTGAATTTTCAACAGCTAACTCCAGAGCAGCTTCTGAAATATCTACAGCGTCAACACTGCTTTCTGGAAATAACTTCTTTAACATTAAAGCTATACATCCAGAACCAGTGCCTATGTCTAAAAATCTTTTTGGACTTTTGATATTTTCTTTAATAATTTGAATTAGAAATTCTGTTTCAGGTCTTGGTATTAATGCCCTGCTATCGACATTTACCTGGATTGAGTAGAACGGTATGTACTCTTCAATATATTGTAAAGGTTCCCCATTTAGTCTTCTTGTTAAGAGTTCTGTATAAAACGAACTGTAGTCATCACGTGAACCAGCAACTTCTTTAGCTTTTTCTCGAAGTCGAGCTAACTCATGTTCAGGTATGCTCTGAATATTCATTAATCTTCCAAATTAGCTAAACGAGAAGCTTCATGGTCAGAAACCAGTGCTTCAACAAATTCATCAAGATCTCCATCTAATACCTGGTCTAATTTTTTAATAGTTAAATTAATACGGTGATCAGAAACTCTGTTGTCTTTATAGTTGTAAGTTCTAATCTTGTCAGATCGCTCCCCTGATCCAACTTGTTCTTTCCTATCTTTTGCACGCTCAGCAGCAGCTTTTTCTTGTTCAGCCTTTAATAATCTCGCACGCAGAATTCTCATTGCTTTTTCTTTATTTTGTAACTGTGATTTTTCATCTTGGCAAGAGACAACTAATCCTGTAGGAATGTGAGTTATTCGTACAGCAGAGTCTGTTGTGTTAACACTTTGTCCACCAGGACCACTAGATCTGTAAACATCTACTTTTAAATCGTTTTGATCAATGTTTATATCAACTTCTTCAGCCTCTGGAAGAACAGCTACAGTGGCAATAGATGTATGGACTCTTCCTTGTGATTCTGTTTTTGGTACTCTTTGTACCCTATGTGCACCAGCTTCAAATTTAAGTTTTGAGTACACACCTTTAGATTTAATAGCAAATATTATCTTGCTATAGCCACCCATATCTGAATCAGTAATTTCAATAGGTTCTACTTTCCAAGAATTTCTCTCAGCAAATCTGGTGTACATTTTATATAAATCACCAACCCAAATTGCAGCTTCTTCCCCACCTGCACCAGGTCTAATTTCTACCAAAACATCTTTTTCATCTGAAGGATCTTTAGGCAGTAACGAAACTTTAATTTTTTGTTCAAGTTTTGGTATCTTTACTTCATTTTCAGAAATAAGATTTTGAAACTCTGTAATCATTTCTTCATCTTCTTCGACTTCAATTAATTCTTTGGCATCATCAGTTTCATTTTGAAGGTTTTTCCATTGGTTAAATAAATCTACAATGGTTGTTACATCGTTATGTTTTTTAGCCATTTCAGCATATGTTTGCTGATCTTTTGAAATATCAATTTGTGAGAGTTGTTTTTCTATTTCAGGTAAAGACTCCTCAATTGAAATTAATTTCTCGTGCAGTGAATTATCCAACTTTTACCTCATTTGCTTGTTGTGTGACGGGATGAATGCCTTGGATGTTTTCACTATTTTCAATACAGTTTGCCATAGATAATATTGCAACTTCAATTTGATCATCATCGGGTTTTTTTGTAGTGATTTTTTGTGTCCAAATTCCTGGAGCAGCAAAAAAACGTGCTATTAGTGTATTACTATTTTTGAAATTGAATTTTAAAATTTCATAAGAGATCATAGACACCACGATTACATGCAGCATGCGAGTAAGTGCTGTAAGAGCAAGATTTAAGTTAGGTATCAAGGGAAGGGTTAAAAGACTGACAAAAACGATTAGAAATAAAAAAGACGTACCGCAACGTATGTGTTCTTTTGGGTATTTTTTTACTTCGTCGATAAATAAAGATTTTTTATCCTCATAAGAAGCAATAGTCATATGTTCAGCACCATGGTATTCAAACAACTCTTGAGCATCTTTAGTTCTGCCGATCAAATATATATAGATAATTACAATCACTCCTCTAAGCAAACCTTCATAGATTCCAGTAATGGACTGTGTTGCTGATAGGTACTCAACTAATAATCTTGGGCCGACTATGAAACCTCCTAAAACTACTCCAAGTACTAAATATGTAATAATTTTTGAAAAAAGACTTTCTTCTTCATCTTCGAAATTTGAGTAAATTCTCTCTGATAATGTAATCGCTTTGAAACCGACATAAAGCGAATCGATTAATGCTGCAAATCCACGAATTAAAGGTGCACTCCAAAAATTATTTCTTCTAATAAGCTGAACTCTTGGTTCATAGTATTTATGAAGATTGTTGTTTTTATCCCTTATTCCTAATGACCAACCTGTTGGACTTTGAACCAAAACTCCACCAATTACAGCCTGTCCACCATAAGCAATATCAGAATTTGACATTAGAAAGTAAAGAAAAGTAAGTTATTCTTCTTCTTGAGAAGATTCTGATTTAGCAGTTTGTCTAGTTGATGTCGATCCGTAACGTTGTTTAAATCTCTCTACCCTACCAGTTGAGTCAACTAATTTTTGCTTACCTGTAAAAAATGGATGGCTAGCTGAAGAAATTTCAAGCTTTACTAGTGGATACTCATTTCCATCTTCCCAAGCTATAGTTTCGTTTGTTTTAATAGTAGAACGAGTTAAAAATGCAAATCCTGCATCTTCGTCTTGAAAGACAACTTCTCTGTAATCTGGATGTATACCTTGTTTCATAGTTCTACTTTACCTTAAACTTTAGCTTTTGCGACATCCTTTAAGAAAGCATCGTTGCTTTTTGAATTTTTTAGCCTATCAATTAACAGCTCTGTAGCTGCTCCTCCTTCTAATCCAACTAAAACTCTTCTTAAGCTCCAAAGTGACTCTAGTTCTTTTGGTGAAACCAATCGTTGCTCTTCCCTTGTTCCTGAAGGAGTAACATCAATTGCTGGGAACACTCTCTTGTCTGCAAGCTGTCTATCAAGTCTTAGCTCCATGTTTCCAGTACCTTTAAACTCCTCAAAAATAACTTCATCCATTTTGGATCCTGTTTCAACTAGGGCAGTTCCTAAGATTGTCAAACTTCCGCCACCTTCAATATTTCTTGCAGCACCAAAAAATTGTTTTGGAGGAGTTAATGCTGTTGAATCAACACCGCCAGATAAAATTCGACCGCTAGCTGGCGTTGCTAAGTTGTGAGCTCGAGCAAGTCTAGTGATTGAATCCAATAGGATTACTACATCTCTACCCTCTTCAACAAGTCTTTTTGCTCTTTCAATTGCTAATTTTGACACTTGAGTGTGTTCATCAGGCGGTCTATCAAAAGTAGAGAATACAACTTCACCATCAACTGACCTTTGCATATCTGTAACTTCCTCTGGCCTTTCATCAACAAGAACAACCATTAAATAAACTTCTGGATTGTTTGTTGTAATAGAGTTAGCTATTTCCTTCAATATTGTTGTCTTACCAGCTTTTGGAGGGGATACAATCAAACCTCTTTGCCCTTTACCAATAGGTGCAATCAAATCAATAATTCTAGGTAAAATTTTGTCAGGTTGACTTTCTAATTCTAGTTTTAACCTTTCGTCAGGAAATAAAGGCGTTAGCTTATCAAATTTGACTCTTCTTGCTAATAATTCTGGATCTGCATCATTTACTTTTGTTGGTTCAACTAATGCAGGGTATTTCTCTTTCTGTCTAGGTGCTCTAATTGGTCCTTCAACTAAATCACCTTTTCGCATTCTAAATTTCTTAATAGCTCCCGCCGCAACATATACGTCATCTTCACTTGGTTTATAACCATTGCAACGTAAAAATCCATAACCTTCTGGAAGGACATCTAAGATACCTTTACGAGTATCTCCCTCTTTAATTGAACTATCTCCTGAGCTAACAACAGATGGCCCCTCATCTTTTGATGTTGAGATTACCTCAACTTGTTCATCAGCTACTTCTTCATCAAGAATTTGATCACTATGCTCAACTAGTAAATCAATGAGTTTTGCTTTCTGCAAACCCTTATGCTCTATGCCTAAGCTCTCCGCTATTGAACGAAGGTCTGCAACAGGTTTTGATTGTAATTGTGATCTGGCGGACACGTTTTCTCCTATTGTAAAATCATATTTTGGATGATTTGTGATTTTTTTGTCTGAAAGACACTCTAATTATATACATACTTTTTTCTAAATTACAATTTTTTCAAATTAATTAGATTTAATTAAAGAGAAAGGCACTACAACAGTCAAAGTCATAAGGTAATAAATTACGCCAAAAACTGCCATTTCTGGAATCCCTAAGATTATAGAAAAAGTTAAAACTATTGGAAAGTTTTGGCACAAAGCCTCAATTAAAATTGTTCTATCATCAACTTTGTTAATGTCAGTAAGTTTTGACGTTAGATTTTGTAGCAAAAATATTGAGACTATTGAACAAGCTACAATAACTACACTTTCTCCAAAATACTCAACTAAAGGTTCCCTCAATTCAAAGGGTCCTGTAAACGTAATTATTAAGACATATATTTTTAAAAATTTATCAAGAAATATCGACAATGGAGTTACAAAACTGAAGCCTTTGAAGTTTAGAATAAACCCAATTAAATAAGGAATAAAAATTAAAACTATTAATTGAAGCAAGGTTTGAACAAAATTGAAATCAAACCCCTCTAAATTAACACTAATAACACTCAACCATAGGACTGTAGTAAGTGGAGAAACTAATGAGGTTATTGACGTAAGTGTCACAGATAAAGGAATATTACCTTTTTTAAAGTAGGTGAGAATTCCTGAGATTAAACCACCTGGAGCTAATAAAACAATTGCAATTGATAATGAAAAAATACTGTTAGAAAATACCTGTGATAACACTAATCCAATCAGAGGAAGCATAACTACTTGAAAAAGAAGTGCATAGAGAAATGTATCTTTATTGCTAAAAGTTTCTTTAATGTTAACTAACGAAGACTGAGTTCCCAAGAAATAAAACAATATTGGAATCATGGGAGGTATGGTTTTGAAGGTTATTGATGCATCTACTAATGCTTGTAAATTATCCAACACAGACCTCCATAAAGTTTTAATTATAATGTAATTTAATTAATTTAAAAAATTATTTCTTAATCACCACAACAGAGTGCAATATACTCTTCTAGAAATAATCTTTCTTCATTCGAAAGAATATTGTTATTTCGATAATATACGTAATCACCGCCAAAATACAATACAAGTGCATCAGCAAAAAGCTCTTCGCTGCCAAAATAGCTTTGAGCATTAATTCTTTGATTCTCACCTTCTGGGTTAATACAGTTTCGTGTCAAATAAGATAACCCATGAGAGGTTTCATGCAGCAATGCGTCATAAGCTACATCATTGTCAAATGCTTTATTTGATATCCAAACTGACAATTTCCACTCAGAATTAGTACTACCATCCTCATAAGTGCCTGCTGAATCCCAGACCCCTAAAGGACATCTCCCTAATACTTCTTTTGCGTATAAATGACATCCATTTATAAATAAAATTTTGTCTTCTATATCTTTTCTTAACCCTTCAGGTAATTGCTCTACTAATTGATCGAGTTTGATTTGATTCTCCCCCTGAAAGCCTTGAAATGATGTAAATTCTCCTACATATATTTCAGCATTTTCTTGACTGTCATCATTAATTGTCACAGATTCATTTTCATTTGAAATCTCAATTGTTGTAGTTGTTGCAGGAATTGTTGTAGTGGTTGTAGATGTACTTGTTGTAGTTGTTGCAGGAATTGTTGTAGTGGTTGTAGATGTACTTGTTGTAGTTGTTGCAGGAATTGTTGTAGTGGTTGAACCAATAGAAATATTGATACTAAGTTCAATTGGATTGTTAGAAACATAAAAATATCCAAAACCTAGTAATCCAGCTGTTGCTATAGCAATTATCGAAACAGTTAACTTACCACTCATTAGATGATTCTGTTAATTCATCTTCATATAATTCTGTAATGTTAATTTCATTTTCAATGAGGCTTTCTTCATACTCAGCTGGTTTGTTAAGTTCTGCATATTTTTTCATAAAGTTACCTAAAAGAAGAATTATAAATATGTATACTAACAAAATTAACATGAATCTATAAGCTAATGCTCCACTTGCTAAGAGTGATTCTTGTAAGGCGTTAAATTCACTATCAGGTGGGAGTACAAGGATTCTGATAAATAGCCATATACTAATTAAGAAACTGACTACGGGCATGGCTTGGTTTACACCCTCAGAATCACCTATAGCATCGAACAATTCATTTCCACCCCAGGGAACAGCTTTGAAAATTACACCCTCTAAACACATTAAGTATGACAGTTTACATATAGCCATTAGGAAACCAGAAGTACTCACTGACTCAAAAGAAGTTGCATAAAAGAACATATAGCCAACGATTGAAAGGCTAATCATAGAATAAAATTTTGGTGATAGTTCTGCTTTCTCCCTTTTTGAAACAATATGAATCGAGGCAATAAAACCTAGTATAAAACCAAAAGGTAGATCTATAACAATAAATAAAACAGTTGAAAGAATAGCAAAAAACATTGCTTGAGGGTTCCAATCAAATTTAACTATTTGATCATGAACATAGTATTCGATCAATGACTCAATACCCTCATAGAAAAAGGTCACTACAATAAGACCAATTAAAACGCCTAAAAATATTGCTAAATTCTCATCTCGAACTTCAAAAGTAAATCCTTCTTCTACAAATGCATACAAAAGTGATGTCAAAAGTGCAATAAGTGATATTTCCATAAAAATTTCTAATCTTGTTTTTTCTTTTAATTGCTGCTTTCTATTTGTCCATTTGACTCTGTAATGTGAAATAATTCGATTGAACCACTCCTGAGCTAACAAGACACCATAAAATAAAAAGATAATTAAAGAAGTTATAAGAAACGCAAAAGTGTTTTTAGCTTGATCAGAGAAATCAATATCGCTAAACACAGGAATAGTTGTAATTAATTCATTAGTAAAGGTTATATTTGTAGAGGTATCAACTTTTGATATAAACGCTGGGAGATAATTATATTTTTCAAATAATACTTCTATTTCATTATCACTTAGTACATCATCCTCACTTTTAAGAATATTTAAACCTAACAAATCAACTAAAATATCATCTACATCTTTGTCCAACAATTCAGCTAATTCTTCTGGTGTAGATCCCTCTACCACACCAATTACCTCAGGTTCTAACTCATCAGGAATCGTTACAACGGGTACCTCGGGAAGAGCGTCTATTACATACTCTTCCGAAGTTACTTGTTTCATGATTTCTCTGTAGCAAAACATAGACTCACAGTCTGGTCCGCTATATTGTGAATATTCTACAGATTTGATAATCAATCTTATAGATAATGCAGTTGTACCATCCCATGAAAAATCTTTTTGGCCATTCAAAGTATAAAAAATAAATTCCTGAGGATCATTCAAAAATCCATCAGCATTTAGCTCTCGAACAGATAATACTACAGAGTCTAGAGCTTCGAGATCTCCAGATTCTAACGACTCTAAACCTTCAACAAGCCATGAAATTCTTAATGTTTCTTGATCAACTCTAGCTGGTTCTATTTTAAAAATAGGCTCATCGACATCTTGGATAACTTGTCTTGATGTATTGTTAACTAATGTTCCATTGAAAAAAAATGTAAAAATCAAAACGAGATAAAGTAATTTTTTCATGATTCAAAAACCTCAACTCTTTCAAGTTGACCTACTACAATTAGTCTTTGTTTTGCTGAAAATTTGGGATGACAAGTTGATAGAGTAATTCTGTCATCACCAAAATTTTCTAAAACATAATTCTCATCTGCTTGAACAATTAATTTATCTACTACAAGATATTTATATTGATTTGAATTTGTTTGAAAAAAAATATTATCTCCTATATTTACTTTGTCTAAATCTCCAAAAGGTGCTCCATATGTTGTTCGATGTCCAGCTATAGCAAAATTTCCACCATTTCCAGGTAATGATGTTCCAAGAATAAAACCTGGACCATATTGGAGTTGATCTATTGATGCACCAAATACAACATAATGATTTATATTTGCTGACAATATAGTTAACCTACCAACAACATCAGGCAAGAATTCAGCTTTTGCGGCTTGATTGGTTAATGTTTTAGAGGCAATTGAAATGAATGACTCCTGGAACTCACCTGTGTTTTCAAGATTCATTTCTTGACTTCTGAGTGCAAGATTTTTATCTCTTAAAGCAAAAATATTCTCTACCGAAGATTCGTTGAATTTTTCTTGCAATAAATTTTGTTCATCAATGATCACAGAAGTAGAGAAAAATACTTGATTAATTGAATAAATAACTATGAAAAATCCAACTAATAGTAAAGCAACACCTAATGGGAATAATGGATTTTTTCTACGCTCTCTCCTAGGTTGGGTTCTAACATTTTGTGCCGGAGATTCTACAGATCTATTTTTTTTTAAACTGCTACCAAATTGTAATTTTGGTATAGATGTGTGTTTTGCGACTGGTTTTTTTGTAAATACAATTGAAAATCTATTTGAAGTTAACAATTCTAATTTCTCTCTAAGCAGTTGTTCCGTAACATCAATTCCTAAATATCGTGCATTACGGGAAATATTTTCAACAGCAGAAGTTAAATAATCAACTTCTTTTAACATTGAAACTACTTCTCTTATATATTCATCTTTATCTGACATAAGTGGGTTAAAGCGTTGACTAATATCTATACTGATCATTACCTCAGTACCGATAGCATTTTCAAGAATCTTTTTGAGAGTATTAGATTTTACGTATACTTCGGCTAGTTCAACTTCAAATTGTTGATTGAGTAAGTTTACGGAACGTTGATTTTCTATAGAATTTGGTGTTTGATATAACTGTGTTCCTGAGTTTACAGATTTGTCAGCCTCTATAATGTCATTAAAGTTATTTTTCTCTTCCTTTACATCGATAATGTTGTAAACATAATTGCTAATTTCAGTAGCAATTTGGGGATTTTCAAGTAAATAAAATTTTGCCTTGTCTTTTCCATACCCTAACTTTTCATCTCCATATAGATACCAATTGCCTTTTTTCTTTACTATTTTTTTCTGTACAGCAAGATCAAGTAACTGACCATCATAAACTACTTCACCCATTCCTGCTGAGACTTCTTCATACCCTATGAATAAATCTTCTCGTTGATTTCTTTGAGAATTAAATAAAGAAAATGATGATTTTTTTCCTAGTGTGCGTCGTGGTACTTCGTTTTCTATAAGTTCAGCATCAGAAACTGTAGTTGGATTACTGGCATTATTTTTTCGAAATTTTATAACTGCTAATACAGCAAATATATTGACAATAAATATCAACAAGTATATAAAAAAGTAATTCATTAGTATCTAAATGATTTACGTAAAATAAATGCTCCAAAAGCAGCCATTATGGCACCAAACGCTAGGATTATCCTTCCAAAATTAAAACCTGTATCTGGCAAAGTTGGTGTGTTCCCTGGTGTGAATATCGGTGGTTCGAAAGCATCGTCTGCATCTTCCTCATAGACCCATTCAACATAATCATCACCAGGTAAGAATAAGATATCTTCACCATTGTCTCCCATTGCATCAGTGTCACCTTCATCCATTACAGGTGCATCTTCCTCATCTACTATCTTATCTATTGGGTTTTTTTCTCGGTCAATAGGCCTTTCGTCTTCAATACAATCGGCATCTTTGCTTTGAATCATTTCTTGAACTTTTCCATTCTCAGTATTTGTTACTTCTAAATAGATATTAAAGAAACTATTCTCAGAAACTTCTATTGAAGAGAAGTCAACTTTTTGGCCAGCAGGAACTTTTATAACTTCTTCACCAATTTGTGTTGTGTTGATCCAAAACTTCTTTAAAACCTCTGCTGCAACATTTGATCTCGAGTTATCAACAGTGATACCGAACTCAGCACCACCATTATCAAAGTCACAAACTCTGTTGGTAGAGATTAGTGGCTCAAAAATATATTTAGGCTGTGGCACTGTAGTAGTTGTTACAGGGGTACAGTTTACAGTTTCAATATTAGAGACTTGATATGGAGAATCTAAGGACCACTGAGCATAGCTTGTCTCTAACGCTCTCCATTGAACTGTTTGGTTTTGAAGAGCAGTAAGTGTTCTTGTTATAGAACTTGTAGGATTAATAGTTATGGTATCGTAAAGGGCCCATGTGCCATTTGAATTGGTTTCTAGATAAAAAGTCTTGACCTCGTTGCTCAAATTTCGAACTTCAACGGTTGAAACAGTACTATTTGCAGTACACTCTGAAATAGTTTGAATTAACACTGGATTATTAGGTGTACTTCCACAATCACTACCAGATTTAATAGGTGTTTCTAAATATTGTGTTTCACTTGTAGTTTTATATCTATACACGATCTGGTCTCCAGTTGTAAGAGGTACTTCACTTCCATAAACAGAAGAATTTGGATTTATTGATAAGATACCACCTGATTGATAAACACCATTATTTATTTTATAGTCATACATCACATTGACACTTTGGCTACCAGTATTAAATATTTGTAACTTAGCTGAAGGATTATTGCTATTTGTACACACTATCTCTGGTACAGCATTTATAGAAGTGACCTGTGCACAGTTCTGAGTAGTTGCAGTAACATATTTATAAGTTGTTTCAGCTGATGTTTTATATCTCCACTGGAATGTACTATTTTGAGGAATAGAAAATGCAGATGACGTAAAGCTATTTACAACAGATGTATTACCAACTGACTGCCATGATCCACCATTAATTGAGATGTCGTATGAAACAACAATTGCTGTAGAGTTAGGATTAATAATTGTCAATTTTGCTACTGGGGTGTTATTTAAACATTCATTATTGTTATATGCAGTAACACTGGAGGTTGTAGTTGTTGAACAATCGACTGGAGCCATAACAACAACTTGTTGCCATGCATTCTGGTTTGTAGAAGAGTAGATTCTATATCTATAAATAACATAGTTTGTGGTCATAACTTTGTTTACAGAGTAAGGTTGAGAATTCGTTATTGTTTGGATTCCAACGTTTGACCAAGTGATATTATCTGTAGAATATTGTATCTCTACTTGAGCACTATTTGTAGACCCGTTAGAAATTGTAAAGGTAGAGTTCTTAACTGAAGTTGTACCACTTGGTGTACAGGTTGAACTCTGTGTTGCAGTAAGATTTGCAGATGTACAGTCAACGGTTTCAGATCGTGTTAAGTATTTATATGATGAGTTGGAGAAGTCATTTTGAACAGTAGTGGTTGCGTATCTCCAAGTTATATACTGTCCCGTGCTCAAATTTTTGTAAATAGTATTATCAACTTGTCCTGATGGAACACTCACGGTACCAAAATATTCATAACCACCATTGTTGATTGAATACTCAACTTTGAAATACTGAGTAACTGTTCCAGTATTATTAATAGTAAGTTTTGAATCTCTAGTTTGATTAGCACATGCTGCAAGTGTTGTGCTAACTGAAGAGGTTTGAGGACAATCAACAGTAAGAGCAGTAAGTGTTGTAAAGTCAGTAGAAATAGAACTTGAAAGCCCTAAGCGATATCTCCATTTTACTGTAGCACCATGAGGTGCTCCCGGTGCTTCTAAGACTTTTGGAGTCCCATTGATTACTGCAGTGGTTCCTTTAGTTACCCATCCTGAGCCAGTATCGTACCATGCTTCAACGTAAACAGTCTCAGAAGAATTGTTTGTGATTGTCAATTCTGAAACTCTATTACCTGCAACACAAGCCTTTAAGACATTATTAATAGTGACTTGATTTAAGACTTCAGTTTCACAGTCAAGAGCAGGTATTGAACCAAGTGTTGTTTCTGATGCACTTGCAAGCTTTGTAATTGTTCCAGCATATTTATACTTCCAACTTATAGTTTGACCATTGATGACTGATTTGGTTAATACCAACTGACTTCCAGCTGATATCTCAACTGTTGAAACCTCAGTAACCCAATTACCAGAGTTNATTGCTGAATGTACTGTTACAAGTAGTGGTGTAGAACCTGTGTTATTTAAAGTTAATGTAGATGTTGCATTCTGATTGGTACAAGTTCCCATTTGATGAACAACTGAGATAAAAGTACCACAATCGACTTCAATTGCGCCACCTGATAATTCATTAAAACTTATGTTTGCTAACGCAGCTGTACTGTAAGCAGCTTTATATCTCCACTCAATTGATGAACCCGAAGTTACCGATTGAGAGGTGCTTGTATTCACTCCTCCAACTACTACACCATTTGATGAAGTGACTTTATCTGTCCATGTTCCTCCATCAATTCTGTATTGAATGTGATAGTACGCAGGAGCAGGGCTAGAAGATAGGGTTCCGTAGTGGAACTTTGAAGATTTCGATCCACTCACACATTGTCCAATTGAGGTATATGGTGTTGCAATATTTACACCAGTACAGTTCACAATTTCAGATGTGTCAGTTGTAGTCCAATTTAATGTTGAGAAATCACTTCCAGTTTCTGAAATCTTATATCTCCATGTAATTGTCTCACCTTCAGAAACAGACTCTGGTAGGAATGTTGATCCACCAGGATTGACTTGTACTTGATTTGCAGACAAGGTCCAGTTTGAACCACCATCTGTTGAGTACTCAGCTTTGTAATATAAAATTCCTGAACTTGAGTTATTAATGTTGAGTTTTGAAGTCTTGTAACCGTTAGCATCACATGTTGTATCAAAAGTCACTGTAATATCTTCACCAGAGGAACAAGTGATTGTTCGTAAATCATCATTTGTCCAGTCAGTTGGAAGATCTGCTACAGTTTTTGCTACTTTGTATCTCCACTGAACTGTCTGTCCTGTAGGAACAATCTGAGTGTGAGGATATTGTCCA
>BB_Man_B_Liq_inBBDRAFT_1000083_pt1 | contig 14641 bp, 2 predicted proteins | sample BBManParaguerPR_4_FD_10244 | JGI IMG/M metagenome (IMG submission 10244) | reverse complement strand
AAAAAAATCAAGAAAATCCACCCGCAAATTAGAAAAATGACACCAAATAACGATTTTTTAGACAATTTAGGCAATGATCAACATCAAAAGATGCTTCGTGAGATTTCAAATGACGATTTGACACCAAAAAAGAAGGATTCTTTGGAAGAAACGGAGATTTTTGAAAATCAAAGCCAACCAATGCCGTTATATGACTGAATTTTTGATCAAAATCAGTGATAAATAAGTTATAATTGCCGTATTTTTGTGCCTCTAGAAAGGGTAAGTCAAGGTTTTAAGGATATTAGTATGTCATTTCAGAAAAACCCTCTGAATGGCGATCTTATTGCACTTAAAAATGAACAAGCAATTGCGCGTTCTATTAGAAATATAGTATTTACGATTCCTGGCGAAAAGTTTTTTGATGAAGATTTTGGATCTAGAATCAGTGCTGCTCTTTTTGAAAATATAGATGAATTTTCTGCAAATATTATTGGATCAGAAATACGTCAATCAATTTTAAATTATGAACCAAGAGTTGATTTAATATCTGTTGATTTAAAACCAGATTTTGATAATAACTCTTTTGATGTAAGGATCGTTTATGAAATCATCGGTGCGGACGTTCCTCCACAAGAACTACAATTTGTTTTGCAACAAACTAGGTAAAAATGCCATTAGCTAATTTCACCAACCTAGATTTTAATCAGGTTAAAACATCTCTAAAAGAATATCTAAAAGAAACTTCTGTCTTTACTGACTATGATTTTGAAGGATCTAACTTATCCTCGATCCTTGATGTTCTGGCATATAATACCTATATTACCTCATATAATGCGAACATGGTCGCAAATGAGGTTTTTATTGATAGTGCAACATTAAGAGAGAATGTTGTATCACTTGCAAGAAATATTGGATATTTACCAAAGTCAAGAACAGCAGCAAGAGCAATTATAACATTTCGGGTGTTTACTACTAATATAGTACCAACACCTTCGACATTAACGCTTAAGAAGGGACCAGTAGTAACATCATCTGGTGCATTTGGAAATCAGTCATATGTTTTTTCAATACCTGAAGATATTACAGTTCCAGTAGTTGATGAAGTTGCAACTTTTGTAAATATCCCAGTTTTTGAGGGAACATTATTATCTTCCAACTTTACTCAAAACTCTAGAGTTCCAAATCAAAAGTTTATCTTAGATAATATTGGTATTGATACAGACTTAATAACAGTTACTGTAAAACCAAATGAATCGTCTAGTAGAAGTGTAAAATATTCTCGTCAAGATAGTCTTTTTGATGTTAAATCTGATTCAAAAGTTTATTATCTTCAAGAAGTTGATGATGAAAGATATCAAGTAATTTTTGGTGATGGTGTTTTTGGGCAGAAACTTGAGGATAACAATTTTATCACTGTTGAGTATATAACTTCTAGTGGAGATGCAGCAAATGGTGTGCGTTCCTTTTCATTTGCTGGTAGGTTAATATATAACAAAAACGGAGTAGAATATAAAGTAACTACTGGAATATCTGTAGTAACTACAGATCTCCGTGCAAGTGGTGGAGCACCGATTGAGGGAGTTGAATCAATCAAACAATATGCCCCAAGAATCTATGCTTCTCAAAATAGAGCATTAACTGCAAATGACTATGAGACTCTGATTCCCGCAAGGATATATCCAGAAGCAGAATCAATCTCTGTCTTTGGTGGGGAGGAATTAATACCACCACAATATGGAAAGGTTTTTATTAGTATAAAACCAAAATTTGGAGATTTTATTCCAAATTTGATTAAAGAAAATATCAAGTCAGGATTAAAGAAATTTGCAGTTGCTGGAATCGTACCAGAAATTTTAGATTTAAAATATCTTTATATTGAAGTAAACTCAAAAGTATACTATAACTCAAATCTTGCACCATCAGCAAACCTAGTATCTACGGTTGTTCAAAACAACGTTACAAAATATGCAGAATCATCCGAATTAAATAGGTATGGAGCAAGACTGAAGTATAGTAAGTTTTTGAAGATTATTGACGATAGTCATGAGGCAATAACATCTAACATTACGACTATAAGTATGAGAAGAGACTTAAGAGTTCTTCTCAACCAGTTTGCAGAATATCAAATTGGTTTTGGTAATGAAATTTACATCAAACGTCTCACTGGGTACAATATCAAGTCTTCTTCATTTTTGATTGCTGGAGTTCAGCAACCGGTCTATCTTGCCGATGTTCCAGATACAAACAGAGTAACTGGTTCTCTTTTCTTCTTCACTTTACCATCATTAGGGTCAGAATCACCAACTATTGTTAAGAGAAATGTTGGAAGAATTGATTATATTAATGGAATAATCACACTTAATCCAGTTAATATTACTGCTGCAAAGGTTAAGGATGGTATTCAGACACTGGAGATTCAAGCAACCCCACTTTCAAATGATGTGGTCGGATTACAGGATCTTTATTTGCAACTAGATATTAGTAACAGTGTTTTTGAAACAGTCGTTGATGAGATTTCATCGGGACTTGATCCATCGGCATCAACTTACATTGTATCTTCAAGTTACTCAAATGGCAACTTGGTTCGTTCTGGAGGACCAGCATCACCAAATGTAGAATTACAATCCACACCCACTCAAAATACGACAACGACTCCAGGAGCCACCGTGGTTTCAACAGCAGGGGTATCAATTTCCGGTTCAACCTCATACTAAGACGATAAAATAATAACAATGTCAGAAAATAGAGTTCAATTTAGTACTATCGTTGCAAGTCAACTTCCAAATTATGTGAGAGAAGATTTTCCTCTTGTGGAAAGTTTTCTTAGATCATATTATCTTGGGCAAGAGTATCAAGGTGGACCTATTGATCTGATTGAGAATATTGATCGATATATCAAACTCGATAATAATACAAATCTTTCAGAATCTGTTGTACTGTCTGGAGATGTTGATATTTTTGAAGGAATCATTAGTGTTGATCCAATCAGCTCTCCTACAGGAACTAATGGATTTCCAGATTCTTATGGTCTTTTAAAAATTGATGACGAAATCATTACTTATACTGGGAAAACAGACTTCACTTTTACTGGATGTATAAGAGGATTTGTTGGAATCACTTCATATAGAAGTGAAATTAATAAAGAAGAAGTAGTATTTGAATCAACCGCAGCAAGTAATCATAAAGATCAATCAACTATAATAAATTTAAGTTGTTTATTTTTAAAAGAATTTTTAAAAAAGGCAAAATATCAGTTACTTCCAGGATTTTCGGACAGGGAGTTATCACCTGAACTCAATCAGAATATCTTTATAAAGCAGGCAAAAGATTTTTATACTAGTAAAGGTACGAATAAATCTTACGAAATATTATTCAAAGCACTTTACAATAAAGAAGTAAAGTTAATTACTCCTAAAGATTTTCTCTTTACTCCATCAAATGGTGATTATAGAATAGTAAATGAACTAATCGTAGAACCTATTGAGGGAAATCCAGAAGAATTAGTAAATATTAGTCTTTTTCAAGATGCATATAAGTTTGATCCAAATATTCAAAGGTCATATGCTCCTATAACTTCTGTTGAAAAGGTTGAAGTTGGTTATGCAAAAACATTTTACAGACTTGCTTTTGATGGTGGATTTAATAGGGATATTACGGTTAATGGAACATTGTATGGAGAATTTAAAGTCGAATCCTCCACAAAAGTAATCGGACAAGTTTCTGCTGGCACAACTGTTCTCGATGTAGACTCTACTGTAGGATTTGGGACAACTGGTGAGTTATATGTAAAATATGCTGACGATTCTGTAGGCGTTGTTTCTTACACATCCAAATCACTAAATCAGTTTTTTGGGGTATCTAATGTAGAAACTACAATATTAGATGCAACTACTATTGGCATCAATACCTTTGCTTATGGTAGATCAAATTTAGACCAAAATGAAACAATCAGAGTAAGAATCAACTCTGTTACCAAATCTTTAGATATTCCTCAAAATACTACAGGATTTCTTGAGGATACTGAGATTAACATAAAAACTCTTGGTTTTTCTGAACACACTCCACAGACAAAGAATTGGATTTATAATGTACCATCACTTTACAATGTTTCTCATATAAAACTGATAGATTCTTCAGACCTCACATATGAGTTGACTTTACCTGTCAGAAATTATTTTTATCCTGGAGATTTAGCACACATAATCTTTCAAGATGGGTCAAAGCAAGAAGTTATTATTCTAAAGATTTTCTCGGAAAATGTTTTTCTTATAAAGGGAAGTAGTGAATTAAATACAAACGAAGCACATAAGATACAAAGAATTATTAGAAAAGGATTATCTGAAACCTTCCCCGGTATTGCAGATTTTTCTACAGATATTAGTAATGTATATAAGAGTACAAAAGATGAAAGTTATTTAGTTGCATCTACATCATTACCTTATTATAATGCTCAACCAGTTAATGTATCATCAAAAGAAATTAAGTTTAGTGGAACATTTGTTGGAACAGAATTTGAAATTACTCCTGGTAGAGAGTGTGGACTTTACACTGGTGACGCAGTTGTTTATGAAGCACAAATTGTTACTCAAACTTCTTTTGATAGTTTTGGCAATACCATACTCACTGAAGTGAGCGGCGATGGTCTCTTTGACGATGGATTATATTTTGTTAAAAGAGTAAATCAATCTACAGTTAAGTTTGCAAAAAGTAGAAATGATATTCTAAATTCAAACTTTGTGTCAGTTGACTCTTCTGTCACGGTAACTGATAGTTCAATAAAACCATTTGAGTTTAACGGAAAGAACTTAGAATCTCAAAATTTACTTAGAAAAATATCAAAACCAAAATCCACAGAAGTAATAAAGGAAACTGAACCCGGATCTACTGGTATTCTTATCAATGGAGTTGAAATTGTAAATTATAAGTCCAAAGATTTTATCAAATATGGAAAAATTGAAAACATTAGTGTTTTGTCTCCAGGTGGAGGAATTGATATAATTAATCCACCAAATCTTATTATTAGTGATTCTGTAGGTACAGGAGCTACTGGTTATCCTGCTATATCTGGTTCACTAAGAGAGATTCGTATTAAAGATAGGGGATTTGATTATTTGAGAACTCCAACCCTAAAAATTAGTGGTGGTAATGGTGAGGGTGCCTTGGGTAAGGTCAATATGAAATTAATTGACCACTCTGTGGGGTTTGTTGCTGGTGAAGGTAATTCTGGAATAACTACAGGAACAGCATCTGATGAATCTACAATTGGTTTTTCAACTTATCATAAGTTTAGAAATGTTGAGAAGGTAATATACAAAACAAACAACCAACCTGGTGTTGCTGGTATAGTTACAAACTCAGAGTATTTCTTATCCGTAGTTGATGATGTCACTGTTAAACTTCATCCAACACTAAATGATGCCATATTGGGAATCAATACAGTATATCTGACTGATTATGGTTCTGGAAAGCACTTTTTACAATCTACCAATAAAAAGTCAATAGTAGATTCTATCAATATTGTCAATGGGGGTGTTGGTTATGAAAATAAGAAGCGTACAGCACAAGCATTAACAGGAGTTAGTACAGCAAGTGACTCAATATTCATCAATAATCATGATTATAAATCTGGAGAACTCGTTAAGTACACCTGTACGGGAACAAATATTTCTGGATTGTCTGTAGATACAGAATATTATGTCACAAGAGTTGATAAAGACTCCTTTAAACTTTCTACTGTAGGAGTATCATCAGACAAAGAATTCTTCTACAGAACAAAGCAATATGTTGACTTCACTTCTGTTGGAGTTGGAACTCATGTTTTCAATTATCCTGAAATAAGTGCGACTCTCTTGGGAGAGGTTGGCATTTCTTCTATTGGTGAAGAAACATTCAAAGCAGAAATACAACCAATTTTTAGGGGTCAAGTAACTTCAGTTCATTTAGAAAATCAAGGTGTTGGTTATGGATCTTCTGATATCATAAACCTAGAAAACCCACCACAAGTCATTCTTGAGTCTGGAACAAATGCTCAACTGACGCCGGTAATTAATAATGGAAGGATCGTACAGGTTATTGTTCTAAGTTCGGGATCTGGATACATTTCATCTCCGAACTTAGTTGTGAATGGAGATGGTGTTGGTGCAGTATTAATCCCTATTATTGAAAATGGGTCAATAACATCTGTCACTATCGTAGAACCTGGCGGTGGATACACTCAAGGATCCACAATTGTTGATGTCATTACTACTGAGACATCTATCAATGCAGCTGTATTTAGAGCAGATGTTCAAACTTGGAGAATAAATTTCTTTGAGCAACATTTTCCATTTTTTACTGCGAATGATGGTATACTGATAGAATCAAGAGATCAACTACATTTACAATATACACATTTATATGCTCCAAGAAAACTTAGAGAAAATACATTTTCAGTTAAAACTAATGGAGAAATAAGTTATGGGGAACCAGATTTAAAAAAGGTTGATAATATAGAGGTTTCATCTACTAAACACTCACCAATACTTGGATTTGCATATGATGGAAATCCAATTTATGGTCCATATGGATTTAGAACTAAATCTGGTGGTGTAATCACCCAGTTGAAGTCTGGTTATTCTTTGGATATAAAACCAAACAGACCCCCAACAAGTATTTTCCCAGAAGGATTTTTTGTAGAAGATTATACTCATGTAACATCAACCGAAGAAGATGTTCTTGATGAAAACAATGGAAGATTCTGCATAACTCCAGATTATCCAAATGGAACTTATGCATATTTTATGACCGTCGATAATGATTCTGTAGAATCTTCTGGAGTATTTAAAGACTATAAAAAACCAATATTCCCATACATAATCGGTAAAAATTATCATTCAGTTCCTGAAGAGTTTAACTTTAAGTTATCTGCGAATCAAAACAACTTTGAATCTTTNAAGAACGAGTATAGGAGAAATACTAAACCATATAACTTATTAGATTTTGATGTAAATTATCCATATATTGATATTCCAAATAAATTAAATCAAAAGTCTGTAATATCAGCAACAGCAAAAGGTGTTGTCAATTCAATTGGCATTTCCACTGGCGGTGATGGTTATAAAGTTGGAGATGTTTTAGTATTCAATAATATTGGCACTAAAGGAGAAGGTGCTGCTGCTAAAGTGTCAAGAGTCAAAGGAAAGAGTGTTGATAGTGTAAGTGTTGCTACTAGTTCTATTGAAAACTTAGAAATCTATCCAGGACAATCTAAAGGAGAATATATTTTATATTCCGATAATCCAAATAACTTTGAAAATCTTGATATAGTGAATATATCTGGGTTATCAACAACTTCTTCTAAAATAGAAGGATCATATTCTGTAGGTATTAGTTCAAATATTCTTAAGTTTACTGGAATAGGGACAACTGCAGTATCTATTGATGAACCTTCAGTTACTGGTATTGTCACTTTCTTTAGAGTAGCAGGTAATCTGACTCGTTCCAAAATTAGAGAGAATGATATTTTAATTGCTGGAACTGAGAAGATTAAGGTTCTAAATGTAGACCGACTAAACTCTAGAATAAGAGTTCTTAGAGAGGTTGAGGGAACGACAGGAACTTCTCACACTATTGGAAAATTAATATACGAAGTTCCTAGAAAATTATCAATTAATAGTGGATTTAAGACAGATTATCAATACAGAGAGAACCAACAAATTTATTTTAATCCAGTAAATGTAGTTGGACTGGGAACTACTGCTGGAGTTGGAATTGGAACTACCATTACATTTGCAAATCCTGGTGTAGGTGCTACTCAGATATTCATACAAACTAAAGCATTATACCTTAAAGATCATAATTTGCAAACAGGAGACTTGTTAACTTATTCTCCTGGTAGCGGTGGTGAAGGTATTATTGTCCAAGATGAAACGAATGTTGGGGTAGGAACAACATTACCAGACGGACAATCTTTATTTGTTGCTAAAATTAATGATGATTTGATCGGAGTTGCAACTGTTAGAGTTGGTCTTGGAACAACTGGAACGTTTGTTGGACTTGCAAATACCATTTCAACTACATTGTTCTTTAGATCAGTGGGTGCTGGAGATACACATAGTTTTACTACAAACTATGAGGTATTGACTGGAAATGTAGAAAGAAACTTAGTAACAGTATCTACTGCAGTAACTCATGGATTAAGTCAACCACATAATGTATCTGTAAATGCAAATCCAAATAATACAAAGACAGTTGTTTTCAAATATGATGACTACAATAGAAGAGTTGTAGTTGACCCCATTGATTTTACTGCAGTAGGGGTCAATACTTCTACTAATGCAATCACATTGACTTCTCATAAATTGAAAACTGGTGATAAAGTTATACATACAGCAACTTTACCGTCAGTAGGATTATCCAGCGATACAATTTATTATGCGAAGGTAATTGATAGAAATACGATCAAACTTTCAAATAGTTATTTTGATGCCACTAAAGAAAAACCAACTATAGTTGATATAACAAGTGCATCTGCTGGTACAATATCACCAGTCAATCCTCCAATAAGATTATATAAAAATTCTACCGTAACATTTGATCTATCAGATTCCTCATTGGCATTCACAATTGCTGGTACAACATATCCAGGATTTGCTTTGAATTTTTATAGGGATAAGGATTTCAAAGTATTTTGGGAAAAATCAGAAGAAAGCAGACTATTTGAGGTTTCAAGAGAAGGAACAGTTGGTTCATCTGGTGCTAAAGTTGTTCTAAAAGTAACTGAAGATATTCCCGAGTTTTTGTATTATAAACTTGACTTAATAGAATCAAATATAAGTGTGGATGTTCCTGCTGAAAAAACTGGAATTTTTATAGATGAAGAGGTTGTAAATTCAAGTCAGATTCAAATAACAAATAGTATTTACAATGGAACTCACAGAATTCTCACACCATCTACTACATCCTTTACATATACACTGAAAGAAACTCCAGAAGAAACTATTTACAATGCATCATCTGGTTCTTTGATAAAATATGATACCGATTGTACACATACTACTGGGCCAATCTCAAGTGTTGAAGTTACTAATCCAGGTATAAATTACAGAACATTACCAGAAATATCCAGTGTAACAAGTGTTGGTGGAAATGGTGCTGTTTTAGAAGCACAAAGCAAATCTGTAGGAAAAATTCTTTCAACTAAAATAAAAGACTTTGGAAATTCTTATCCATCTGACCCCACGCTTTCTCCATCTGCATTATATCCACAAGTTATACAAATAGAACCACTTGTTGTTTTCAAATCAGTTGGAATATCTTCTTTTGGAAGAGGATTTGCTTTCCCACCAAAATTAGTTGTTATTGATGGTGGAACTAATGAGGTAGTGTCTGATCTAGATCTAAGAGTAACAACTGGCGATAGAAATGTTGAAATACTTAAGAATACAAAGGGTATTACTAATACAGACCCCATATTCATTCCAACAGAAACTGGTGCTGGAGTTGGTGTAACGATTAGTTACAACGAATCAACTAAAGATGTGACTGCATTCTTAGCAGTTGGTTTTAGCACAGTAAATTCTTTCCCATTTTCTGTTGGAGATAAGGTTTTAGTTGAAGGTTTGAGTATTGGTATTGGAACTACAACAGGAAAAGGATTCAACTCTGAAAATTATAACTATAAACTGTTTGATATAACTGATGTTGATGAAAACTTAGGTGGCATTGGAAGTGTAACTTACAGTCTTTCTAGTGTTTTGGAATCAGGAGAATTCCCTGGTACTTTTGATGAAACAAATTCTTCAGGAAGGATTATTGCCCAAAAGAATTTCCCAACCTTTACTAGTATTCTTACCAGAAAGCAGTTCTTAAAAGGAGAAACTGTATCCTCAAATTCTGCTGTTGGTATTATCAATGACTGGAATCCTAAGTCAAGCATCTTAAGAGTTTCTTCTAATAGTGAGTTTATAGTTGGAGAAAAAATCACTGGACAATCATCAGATGTTCAGGGAATAGCATCTTCGATAACTTCATCTGAAGAATATTATAATCTCAATCCAACAGTTGAAGTTATACAGGGTTGGCAAAACGATTCTGGAGAGTTGAATCTAGATCTTCAAAGATTGCAAGATAGTTTTTATTATCAAAACTTCTCATATTCATTGAAATCAGAAGTTCCATTTGAAACTTGGAATGAACCAGTTTCTTCTTTGAATCATACTTTAGGATTTAAAAAGTTTTCTGACTATCAGTTAGAAACTATAAACTCAAATAGCATGTCGGTTGATGTGCCAGGGCGGACTGGTGAAGTTGATATTGTTATTGATTTACAGGCAGTTGCTAGTGTAAATTGTTATTATGCATTTGATCTTGTATCTGAAAATAATTTGGTTATAAACTCAAGAAATGTTTCAGATGAAATCACATTTTCTAGTATCATTTTAGAGGATTTCTTTGAATCTATAGGAAATAGAGTTCTTTCTATTGATGATCTTAGTGGCCAGTTTAATAGTGAACCAAGAACTACTCGATACGGTATAGCAAATTCATTCGACTTTACTACTGCAAGATTCCAAAAATATATCACATATGTTAGAGATAAAAGATTTACCGCACAAAGACAATTTTCTATAGTAGATATTGTTCATGATGCGTTTCTTGCTTATGCAAATGAATATGGTTTAGTTGTCACTCCATATCCATTGGGGTTGTTTGGCGAAGATGAACCAGTTTTGGGATCATTTGACTTTGTTATTGTAGGAGACGAAGCACAACTTAGATTCTTCCCAACAAAATTTGAGGTTAATGATTATGATGTGGTTATTGCAGCATTTAGTTTGAATGACAAAGTTCTTTCTACTGGAGATTTAGATTTTGAAGAAGCAGTAAAACTTAGTAGCAGTAGTGTTCAGGTGGAAGCAGCAACAACAGCAACTATAGTTTCTGTCGCCTCCACTATTACTAGTTTGAAAGTATTAGTTAATATCAATCCAGATATTGGATCTGATAGAGAGTTTGAATGCGTTGAACTTAATATTACTCATGATGGAACTAATGAAGGAATGAGTATTTCAGAATATGGAAGATTGACCACAAACCCAGAAAGAGGTCCTGCTCCAGGTCTGGGAACTTATTATCCTCATATTGAAAACTCACTTTTAAAGGTTGATTTTATTCCAACAGCAACTGGAATAGGAACTACTGGTGCTATAAACACATTCCATGTTGGTTTTACAACTGGTAGCATTTCAACAGGAACTACTACATATGAAGATTTATCAAATCTTCTCAATAAGGCGACAACTACAAGTATTTCTGCATCTGCCAATCCAGGATTTACAACTGTAGCAACATATGAAGAAGGATATGATGCATCATATAATATAATTCAAGTTACTGATACAACAAACTCAAATAATCAACTTTGCGAACTTGTTGTTATTGATAATTATATTGACTCAACATCAATAGAACCTTTTGATGCATTTTTTACAGAATATGGAAATGTTGTAACTTCATCTGGATTGGGAACTTTTGGGGCAAGAGTTTCTGCTGCTGGAACTAATAGTATTGTCTTTACTCCAAATCCAAACATTGATACAGTTGTTAAAGTTTTCACACAGGCTTTAACGGCACATTCAGACTTACCAGAAGGTGCCTCTTCTACCACACTTGATTTTACAAATGGACATTTAGATACTAACGAATCATTCTATACCGGAACTGAATCCGATATCAAGAGAGATTTTGAATTGAGGCACGAGGGACTGCAAGTCTTTGAAAGATACTTTGAGGGTAACGATAGTGAGGTTGTTGATGTAGAAAATAATCTCATCATTATTCCCAATCACTTCTTCTCTTCCGGTGAAAAGTTGACGTATATCAATGTTGGAACAGCATCATCTGCCATTGGAATTGCTACAACTAGTTTTGTAGGATATGCAGATACAACTTTCCTTCCTAAAGAAAATCTCTTTGCAGTTAAAGTTGATGAAAATTCTATAAGAATTGCTTCAAGTGCAGAAAATGCTCTTAAGCTTACTCCTCAGGTAGTTGAATTGGAAAGCGTTGGTATTGGAACATCTCATAGATTTATTGCCCAAAATCAAAACGCAAGAGCACTAGTTGCTATTGATAATATAATACAATCTCCTGTTGTATCTACAGCAATAACAACTGGTTTAGAAGCTAACATAGCACTTGAAGATACTATAATATTCTTCACTGGAATAACATCTTTCTTTGGATCTGACTTAATTAAAATTAATGATGAAATTATGAAGATTGAGCAGATTGGTATCAATGCTGAAGAGAATGCAATAAGAGTCCGTAGACCTTGGTTGGGAACTGGATTGTCAACACACTTGTCAGGTGAGTTAGTTACAAAAATTGTAGGAAACTACAATATTGTAGAAAATATCATTTCATTTGCTGCAGCACCTTTTGGTGGAGTTCCACCAGAGACAACTGATCCTGACGAAATTGATTATGTTGGTATAACAACATCTTCCTCATTCCAAGGCAGAACCTTCTTGAGAAATGGTATTGTAGGTTCAACTGCTGAAGCATATTCTAAGAACTATATCTTTGATAATATTTCGGATCAGTTCGATGGATCTAAGAATTCATTTACATTGACACAAAATAGTTCTAATGTATCAGGAATTACTACACAAAATGCTATTATTCTTGTAAATGATGTAATCCAGTTCCCAAAAATTATAAATCAGTATACTTTAGAAGAATCATCTGGCATAACATCTATTACCTTTACTGGATCAAATCCCTCACCATTAGGACCAGATGTTGGGATCTCCAGTTTTCCTAAAGGTGGTGTTATTGTATCAGTATCTTCCACAGAAGGATTTGGATATCAACCATTGGTATCTGCTGGAGGAACAGCAATAATTTCTGGACTGGGAACTGTTTCTAGTATCAGCATTGGCAATACCGGAAGCGGTTATAGAGGAAGAACCAGATATGAAATCCTGACTGACACTTCAAGTCCTGTTGGTATTGGTTCAACTGAAATCTATTTGGACAACTCCAATAGTGTTTTTGATATCATCAATACTTTAAATACTGGAGACAATGTTACAATCGGTGTCGGTACATTTATCAAAGAAAATGGATGTACTGTTGTATCCACCGCTTCCACCTTTGTAAGAGTTGGAATTGGTTCAACTACAAATGTTGAAATTCCATCTGGAACTCAGGTCAGTATTGGAATCACCAATCCATCTATTGGATATGTAAATGTAAGTGTTGCTAATAGTGATGTTGGCGTTACAACATCAATCTATCATGTTGGTTTTGCTACCATCATTACTGGAACTGGTAACATATCTACAGACGTTACGATCACTTTTGCTGGTGCAGGATTTACAAATTCTTCTTATGTTGTTGTTGATGATCCAGATTCATATAGTGGTCTTGATTTGATATATAAATCCGGAACTTCTGGTTTTGGAACTGAAGCAGCTATTGATATTGTTGTTGGTCAAGGATCAAGTGTGATTGATTTTGAAATCAAGAATACTGGATATGCTTATGGCAATGATGACATATTAACTGTTACTACAGGTGGATTGACAGGAATTCCTACTACATCAGATTTTAGTGGTGATGAGTTCTTACTAACTATTGAAGAAATAATTTCTGATGAGTTTAATGGGTGGTCTGTTGGTACACTCCAACTTCTTGACAACGTTGAAAAATTTATTGATGGATTTAGAAAAGACTTCCCACTTTCACTTGAAGGGCAAAGTTTCTCTATCGTAGCAGCAAAGGGATCAAATATCAATGTCCAAGATATTATCTTGGTATTTGTAAATCAAGTCCTTCAGCAACCAGGTGTTGCATATATTTTTGATGGAGGTGGAACACTCAGATTCACTGAAGCACCTAGGATTGGAGATGAAATTGAAATTATCTTCTATAAGGGAAATGGTGATTCTGATGTAATATTCAGAAATGTTGTTGAAACTGTAAAGGTTGGCGACACTCTTCAAATAAAAAATGATCCATCTAGAGGTCAAGGTATTGGTCTTCTTGAGGAAGAAAGAGTTGTTGATGAAATAAAGGCAACAAATGTTGTTGGAACAACTCCATATTATGGACCAGGAAATACAATTGATACTGAACTCTTAAGACCGGTTGATTGGTGTAAACAAACTGAAGATACTCTGGTTGATGATATCTTTATTGCAAAGACCAGACAACTCTATGAACCAGTTATTAATCCAAGTGCATATCTCATTCAACCTGTTGGTATTGGATCTACAGTGATATATGTTGATGATGTGAGACCAATGTTCACTCCACAGAATGAAAATGCTGTTGCTTTGGATTTCCAAAATAAAATTAAATTTGTTCCTCAAGAATCTAAATCATCTGCAGCAGCAACTGCAATAGTATCTGGACTTGGAACTATTTCTTCCGTGGTCATATCAGATGGTGGTGTTGGATATTCAACAGCAACAGTAAGTATTGCATCAACCATAGGTGTTTCTACTACAACTCAAGCAACTGGATCTGTAACGATAAGTGCTGGTGGAACGATTTCTAGTATTCAAATCGTTGAACCTGGAGTGGGTTATACAAATACAAACCCACCAGTAGTGTTGATTTCTCCTCCTTCTCTTAGCGTAGAAGAAGTCAGTGTCAATTCTTACTTTGGTGA
>BB_Man_B_Liq_inBBDRAFT_1000082_pt1 | contig 14643 bp, 17 predicted proteins | sample BBManParaguerPR_4_FD_10244 | JGI IMG/M metagenome (IMG submission 10244) | reverse complement strand
TTTATGCTAGGATGGGTAGGTGCTACTAATCAGTTTGGTATCGAGGCAGGGACGCTTTTTATGATTCAGTTCTTTTGGCAGTTTCCTCATTTTTGGGCCTTGGGATGGATCCTGCACGAAGACTACACAAAAGGGGGGTTCAAAATGCTACCCACAGGATCTAGAGATAAGAAAACAGCCTTTCAAATTGTGGTATATACTATTTGGACTTTGGTCACTGCTGTAATTCCGGTCTTCGGATTTACCGGAAGACTGCACTTGTCAATAGTTGCTGCTGGATTCATTTTCTTACTTGGAATCTACATGTTGATTCCTGCTTTGAAATTGTTTCAAACCCTAGACGAGCGACACGCCAAAGCACTCATGCTTAGGAGTGTCATTTATTTAACGCTCATTCAAATTACGTTCGTTGTAGATCGTTTTTTAACCATATAATAATTTAAAATGGAAGTTTCCGAAGAAATCAAAAGACAGAGACGCGCGAAGAAAATGATGTTATGGTTTTCTTTGATCAGTCTGGTAATGGGATTTGCTGGATGGACAAGTGCCTATATCGTGAGCAGTAAACGCAAAGACTGGATTGCTGAAATCGACCTTCCTTTTTCTTTTTGGATTTCAACTGCAGTAATTCTGATCAGTAGTATCACTTTCTACATCGCTCGAAGAAGACTGCAACGGGAAGATTATAAGGCTGCGGCAAGTCTATTAGGACTTACAGCCTTACTGGGTCTCACCTTTGTCTATCTTCAATTCACAGGATTTAGCGCTATGATCGCCAACGGATATTATTTTACCGGTCCTACCAGTAGTATTAAAATTTCGTACATCTTTCTAATCGCCTTCGTGCACCTTATTCACTTGTTTGCCGGACTTATTGTACTTGCTGTGGTGTTTTATAAAACCTTCAAACAGCGCTATGCACCGACTGCTATTTTAGGGTTCGAATTGGGTGAAACTTTTTGGCACTTTCTAGGATTACTATGGCTTTATTTGGTTCTATTTATGCATTTCGTAAAGTAATTCTTTCAACCTATTTTTGAAAATCAAGCAAACCGTTACCTTTGCGCAGTTAACACCTAATTATGGATAGTTCAATCTCACAACACGCTGACGAAAACCTCTGGGGAGGGGGAGACCAGAAACCACTAAATGCGAGTTATGGAAAACTCATGATGTGGTTTTTCATCGTTTCTGATGCCTTGACTTTCTCTGCTTTTCTAGCCGCCTACGGGTTTTCAAGATTTAAGTTTATTGAAACTTGGCCAATAGCCGATGAGGTTTTTACCCACGTACCTTTCTTTCACGGAAACTTCCCAATGTACTATGTGGCCTTCATGACTTTTGTGCTTATCATGTCTTCGGTAACTATGGTACTTGCAGTTGACGCAGGACATTCAATGGATAAAAAGAAGGTGGTATTATATATGCTTTTAACCATCATTGGTGGAGCGATATTCGTTGGTTCTCAGGCCTGGGAATGGGCAACTTTCATCAAGGGAGATTATGGTGCTCTTGAAACAAAGGGTGGTCGTATCCTTCAGTTTGTTGATATTAATACAGGAGAACGTGTCGCTCTGGCAGATTTAGCTGTTGAAGATCCTTCAGAAACAGCCGTGTATCATTCTTCATCACAAGGGGTGTGGTTTGAGAGCGGAGAAAAGCCTACCACCTATAGTTTAGAAGAGGTGACTAATGGCTTTATGGCAAATGAGGCAGTTACCATTAGAACTGAAAGGTTAAATGAAGAAGGAGAAAAAACTGTTCTGTCACGCGATGAAGCTATCGCTAAGCTTAGTGATGCCGTTCGCGTCGTAGAAGGAGCTAATCTGATCAGAAACGAATACGGAAGTAGGCTTTTTGCAGATTTCTTTTTCTTTATTACTGGCTTCCACGGTTTCCACGTTTTCTCAGGGGTCATGATCAACATCATTATCTTTTTCAATGTACTCATTGGNACATACGAGAAACGCGGACATTACGAAATGGTTGAGAAGGTTGGTCTTTACTGGCACTTTGTAGACCTTGTTTGGGTATTTGTATTCACCTTTTTCTATCTTGTTTAAACATGGCACACGAACACAAACTCACAATATTTAGAGGCTTAGTAACCTTTAAAAACAATCAACAAAAGATTTGGGGTGTTTTACTTTTTCTCTCTGTAGTTACCGCTATTGAGGTAGGACTAGGTATTGTAAAACCAGAGTTCTTAACGAAAAGTAGCTTGTTAGGTACTAAATTGTTGAACTGGATCTTTATCATTTTAACATTGGTAAAGGCCTATTACATTGCTTGGGATTTCATGCACCTTAGAGACGAACGCGCATCACTGAGAAGGGTAGTAGTATGGACACCTGTTTTCTTGATTGTGTATCTAATTACGCTTTTATTGACAGAAGGAAACTATGTCTATGAGATTTTCAATACAACATTTATGACTTGGGACTTTTAATCGAAGTCTTTCGAGTGAAGGATTCATTGAAAAGGCGACCAGACTATGGCCGCCTTTTTTTATTTTTGCAAAGCTAAAGCGCTATGAAAAAACCTGTTGTCTTAGGTGTTCTATTTATACTGCCCCTAGTAGTGTACCTCTTTTTCGCTTCAGGGGTTACAAACTTCGGCAGACTCCCAGTACTTAAGGAAAATATCAGCTGGTCTATTGAGGAGACCTTTCCTCCGCTTAAGGGTAAAATTAGTCTGTTAATCTTCTTGGGTAATGCTGCCAATGCGAACAAGGGTTATCTCTTTAATTTCAACCAAAAGATTTACAAAAGATTCTCAGAATTCACCGATTTTCAGACCATTTTGGTAAGTAGTGAAGGTCAGAAAGAAGTGGTTGAATCAATACTCTCAGAGCTTGCCCAAATTAGTGATACCTCGAGATACATTAATTATACTACCACAGATACTCAAATTGAAGCGCTTTTTAACGGCATAGGAACTCATCTTAGCCTTGATAGCAACGTTTCGAGTCCGTATGTTTTTATTATAGATAAGAATGCTGCATTGAGAGGGCGTGTAAACGATGAAGATGAGGGGATCAAATACGGATACGATATGAGATCGGTAGCAGAGCTCAATAATAAGATGGAAGACGACATGAAGGTTATTTTGGCTGAATACCGTCTTGCCCTAAAGAAAAACAATGCCTACAGCACAGAAGCAAAATAAAAAAATGACCCTTATATGGATTTCGGCGATCGTATTGATCTTCGGATTCTTGGTTATTCCTTCAATCCTAAAGCGACTTAAAGAAGATAAGGTGGTCGATGCAAATCGCATCACTATGAGCCAAGACGCTATGTATGGGGCTGCCAAATTGAGCTATGTCATGGGTGAGAATGGCCCAAGAGCTATTCCTGATTTTGAGTTTGTAGATCATAATGGAGATGTTTTTTCTCAAGAGAATCTCAAAGGAAAGATCACCGTATTAGACTTCTTCTTTACTACCTGCCCTACCATCTGCCCTATCATGAGTAAGAACATGAGCCATTTGGCCTCTGTTTTTGAAGGTAATGATCGTGTTCAGTTCGTATCCATTAGTATCAACCCGCGCTACGATACGGTAGAGCGACTCTCAAAATATAAAGAGAAGTATAATGCCTCTACCGCCCAATGGCACTTGTTAAACGGTCCGGTTGATGAGGTTTATGCACTAGCAAGAGAAGGATTCTTCATGATTGCTCAAGAAGACAAACAGGCACCAGGAGGATTTGAGCATTCTGGCTTATTTGCCCTTATAGACGAGGAAGGTTTTCTTAGGTCGAGTTTAGATGGCTTTGGAAATCCGATCATTTATTACAGAGCTACTATCTCTATTGATGAAGGTGCAGATGAGAATGGAGAAGAGGAGCAAATTAGCTTACTTGTAGAGGATATTAATCGCTTAATTGAAGAATAACATGGCAAGCATTAACGCAAAGAAGGCAAAACGCGCAATAAATAGTGTTTCAGTACTTATACCGATTGTAGTGGCCGTTTTGTTTGGAGTTCGTATTCCAGATGTTGAACCACTAAGTTTTCTACCACCGATTTATGCTACGATCAATGGGGTTACTGCAGTGCTTCTAATTGCTGCGCTTTGGGCGATTAAAAATGGAAAGCGTTCGCTTCACAATACATTGATGAATGTCGCCATCGCATGTTCGTTGGCTTTTCTTGTAATGTATGTGGCCTACCATATGACCTCTGATTCTACACCATACGGTGGCGAGGGGATAATGCGTGGGGTATATTTCTTCATATTGATCTCGCACATTGTTCTTTCTATCGTGGTGATACCTTTTGTCCTTCACACCTATTTGAGGGGTTTTTTAGGGGCGTATCAAGAACACAAAAAGTTAGCCCGATATACCTTTCCTATTTGGTTATACGTCGCCGTTACAGGAGTCGTCGTTTACCTCATGATTTCACCTTACTATGCGCATTAAGCTCGTTCTATTCTTACTTCTTATCAGCAGTGCTTCTAGCTATGGTCAATGTGCCATGTGCAGGGCAGTATTAGAGAGTGGAGCCGACACCTCAGTGGCTGAAGGTATCAATAACGGTATTGTGTATTTAATGGCGTTACCCTATGTGCTTGTGGCTGGCGTTTTTTATGCCGTCTACCGAAAAATGCGTTCTGATAGGGTAAAAGAATAGGCCCATTTAAAATCGGCTTAGGATTTTATAAATCCCCCTAAACATTCTTTTTTAAATAACTGACAGTGAGATAGTTTCGAAAGAAATCAAGAATATCTCATTATGAACAGTATTAAAAATTTGAAGCGCCTAGAGCGCCTTCATGGACTCATTGTGTCAGAGTGTACAGGGTCTCCGTATGAGCTCTCTCAACGATTAGGAATCAGTGAACGACTCGTGTACCATTTGGTAGAACAATTAAAAGATTTTGACGCTAAAATCTCTTACGATCGTTCTAGAAGAACTTACTGCTATGACGACAACTTTGATTTAGAGGTTGATGTTTCAATTAAAGTATTCAGCAATAATCAATACACCGAGGTCTTTCATTAGCTGCAAGGGTTTTGCGGACAACTCATTTAGGTTTGTCCTCAAATCAATTCTTATGACAGTAAAATCAACACCGCAACTTCAGATTACCCCTCTAGAGCGAAGATTCGAGATGGGTTGGTTCAAGAGTGGAGAAATCGGAGCGACTGTAGAGTCCGATGGAGAGTTTAGGGTTACAGGAAAATTGAGATTCTGATGAGCGCTCCGATGAAAGCCCTCCTTCTTATAGGAGGGCTTAGTTTTTATGGAATAGCGTCCTCTCAGCAATCCAATACGATTGAACTTGAAGGAGTGGAGCTCAAAGTTTTTGACCTGTCTGCCGCATTTGAGGCAAGCATAAGAGCAAGGGATCAATGGTTTGAAGCGCAAAGTCTTTTTCATTACAACTACTTTCAAGAGACTACTTACGTGCAGCACAACTCTTCTCTGGTTAGAGAGATTTCATTGGATTATGCAGGACTTATCTCAGGTCGGGGAGTCTCGGCTATTAGATGGCAGGCTTACCCTATAGGAAAGGATGAATGCCTTTCTGTCAATTTACCTTATCCTGACTTGGCCTTTTTAAATCAGACGCTTCACCTCGAGTTCTATCAACATCTTTTTAATGAATTTTTAGAGCGCTTGGTGATCACACAAGAAGAGGATGAACACCTTACAAGAATAGAGGTGCGTTCAAAATTTTTAGGCGCTATTGATCGCCTGTTTGCAGTGCTCCTAGTCGATACTCAAAGTTTGCACATTGAAAGTTTACAACTCAGTTTGCTCATCGATCCACTTTACGAGCCTCATAAACAGAAATGGAAGACGCAATCCTTGACTATTGAGTTGGACTTTGAGGACGGTATTTCAACGGCGTATAGTGCTCATACGAGTTTACTTTCTAGAGACCGCCGATTTAAGGAGCCGTTAAGATTTACACAACGGCTAAAAAGATTGCCATTAGGGTTGAGGCCCAAGTCATCGCAATCAACAATTGACTTGAATAATGCCCTTAAACCTTTTTGCTCAGAATGAATCAAACGCAATTAGATCAGTTGCTGATCGAAGATGTATCTCCCCATTTTTACCGACACTACGCGAGTCTTTTTCAGCATTATTTTAATCTGGAAAATCAAGGAATATATAGAACATTAGACAAGGCTGGGCATTGCTTGTTTCAGCTTGTTATGCATATCGATCGTCAAGAAGATAATTTTGAAGATAACACGGCGTTGTGCCTGGATCTTCAGTTAGAATCCATCTTGCTTCTCAGTGAACTATTCAGTACCGACCATGCTTTTTGGCAAGATTTTAGGTACGCCCAAAGTCTATTTGGGAAACGTCAGCTATTAGAAAAACGATGCCAGTCGTATCCTTCTATAAAGAATTATCGCCATCTCGCTCAATCTAAAGCAGCTCTTGCATCTGTGGCGTTACACGCCTTGAAACATCTAGATGCTTCGACATCGGCACTTAAGGGGTTAGAACGCAGCCATGCCCTTTTCACGGAGGCTTTTCAACTGTATGACGATTGTTGTGATTTTAGAGAGGACTCCATCAACGGGCAATTCAATTGGGCAATCTATCGCTATCGCTTACACTACGAGCATGAGTTAGATCCCGCTCATTTTTTCTCTTCGGTATTATTCAATGAGCTTATGCTTCAGGTAATTGAAACAATAAAGAATGCACAGTCTCTTGTTCACGCTATGGGGGATTCACATTACTCAACAATGCTTGAGGAGTTTAAAGCCTCGGTAAAACGTACACTAGCTAATTAATCCTTTATGCCGTATGATTTTGTAAATCACTTAACGCTGGCAAAGGTTGGCGATGAATATCTTGTTTATTGTTCTAGTTCTAAGGTGGGTTATCGCATTTGCAATCACAGTTTTGAATTACTGACCAAGCTACGGGCGAAAGATCAAAATCTAAAAGAGGACGACTTTCAAAGGCTAGAAACATTGAAGGCTATCTTCGGCACAAAAGGAGCCACAAAAAAACGTAAGCGTTATGAGTTTATTCGGCAGCATGGGCTTGTAGGCTGGCAAATTAACGGTTGTTATGTTCCACTGTCCTTGAGAATACTGTTTAAAAAGTGGAGGCCGCTACTCGTTTTTAGCCTCTTCGTGTTTCTTGCTGTTTTGACTTATTACCAGGGTACTGGGGGCGGGTCACTTTTTGTTCCTTTAAGTTCTGCGCTTAGTTGGTCTTTTTCGATTCTTGCCTTTAGTACAATCGTTCATGAATTAGGACACATTCAGGCCGCCGTCTATTATGGTGTAAAGGACTACGCTATAGGGGTGGGGTTTTATTATGGCTTTCCGGTATTGTTTACTGATGTGTCGTCGTCTTACCTATTGAAGCACTCTGAACGCATGGCCATTGCTCTTGCCGGCGTCTATTTTGAGCTACTGTACAGCACCCTATTGCTGTTGTTGTATTTAGTTGGAATTCATTCGCTTCTATTGCCGTTGGGAGTGTTGATATTTTTAAAGAGTCTCTATAACCTAAATCCGTTTTTTAAGACGGATGGTTATTGGATACTTAGCGATTACCTGGGGGTTTATCATCTTAAGCAAAAAGCACTTGACACGATCATTAGCACACTAAAGCTTAAGACTAAAAAATCCCCTTTGCATTGGGGTTTATTACTTTATGGAGTGAGTCATTATGTATTTTATGTTTTATTTCTCTTTCTCGTGATTCATCAACTCACTCAGCGATGGGAGAGTCTAAAAGGACTCCAATGGTCAGGATTTGATTGGGAGGTGCTTCAGACGATGGGACTTATGCTTTTGAGTGCAGTTGCACTCTATCAATTAATGAATGCAGCACTGCAAGCTTTTTACGGTATGCGCAACTACTTTTCNATTTCAAATCTTAAATAGAGAACAATGCAAGTACTTGAATTAAATCACAAAGAAGTTCAAACTTCTAGGGCAGGCTTTTTACCCTTCTTAGTTGTTTTGGCAGTCGATGCCGTTTTATTAGGTTTCATGGGAGGCTACATTTACGAATCCTATACGAGTGATCATTAATGATGATTTTAAGGGCACTAGGTAAGCGATCGTGGGAGGCGGGGCTTTTAGAGTTATTCGCGAAATCATTTGTAGAAGGGCAAAATTATTACCACAGAAATTGTAGTCATGAATAGAGATTTAAAAGTAAGTATTGCTTTTTTGGCTTTGTTTGTGATTGCCTTTTGTCTTGGTGTATGGATGCATCCAAATTGAGTTATGAAGTGGTTAGGCAAAAGGGGCTGTTCGATTGTGGAGCAGCCTGCCTTACCGCCTTGTTGCGCTATCACGGGCTTTCTATTTATTCAAAGCAACTAAACCTGTATTCCAAGGGCTTCGGAGTTACGCTCTACGAGCTACTTCAAGGAGCGCAACGATTTGGATTTAAGGGAAGTGTATACCAGGCTTCGGATTTGAAATCACTGTTGTTTCCGTGCATTGTACCCATGCGCTTTTTAGGATTTAGGCATTACTGGTTGGTCTATGAGTCAAGGGGAGAAACTCTTCTAGTGATGGATCCGGCACTTGGAAAAATAGCCGTTGTTCGAAAGAAAATGTTTGTTGCTTTGTGGTCAGGAATCTTCATGATTGTCAGACAGGAGGAGGCCCACGCATGATTTAACATAACTTTTTCCTCCACTACTGTAACAAATTCGCATCTTTGTCGTCTCTTAAAAGAGCCTAACCGACGACTCTAAATGATTGAAATAAAGGAACTTCACAAATCGTATAAAATGGGAAGCAATTCGCTTCACGTTTTAAAGGGTATAAACTTTTCTGTTAAAAAGGGCGAGCTTGTTGCTATTATGGGTTCTTCTGGATCAGGAAAGTCAACGCTTCTCAATATACTTGGAATGTTAGATGAGGCAGACGAAGGCACCTATACCCTCGACGGTGTGCCCATTGAAGACCTTAACGAAACCAAGGCGGCAGAATACCGTAATAAGTTTTTGGGATTCATTTTTCAATCGTTCAACCTTATCAATTACAAATCCGCAAAGGATAATGTTGCCTTGCCACTCTTTTATCAAGGCATGCCCCGAAAGGAGCGCAATACCATGGCACTGGATTATCTTGAACGTGTGGGCCTAAAACCTTGGGCAGAACACTTGCCTAGCGAACTTTCAGGAGGTCAAAAGCAACGTGTTGCCATTGCAAGAGCGATGGCCTCTCAGCCTAAAGTGTTGTTAGCGGATGAGCCTACGGGAGCACTTGACAGTAAGACCTCATATGAGGTAATGGACTTGATTCAAAAAATCAATGATGAGGGCAATACCATTTTGGTGGTTACTCATGAAGAGGATATTGCTCATATGTGTAAGCGTATTGTGTATCTCAAGGATGGAGTGATTGTAGAGGATAAAAAAGTAGACCAGGTGCGCGCCTCAAGTTATGTTCAATAGAGATACCTGGAAAGAGATATTTGATACGATCCGCAAGAACAAGCTGCGGACATTCCTTACGGGCTTTACTATGGCCATCGGGATTTTTATCGTGGTTATTTTGGTAGGTTTTACCAACGGCCTGCAAAATACCTTTGAGGAATTCTTTGGTGACGATGCCACGAACACCTTTTTCATTTTCCCTGGTCGTACTTCGATGCCTTACAAAGGTTATAAATCGAATCGTTCGATTCGTTTCGACAACTCAGACCTAACTGATATCAAGGAGAACTTTGAACCTCTACTGCAATATATTACTCCTCGTATCACAAGATCAAATTTGGTGCGTTACAAGGGTGAGTCAAATAACTATACCAATAGAGCAGTCGCTCCTGCGCATCAGTTTAGTGAAAAGACGGTCATGATGAAGGGGCGCTTTATCAATGAGAACGATCTTAAGATAAAGGGTAAGTATGCGGTTATCGGAAGATTGGTAGAGCAAGATCTCTTCAATGGAGAAGACCCGATCGGAAAATATATCACCCTAGGGGATAGCGCCTTTAAAGTAATTGGAGTTTTTCAAGACGATGGTGGGGATAACGAAGAGCGTTTTATATATATCCCATACACTACTAGGCAGCTCATCGAAAAAGGAACTGATCGTATTGAACAGATTATTGTAGGATTCAATCCGGCCATCGGTTATGCAGGTGCTATGGCACTAGAGAAGAATATTTTAAAATTATTAAAGGATAAAAAGGTAATTGCGCGTGAAGATCGAAGCGGCATCTTTATTCGAAATATTGCCGATGAGCTGAAGCAAAATCAGCAGTTCGCGCAGGTTTTAGGTTTTATAGCGCTGTTTTTCGCTATAGGTACGATTATTGCGGGAATCATCGGTGTGAGTAATATCATGATTTTTGTGGTTAAAGAACGCACCAAAGAGATTGGCGTTCGTAAAGCCCTTGGGGCAACCCCTAGGGTTGTTATTAGTGGCATTCTCCTAGAGGCTACAACCATAACGACTTTATCAGGATTCTCTGGGATGCTGGCGGGAGTCGCCATCCTCCAAAATCTGGGGGATCGACTCGAGGACTATTTCATCACGAATCCTTATATAGACATGGGTTTTGCTATTGGAGCAACTCTTGTATTAATTGTTTTCGGAACCGTCGCGGGCTATGTTCCTGCGAAGCGCGCAGCACGTATTAAACCGATTGTTGCTTTAAGAGACGAATAATGAAGCTATTATTTAAAGCAGATACCTGGGAGGAAATTTTTAGCTCGATTAATAAGAATCGCGTGCGTACTATACTTACGGTAATAGGGGTGCTGTGGGGAATCTTTGTATATATCGCGATGTCTGGTGCAGCCAAGGGTCTTGATAACGGATTCGAGCGTCAATTTGAGTCGGTTGCTATGAATTCACTCTTTGCCTGGTCTCAATCCACGAGTAAACCTTACAAGGGATTCCGAACCGGAAGACGTATTCAACTAAAGTTGTCGGATATCGATGTACTTAAAAAGCGCATACCAGAGATTCAATATATCGCTCCAAGAAATGCTACGGGGGTATTTGGTGGTTCACCGGCACTTACTGTTCGAGGGCAAAAGTCAGGAAGCTATAATGTGTACGGGGATTTTCCGGTTTATACCCAAATTGCAACTAAGAAAATTTACGATGAAGGTCGCTTCATCAATCAGTCTGATATCGACTACAACCGTCGGGTGTGTATTATTGGAGAGCGCACGAAGACCGAATTGTTTGAAGATGATGAAGAGGCTGTAGGATCTTTCGTCAGAATAAATGGTATCTACTTCAGAGTAGTGGGTGTCCACAAGTTTGTTCCTGGCGGAGGATTTGAATCAGACAGTGATATTTTTATTCCGTTTACCACTTTTAACAGACTCTACAACAAGGGTGATGAGGTCGATTTCATGAGTATCGCAGCTTTTGATGATGCCGATATTATCCAGGTTGAAAAAGACGTCAAGACTGTACTTAAGTCGATTCATCAAGTTGATCCTACCGATGAGAGAGCTTTTGGTTCGTTCAACCTTGGTGAGGTTTTTGGGCGGATTAAAGGATTTGCAAACGGTCTTACCTTCTTGTCACTGGTAATTGGTGTAGCTACTATTCTTGCTGGGGTAATCGGAATCGGAAACATTCTTTTAATCTCCGTGAAAGAACGTACTAAAGAGCTTGGAGTAAGGCGAGCGTTAGGTGCTACACCTGCTGAAGTACGTAATTTAATTTTAGTTGAATCTGTCTTTTTGACGGTGATCTCAGGGGTGATGGGTATCATTCTGGGGGCCGCAACGCTTAGTTTGGTCAATAGCTTGACCGAAGGAAGCGACTTCCCTTACACCAATCCTACTGTTCCTATTCCTTACGTTATAGGAGCCCTTGCACTCATGGTGATATTGGGAACCCTGATTGGATTAATACCTGCACAGCGCGCAGTAAGTATAAGACCTATAGAAGCATTAAGAGAAGAATAACAACCTAAACTAGACCTATTATTTAATACCTATTATTATGAAAAAAGCCGTTCGGTATAGTATCATCGCAGTGATCGCACTTGGGGCCCTTTGGGCTGCCGCTTTCTTTGTGAAATCAAACAGCAAAGCTTCGATTACCTATGAGACGCTTAGTCCATTTTATGGTACTATAGAAGAAAAGACTGTTGCTACAGGAACTGTGGTTCCTGAAGATGAAGTTGAAATTAAGCCTCAGATACAGGGTATTATTGACCGTATTGTAAAGTACGAAGGGGACTATGTAAATCAAGGTGATCTCATCGCAGTGATCAAGGTAGTACCGAATGAACAATCACTGAATTCAGCCATGGGTAGAGTGAAAAACGCAGAATTGCGTTTGAACAATGCCGAGCTAGAATTCAATCGTAACGAAGAGCTTTTCGAAAGAGGAGTCATTTCAAATCAAGATTACAATAACTTGAAATTGACCTATGAGCAGGCAGCACAAGAGTTGCGCAATGCTCAGGCCGACTATCAAATTATTAAGGAGGGTTCTGTCGGAGGATCGTCATCTGCAAATACCAATATCCGCGCGACTACCTCAGGAACCATATTGGAGATACCTGTTGAGATTGGTGACCAGGTCATTCAGTCGAATTCATTTAACGCGGGAACAACTATTGCAACGGTTGCCGATTTGACCAAGATGGTGTTTGAAGGAAAGGTAGATGAAGGTGAGGTGGGTAAACTTAAAGTTGGAATGCCTCTTGTAGTGAGTCTTGGAGCCATCAGTGATAAAGAATTTGATGCGCGTTTACGCTTTATTGCTCCTAAAGGAGTTGAAGAATCCGGTGCCGTTAAATTCAAGATCGAAGGAGATGTTACCGTTGAGGATGATTTTACAATTAGAGCCGGATACAGTGCGAACGCATCGTTAATCTTAGATCGTAAAGAAGACATTTTGGTGATGCCAGAGGCTTTACTGCAGTTCGATAAGGTAACCGATGAGCCTTATGTAGAGGTTGAGGTGGGTGAGCAGAAGTTTGAGCGTCGCGATATTCAAATTGGAATCTCTGATGGAATCAATGTTGAGATCCTTGAAGGATTAACAGAATCTGATAAGGTGAAGCAATGGAATAAAACAGAGCCGATTAAGGTCGAATCAGAAGAGTCTCCTAACCGAGGCGTATAACTGAAGCCATAACCTAACACCAGCTGTAATAATGAAGTTTAGATTACTTAGTTTACTTACGCTTATTAGTGCAATTACTTTCGCTCAAACCAAGCGAATGACCTTGCAGGAGTGTGTAGAGTATGCGCTAGAGAATAACATCACCATTGAACAATTCGAGTTGGATCTTGAATCTGCAGAACTCGGTGAACTCGAAGGACTCGGGCAATTCTTGCCGAGATTTAACGGGTCGATGGGGCTCAATGAGAGTAAAGGTTTTGGTATTGATCCGAGAACCAATACGGCCAATCCATCCTTGGTAGTTTTGCAAGGAAATTTCAACTTATCTGTAGGGTATACCCTCTTCGATGGATTGCGTAATATCAGAAGAGCCCAGCGTGCTGAGATCAATACGATTTCGAACCAGTACCGTTTGGCGAATCTCAAGGACGACATTCGTCTGAGCGTCGCAAACGCCTACCTCAATGTCATTTCTTCGAAGGAGTCTTTAAAAGTAGCTAAAGCTCAGTTCGCAGTTACTGAGCAAGACCTTAAGCGTACCAGAGAATTGGTAGAGTTAGGGGTGGTTCCGAATGGAGATCTTTTAGAGATTGAGGCTACTGCAGCAAATCAAGAGCAGTCTATCGTGAATGCAGAGGCACGCGTAATCCTTTCGCGCATTAATCTAGCTCAGTTACTACAGATCACCGATTACGAAAATTTCGATATCGCAGATGAATCTTTTGATGTTCCGAGTTCTACGATTCTAGACAAGTCTCCGAAACAAATTTTTACCAAGGCGATGAGCTTTAGAAATGACATTAAGCTTGCAGAGACAAATGTTGTGCTTTCAGAGCAAGATTTAAAGATCGCAAAGGGAGCGGCTTTACCGACGCTTAACGCCTTCATGAATTACAACACGTTTGCGAGTGATCGTTTTCAATTAGATGACACGGGGAACCTTATTCGTCCTGACCTCATTGCTCAACTGGAAGGTAACGATGGTATTTCCTACGGTTTGTCGCTAAATATTCCAATTTTCAATGCCTTCTCTACTTCGAATAGTATCAAACGTGCAGCATTGAATGTGAAACGTTCAGAATTGCAATACGAGCAAACAAAGTTGGATTTAGAAAATGCAGTGAATCAAGCCTATAATGACGTGAAGACTTTTGCTAAGGCATACGAGGCTGCTCAAAAGTCGCTTGATGCGAGAAGGTTGGCGTATCAATATGCCAAAGAACGATTTGAGGTGGGTTTAATGAACTCATTTGATTTTAGTCAAGCACAGGCGCGTTTGGATAATGCAGAGGCAACGGTGATCCGCACGAAGTACGACTATATCTTTAGGTTGAAGATTCTAGAATTCTATTTTGGAATCCCTATGGGAGTTTTAGATTAAAGCTCCTTTAAAAAATCAAGGCTTATCTTTGAATATGCCAATTGTATTAGCTTTAGATACATCTACCAAGGGCTGCTCTGCAGCCCTTTTTGATGGACAAGATTGTCTTGTTCACCGCCAGGTAATTGAAGACGGTTTTGTGCATGCAGAACAATTGCATCTAATAGTAGATGGGCTGTTTGATGAGGTTCCTTATGGCTT
>BB_Man_B_Liq_inBBDRAFT_1000081_pt1 | contig 14800 bp, 3 predicted proteins | sample BBManParaguerPR_4_FD_10244 | JGI IMG/M metagenome (IMG submission 10244) | reverse complement strand
GTATTTTCATTCCTCTGTAGCTCAGCGGTAGAGCCATCGACTGTTAATCGATTGGTCCCAGGTTCGAATCCTGGCGGGGGAGTTTTGAAATAATAATATGTATAGAACAACGTATAGAGAGCAATTCAGTTACATCTATCTGTGTATTAAAGAAATAACAAAAATTGCCGTATTTAATGCTATAAATACCCTGAGATAAGAAAATATAAGGGTTCCAGTAATTATGGCTCTAACCAGACTTGATAATCTGTATTCAAGTAAAACAGGTAAGTATCTATATGTTTCACCTGATGACTTCAATGCAACCGATGCCTTAGATAATAGAGGAAATTCTCCTCTGCGTCCTTTTAAAACAATTCAAAGGGCATTTATTGAAGTTTCTAGATACTCATATATTCCTGGTGCTGGTAAGGTAGATAGATTTGACCAGTTCAGCATCATGTTGATGCCTGGAAATCACTACATTGATAATCGTCCTGGATTAATTGACACAACTCAATCTCCAGTATTTTCATTTAATTCAACACTTAATGAGTGGACAGATAACTCAAAATTAGATCTTTCTGATCCTGACAACGTTCTCCATAAGTTTAATGCTGCATCTGGTGGTGCTATTGTTCCTAGGGGTTGTTCACTTATTGGTTATGACCTTCGTAGAACAATTGTTCGACCTCTATATGTTCCAGATCCAGTAGATCAGGAAGTTGGTAGAACATCTATTTTTAATCTAACTGGCGGATGTTATCTCTGGCAGTTCACTATTAAAGATGGTGACACATTAGAAACATCTCCTCTTTATAATTCTGCTGAAGGAGTTGCTAAGGTTTATTCACAACCAGATGGTCATGGACTATATGTTCCTGAATATTCCCACCATAAAATCTGCATTATGGAATATGCAGAGAATTCTGATTTGGATCTTTACTATGATAAAATTGGTAAAGCATTCTCTGAATTCCAACCAACAATTGATGATGAAGGAGAACTCGATCCTCTAGTTCAAGAGAACAGAATTGTTGGTCCTCTATCTGATAGTAGAAGTATCGATAGCTTAAAGATTGAAGATGTTGGTGGTTCTCGCGCAAAAGTTACAATTACCACTAAAATTGAGCATGGATATTTTGAAGGACAGTTTGTTGCAGTCTTAAATACTGGACTTGATGATGAACTAAACGGAACTTTTAAAATTTCACTAAGTGGAATTAGTAATCCAAAAGTATTCACCTATTTTGTTGATACTGTATCTGCTGCTATTGGACTAACTTCTGGCAGTACTTACACTACTTCTACTGTTCCTGATACATTAGGTGCTAATGCTATTACACTTGCAGAGATTGACTCTGTTGAATCTGCTTCTCCATATGTCTTTAACTGCTCGATCCGCTCTACATGGGGTCAGTGTGGTATGTGGGCGGATGGATCTAAGGCAACTGGATTCCGTTCAATGGTTGTGGCTCAGTATACTGGAGTTTCACTTCAAAAAGATGATCGTGCCTTCATTCGCTATGATAGATTTACAAATACTTGGAATGAAGCATCACTAGTAGATGCATTTGCTACAGTTCCTTATCACACCAAGGGTGATGCATACTGGAAGGATGACTGGAGAAACTTCCACATTCGTGCTTCAGACGATGCATTTATTCAGTGTGTTTCTGTCTTCGCTGTTGGATTCTTTGACCACTTCTTGATGGAGTCAGGTGGTGACATGTCGATCACCAACTCTAACTCTAACTTCGGAAATACATCACTTCATGCGATTGGTTATAAAGGATTTTCTTTCAACCAAGATAAAGGTGGATATATTACTGATATTATTCCACCAAAAATTCTTAATACTAATAGAGCAGCTTCTGAGAGAGTTCAATATTATGTTTTTGATATTCCAAGTTCTAATGCACTGGATAACAATACTAGACTTTATCTTGGATCTAGTAATGAAAATCCAGAGCAACGTCCAGCAGCAACAATTGGTGGATTCCGTATTGGTGCAAGAAGAGAAGAAAGAATTTATGCTAATCTAGAACCTGCAGTTCCTGCAGGACCAACTGAATTTAATTCTATTCTAAATCCTAGTGGTTTCAAGAGATATTCCACTTCGTTAAGTATCGTTAATCCTGTAACGATTGGTAACTTTGTAGATAACTTTGCACAAGATTCTGCTAACCAAATCAATAATAACAGGGAATTCATTCAGAGCGAGACGTTTAATTATATCTTAGAAAGATATCCATATTTGAATCCAGAAGATCCATCATTTACTGGAACTATTGATATCAATAAGTGCAGAAGAGACGTTGGATATTTTGTAGATGCTGTCGTAAAAGATTTAAGACTCACTTTAGATACTAGCGCAATCCCAACTGATTATTCTGCTACATCAAATATTAATGTTATTCAAGCAGCAGAAGGATATTATGTTGGTGGTCAGTTAGATTATATTGAAAATGAACTAACAGAAACTTTAGAAGCACTTGATTATGTAAAAAATCTTGCTATCGCAGCAATGCGAAATTGGGATTATTTGATTGGACCAGTTGGCGGAACAGGTGGTTGTAATATTCAAGGTGGAAGTTCTGTTGTCAATGTTGGTGATACTACTGGATTAGTTCTTGGTATGACTGTTGCTGAATATGCACAGACAGACTTTACTGATAACAGATTAAATGCTGGAGCTAATCCAATCACTACCAGAATTCCTGCTGGTGCATTTATTAGTGAAATTATTGATGATCAGAACATCAGACTATCAACAAATGTAGGTAATATTGTTGCTGGTGGAACAAATACAAATGCATATTTGTATTTTGTAATGGAATCTTCTTACTATCCTGAAAATACCATTACTCCAATTGCTGACTACACTATTACTCAAGATACTGCATATCCAGAGTGTGGAAATATTTCATTCTTACTACAAAGTTACTTTGTTGATATTGCATCTATTCTTTCAAATGGACTAACGAATAATGGTGTTGAAAGAAGAGAATCTGCAGTTAATACTGCTGATCTTGCAGAAAGAACTACGCTATTTACCGTAAATACTGGTGGTGGATCATCAAATCCACATAGATTTGAGACAGGAACTCCTGTAAGACTTGTTCCAAGAGCAAAAGAAGGAACAAATCCTGACAAGAGATTAATTAGACTTCCTAATGGATTTAATCCAAATCAGAAATACTATGTAATTGCTCCTGGAAGAAAAACATTTCCATTCGATTATTCAAATACTGCTGAATTTGATGGATCAGATCAAACAGTATTGATGCTTGCTACTAGCTTGGAAAATGCTACTGCAGGTATATACATTTATTCTTCTGAAACTGATACTATCGATACTGATGTTGAAATCGATCTATATCAATATGTTCTTGATGGAACGTATGATCTACACAAATATACTTGTAATATAGCATCTGCTGGTGTTATTGAAACTGATGTTTCTCACGTATTTGATCTACCCAAGAATGGTTCTGAACCACATAAAGTATTCTTTAGAGCAGCATCTGACATTGAAGGTTCTTCATTACCATCTATTTCTGGTGAAGGAACTATTGATCCTAATAGAATTTTCTTTGCTAAGTATGAAAAGGATACCGCATCAATTCCACAGAAGAAGTTTACAATTTTCCCAACTTTCGATGATGCTATCAATGATGATAATCAAATTATTTTCCAGACAGGGACAGGATCAAACTTCTATGTTTTCTCTGATAAAAGAGAGTCTCCATTAAGATTTGATCCAGAATCTGGACCAGTAGGTAGTTGGTATTTGAATGTTCTTGATGAATCTAGTGGTAATTCACCAAGAACAGATTCTATTTTGTATAGATTCCATCAACCAGATTATGATGATGCTTCTGGTAAGCAGAAAACTAATGATACTTTCTATGAAAGAATTCTAGATCCAAGAGAGAAAGAAGATAGAGTATATCGTTTAAGATATTTCATTCCACAGTATCTTTCTAATGTTCGTGATCCATTGAATGGTTTTGTTATTAAGATCAGAACTGATGAAACTAGAAGACTTGTGCCACAGAAATTGGTTCTAAAACCAGTTGGCGCAGCACCTTCATTCTGTGAACTAAGAAATCCAGCTCCTGGTAAGAGTGATGAGATTCTTGGAAAGAGATCTGATGAATACGTAGCAGATAATGTCATTCCTTCATATGATCCATATGTAAATCCAGTCGTAATTGAAACTGAATCGAAGATTGCATTTAGTGTTCAGAGTGCTCAGAAGACAAATATTGGTGGAACTGATTATCTAGAAATCACAGCTATTGATCATACTACAATTAATCAAAATCTTAAGGGCAAACTTTTCTATGCTCTTAAGATTACTGAACCACAAGGTGGAACATTTATCGAAAGCACTTCATTATCAAATTCCACCAATGAAATTACTTGGACTGGTAATTGCTCTGGTGTTGGTTATGTCCAAAAAGTTATCACTAATGTAGTTGATGCACAAACAACAGAATACTACATGATCCTTAAGGATATTACTGGAACATTAGAATTTAGTCCTTTCAATACCACTACATTCTCTCAGCAAGGTGGAGCAGTAACAACTACACTTGCAGCAAAACCAGATAGTATTGGTGATCCTGATGGAAGAAGTAAGTCATTAAGGGATGATTATCTGTATGCTATTCCAAAAGCTGGAGTATATACTGCCGTTCCTGGTGATAAAATTACAGTTGCAACACAAGGTGGTAATGTTCAGTATATTATCAGCAGTGTTGAAGATGTAAAGGATATTGAAGATACTTTCTATATCTTTGATATTGATGAACTACAAGAAAGAATTACAGGTCAGCAAGATGGTGTCTATTATCTAACATGTGTTCGTGGTAATCTATCACCATTCCCACAAGGTCCTGGAATTGGTAATAATTTCCGTAATTTTAAATTCTCTCAACCAATTTCTCAGCTATATCCATTAAGTTATAAGAATGATCCTTTATGGTTTAAAGCTTTAGAACCAAATGCTGTTGATCCTCCAGCAACTGTTTCTGCTGCTGATAACTATGTTCATGGTCTTGTTACTGTCAATGATAATAAGAATAGTGAAACTAAAGAATCCACTATTGACTTTTTAGGAAATCTTGGTGATATTGATAATTATGAAACGAGTGGAATTGAATTTAACTTAATCAAAGGTCAAACTGGTAATGCAACTTCTGGAGCTGAAGATAGAAAAATTCCTATCTTTGGCACAAAGGATACGCCATCTGCCAATAAATTGTATGTTGAACTTCGTCGTCCTTCAATTGCAAGATCTGGTAACCACACATTTGAATACCTTGGTTTCGGTCCTGGTAACTACTCAACTGGTTTCCCACTTCGCCAAGAAGTTGTCCTTACAGATAAGCAAGACTTCTATGCACAGTCGAAGAAAGAAGATGGTGGTATTGTCTTCTATACGGGTCTAAACTCTAATGGTGACCTCTACATTGGTAACCGTAAGATCAACGCTATTACAGGCGAAGAGACGTTCCTTGAAGCGGCAGTTCTTGCAGAGTCTGAGGATGACAATGATGATATTGGAACAATTGTAACAACATTTGATACTGCTGTTACTTTTAATGAAAAAATTACTGTCAATGGAAAATCATTCTTTAATGATGAGGTTGAAATTAATGTTGACCCAACAGATGGTGAATCATTAAGAATTTTCAGTAAGATTACTTCTGGTGATGATGTAACTCTTTCAAGAGCATCATTTGCAAACCCAGATAATGGTGATATTGTTCTGCATAAAAACAGAATTGATGCTGCTGTCTATTCATTTAACCCAAGAGGAAATGCAGGTTTCCCTGGACAAAATTATACAATTAGAACTCATACTTTTGGAACAACTCCAACAAATAAAACACCAGATCAAGGTGCAACATTTGGAAATGATCAAATTGTATTCTATGGAACAACATTGCCTTCTACGGGAGACATTGTTATTAAAGGTGGTGAAGTAGGAAGATCTGGATCACTTGGATGGATTTATGCAAACGTCTTTACTAATGTAAATCCTTCTAACATTGCAACTGTAACGACAGATGGCACAAATATTGTTAGACTTACTTGGGAGTCTGGTCTTCTTAACGTTAACATTGGATCAGAGGGTATTAAGTTAAATTCAACGTTGAGAATTCAGGGTAGTAATATTACTGCTTTGAATGGAACATGGCCAGTTCTTAGCTCATCTTTCACTTCTACTTCTGGATTTGTTGATATTATAGTTCAAAATACTGTTACTAATGATGTTACACTATGGCCAGTTGGAGCAACATTAGAAGTTGCAGAGTCTCGTTGGAAAGAAACTGGTGTTATTGGTGCTGAAACATTAAGAACTGACACGGCAACAATTGGTGACTATAAATTGGGTATCAATACAGTTGCCCGTGCAGTCCATGCTGCATATAATACTGCATTTGTAAGTAACGAGACAGATCCAAGAGCAAACTTGGATGTTGTTGGTAATGTCTTTATTAGTGGTAAGAGAATCTTAGACTACACTAATCCTAGCAATGCTGGATTTGCTAAGACTGAAACTGCTGATGATAATGCATTGTTAGTTGGTGGATATTCCGAGAATCCAGACAATGCTGCAACATTCCGTGTCATGACAACTAATGGCGGAAGAGTTGGTATTAACACTCAGGTAGATAATACTTCTATAACAAATCTAGATAGAACTTTTGTTATTATTGGTAATGCAAGAGTAACTGAAAACTACCAGTTTGGATCTGATATTAGTCTTGATGGTCCTGGAGGTTCGGGAATAGTTTCAATTGATACTCAAATCACTACTGGAACAATTAATGTTCTCAATGACACTACTTTTGTTGGAACTCTTACATTAGCTAATTATCCAGAAACTGTTGAAGCATTTGCAAGAGCAACAGATCTTGAAATTGCAAATGAAACTACTCAACTTGATTTAAAAATTGCAAATTCTGCTACTAATTTAGATTTTGATTTTGCAACTGGAACTGATGTTGCTGATGTTGATATCTTATCAAATGCTAGTGAGGCATTACTTGATATTGCAGGAAGCACTAATAACTTGCAAGTTAATATTGGCAATCCAAGCACATCTGCATCAAATGTTCAAGTATTCTCTATTGGTGGTGGATTCCTTGGTAGTTCCTCCAGTAGTTTGTTTATTGCAAAAACAAATCAGTCTTCTTTCTGGGGAGATGTTGGTCTTGGCGTAAACAAATCAATTTCTGATACTTTAAACATTACAACACAAGCTGGAACTGTTAACTTCCTTTCTAATTCTGGTGTTGCTGCTGAAGTTGATATTGCTGCAAATGCATCATTGCTATTACTTGCTGGACAGGGTGGTCTAACAAATGTTAGAAATAGTTTACAAGTTGATGCAACTGCTGAAGTAAGAGGAAATCTCTTCCATAATGGCGGAACATCGTCATTTAACTTTGATGGTGATAGAGCACAGTTAGGAACTACGATTAGTTCACATACTGGACAAATTAATGCTCCGTTGGATAAAAATGTTGACTTTGCTAGATTTAGACCAGGATTTGATATTGCACTAGATACTGCTGGTTTTGGAACATGGGGAGGCACGTTATTCCAGAACTCTGTTGTTGGTATTAATGACGATTTAGGTAATCCATTAGGTTTATTATCTGGTAATCAGTATTATCTACCACTAAGAGAATCGCCAAATGCATCAATCAATACATCATTACTTGAATCATGGGCTGAGGGTGATGATTTTATTATCACATCTCCAGAAGGTGTTGGAACACACCCAGAAGTATTGAAGATTGCTATTGGTGGTCTAGTCAAAGTAAACTCTGCACCATATTATGTAATTGTTGAGAGATATCCATATGGAACTTTCTTGCCAATTAACGCAAATCACCCAGATGAAACTTTAATTAGAAAAGTTAATGTTTCTCTTGATGCTGCTTGGTTAACAGAACCAGCTGATGGTGAGGGTGCATCTGATATATTCAAACTTGCAGAATTTGGTGGTGGATTGGAAGTTGGTGATTACCTCTTCCTATCTAGAACTGTTGATGGAACTTCTGGTGAAGCAGTAAAAGTTACTGCTTCTACTGGTGCATTTACAAAAACATTCCGAGTTGAAGATGGTGCTGGAGATATAACATTTGTTGTTGATTCTGTTACTGGTCAAACTACTATTAGTAATAGTGTTGAAAATGCTGGTTTAGTTGGATTTGGACCATTCTTATTCACTGGAACTTGTGCATTACCTGCTGATGAAAGACAATTTACTTTGAGTAATGGAACTATTGACACATTCAATGTTGATATGTGTGATGGTGAAGTCCTTATTAATCAAGGAACTATTGATACAGATGTGCATGTATTCAATGCATCAACTACGTGGAATAATGTAGCGATTGATTTTAATGCGATTGAACTTGAAGTTACTGACACATTCTCTGGCGCAGATTCTAACTTGGTAAGAATTTCTGTAGATGGTATTGATCAATTTGTTATCAAGAAAAATGGTGATACCATTATCGATGGATCTCTAACTACTGAGAATTTTGTTACAAATCCAGGAGATGGAACTACATTTAATGATGATGTTTTAATTCTTGGTGATCTGGAAGTACGTGGAGAAACACTATTAAAAGATGCTCTTACTGTTGAAGGTTTGTTTACTGTTACAGGTAATTTGCAGTTTGGTGGATCTCTACTTCTAGGTGATGACTTTGAGATTAGAGATACTTTATCTGGAGATACTTATTTCTTTGTTGATGCTCAGACTGGAAGCACAGTCATTGGTGACTTAGCATCAGGAAGTGGATCACTAATTGTCAGGAATGATGTTGAGGTTGGAGATAACTTAACAGTTGCATCTAATGCAACAATAACTGGTGATCTACAAGTAGATGGTGGTGATATAATCTCTAATGCAGTAACATTCAATCTACTTACTACAACAGTTAATGATTTAAATATTGGTCTTGTTGCTGATGATATTGTAATTGGTTCTGATGTAGCTGGTTCTACAACTACGATTAGAACTGAAAATGTAACGCTAAACGGTAGTCTTAGAGTTGACGTTGATCTTGATGTTAATGGAACTAGTATTTTCCGTGGAGATACTGACATTCGTGGTAGTCTTGATCTAACCGATGACTTAAGAATTACTGATGGTGTTGGTGGTCTTACTTTCTTCTTAGTCGATGCACAAACTGGTAATACTACTGTTGGTAACGGAAATAGTGGTATCCTCAAGATTGAATCTGATTTGGATGTATCTGCTGGTGAAGCATCTATTGTAACTGATGGTGGTGTCTTAATTAGCAAGCAATTAGTTATTGGTGGTAACGTTAGTGTCAATAACGGTGTATTTACAATTGATGCTACTAATGGAGATACTAGTGCAACTGGTTCTCTCTCTATTGGCGGAGATTTCAAACTTAATAATAATTCCTTTATTGCAGAATATGCTTCTGGAAATGTTACTATTGGTGGTAATATTACAGTTGATGGTAATAAGTTTGTTGTAACAGCATCAAATGGTAATGTTTCGATGGCGGGAAGCCTTACTGTTCAGGGTAATGCACAAATTACTGGAGGAAATATAACAACAAACCAAACTAATTTTAACCTACTCAATACTAATGTTACTGTTCTTAACTTTGCTTCTACTGCTTCGGACATTAATATTGGTGCTAATGATGGCAATACAACAATTAGGCATGATTTAGATGTTGGTGGTGCTTTAGAGGTTCAGGATAGTTTAACTCTAAACAATAATTTTGTTATAAATTCTTTTAATACTCAATCAGGAACAACGGACACTAATTTCCGAGTCTTAGCTGCATCTGGTAATACAACAACACAAGGAACACTAAGAGTAAATAGTGCTGATGAATCTACTAGTAGAGGAACAGGTGCGTTAGTAGTTGGTGGTGGTGCTTCTGTAGACGGCAATTTAAATGTAGGTGGAACTGTTGATATTGCTGATGGAACAATAGTTTTAACTAATACTGGTAATATTACTGCTGATGGATCATTAACGATTCAGGGTGCCTTTGGTATAACAAATAACTTCACTGTAGATACAAATGGTAATATTGGTTCTAATGGAGGACTGACATTCAATGGTGATTTCACTAATGGTGGAACGTTTACAATTGAAAGATCATCTGGCAATACAGACATTAATGGCACTTTAGATATTGGGGGAAGCTTCAAGGTTAATAATACTGCATTTACTGTAAATGCTGGTAATGGTGATACCGTAGTTGGTGGAACTTTACAAGTTGATTCTAGAACTACTATTACAGAAAATAGTCTTGTATCTACTAATTCTTCCTTTGATATACTTCCCACTGGAGCATCTTCAGTTAATTTTGCACTTGTTGCTGGTAATTTAACAATCGGATCGCTGAGTGGAACAACTAACATTAGGAATAACGTTATTATTGGATCTTTTGATGGGACAAATCGTAAAGATTTAACGGTCAGTGATCAACTCATTATTGGTAATGATTTTGAAGTCAGAGATAGTGTTGGATCTACTGGCACTGTTTTCTTCACAGTTGATGCTGCAACTGGTAACACTGTTATTGGTAGAGTTGATCAAACTGTAACTCCATTTACTTATAGTGGTACTCTAGAAGTTCTTTCAGATTCTAATGCTACTTCTCTTGGTAGAGGAGCAATTATTACTGAAGGTGGTGCTTCTATTGCTAAAAACCTGTTTATTGGTGGAAATATCGAAGTTGATAATGGTACAGATACTCCATTTGAATTAAACGCTTTTACTGGTAATTTGACAATTACTGGAGAATTCACTTTTGATGGTGACTTTGATAATGGTGGAACGTTTACAATTGAAAGATCTACTGGAAATACAGTTATTGATGGTACTCTTGATGTTGCAAATGGTTTTGATGTTAATAGCGGTGCATTTACTGTTGCTGCTGACGGAAATACAGTAATTGACGCTACTCTATCAGTAGATGGTAATTTAAGTGTAGGTGGAACTGAATTTACTGTAGATTCTGGTAATGGTAATACTGTAATTGGTGGAACTTTAGATGTTGGTTCTAGTTTTGCAATTGCAACTAATAAGTTTACTGTTAACTCTACTAACGGAAATACAGTTATTGATGGAACACTATCAGTTTCTGGTGGTGATTTAACAGTTGATTCTAATGGTTCTTTAGTAACATCTGGTGGAATTACACTTGGTGGTAACCTAGGAGTAAATGGCAGTGCTATCACTACTACAAGAACTGGCACATTTAGTATAGTTAATACAGTAGCTACTGGATTAAATCTTGCTGGTGCCGCAACTACAATTGTTATTGGATCAACCACTGGTAATACTAATATTAGACACAGTTTGGACGTTGATTCCAATACTTTTATTGGTGGAAATTTAGATGTTGCAGGAAATATTGATTTAAATAATGGTGGCGTAAGTTACTTTACTGTTAATTCTTCAAGTGGTGACACAGTTATTGGTAATAATAATAGTGGAACACTTAGAATTGAGTCTAATCAAGATGTTTCTGGTGCTTCAGCATCTTTGGTTGTTGATGGTGGCGTGATTGTTGGTAAGAAATTACAAGTTGCTACCAATCTTGCAGTAAATGGTAGTTCTATTACTACTACAAGAACTGGAACATTCCAATTACTAACAAATTCTTCTATCACTACTGCAAATGTCTTTACTGGTGCATCCACAGTTAATCTTGGCAATACCACTAGTACTGTAAATGTTAGAGATAATTTTGATGTTACTGGCAATGCTGATATTGGTGGACTATTCTCTGTTGCTCAAGACGTTTCTGTGAATGGCACGATCTCTTGTGGTGGAAATCTAGGCGTTGGAAGTAACCTCTCTGTTACTGGATCAACAACAATTGAGCAAACCTTAACAGTTAATGGTGGTGATTTTGAATTAACTAATTCAGGAACTCCAATATTCAGAATAAAATCAGATAGTTCTATTGATGCATTTATTGGTGCAGATGGTAATATTATTCAGAACTTCTTTGCACCTAGTGGTGCTAGAAAGTGGACAACATTACCTGGAAGTTCTGAATCAAATCCAATTACTGCAAATGTTGGTTACTTTGTTCAAAGTGGCACTATTGCTTACCTACCATCCAATCCAACCACAGGAGATATGATTCATTTTATTGATGTTAATGGTAATTTAGATTATAATAGTTTCTTGGTTGTCAAAGGAGCTAGTGGTCAATCTGTTCAAGGATCTAGTAGTGGATCGTTAGCTACTGGAAGTGGTGGTGAGTTGGTTGTTAATACTCCAAATGCAGCATTCTCTATTGTATGGTCTGGATCTGGTTGGCACCTAACTAATGTATAATAAAGGAGATTAAAAATGCCTTCAGAAAGTTACAATAACGTAAGAGTAAACGAGGGTTGTGCAATAGGAACAATTATTGCATTTGCTGGTGGAGTTGCAAATATTCCAAAGGGATGGTTAGCTTGTGATGGTAGATTATATAATGGATCTGATGGTTCTGGTGGAACTCAGAGAGGATATGATCAGTTGTATGCAGTAATAGGAAATACATATGGCGGGGATTCCCCTAATTTTAAAGTTCCTAAATTGCAAGGAGCAACTGCAGATCTTCAACCTGGAACCACGATGCAGAATCAACCTGGAGATTCCGCTCCATCTGAATATACACAATACTTAGGTTTTGATAGCGGAGTTCCAAACACAAATGTTAATGAAGATTGGAGAGCTGTAAATACAGAATCTACATTTGATCTAAGAGTTGAAATTCTTCCAGTAGAAGAAACTAGATTATCTTGTATTGTTGAAGATATTACATTAAATGAACCATCTTTTTCTGGAACTATTTCTTTTGTTCCAAGATTATTGGGAGATCATCATTTTGGCACGCATACTCATGGTGGTACATATCCATCTGTAAAAAGAGATCCTTCACTTTTTGGATTACGAATAGATGGTGCACCAGAAGAAGGAGTAACTTATTCTCAGACTGAAGATTTGAAAAATTATCCATGTGAATCAAATGGTAACTATGGATATGGTCCAGATGTATCTGGGTGTTCATATGCTGTTGTTACTGGTAATACTGGTGGTAATAGTGCTGGAAGAATATCAAATATTAATATTAACAACAGCAATAATCAAGTTAATTATGGTAATGATGTTCACTGGGGGACTAATATAATAAGGCGTGGTAGTAGTTATGACAAAAATATTTTTGCACAGGGACATCTTGAAGGATCTGATGCAGGGGATTCTTGGAATTTGCCCTCTAATTTTCCTGATTCACCTGATTTTAATTTTCCAGCAAGAAATGTAATTGATACATTCAATTCAAATTGTAGAGATAGAATTATGACTAGAATTGGATTCACTGATTTAGCAGGAAATAATACTGGTATGTTTGGATATCCAGTATGTCTAAATAACAACAACGATACTTGGGATGGTTTTGCACATACTCATCCAACAGTTACGTATGATATTAATATAGGATCTATGAAAGCTCCTAGTACAATTTTTATTAATAATGTGACAGTTGGTGATGTTCAACCTGTGAATAGTGCTTTCACGGAAGTTGCAAATATTGTTTTTGATGCAACTGATGGTGTTTCGGCAAATCTAATGTATATAATCAGGGCATACTAAATGACAACAATTTATTCAGTAGAAAGAGGAAAATACGGATTATTTACTGGATGTGTAGTTCCATTTCCTAGGTTTTTAAGTGGAAACAGTCCTAATGGTGCAGATTGGAAAGACTTTGTTCCTTCAGGATTTTTGCGTTGTGATGGTTCAAAATATAGAGGAAGAGATTATCCAGTTCTTGCAAATATTCTTGGAATGGGATCTACTTCTAAATTTAAGAAATTTAATGTTGAACTGGAAGAACCAACAGAAGATTTGACATTTGGACAATTTCAAGTTCCAGATCTTGGAGCAAAATATATTAATGCATCCAATGTTTCTGGTGGATATAATAATTTGTATGCAACTACTACTACTGGAACTCAAGTACCTACATGTGGTGTTCCTGGAGAAATTATTTTAAATCAAGGAGAAAACATTGATGTCTTTTACACAGGAAATTTTCTACTTGGAAATTCACCAGTCTTTCTTCCGTCTGCAATGAATTTTGTTTCAACATTAATTCCAACAGCACCATCATCTTCAGTCCAATCTGCTGGATTTCTCCCACATGCACATTTTTCTGAAGCGACGGTTATGCGAGGAGGCGTAGCAAATACTGATAATATTATTACTACAGTTACTGGAACGCCCAGTAGTGGTCAAGTTGTTGAAGATGCACAAGGTTCCTTTTCACAAGCTCTATCAACATCTGCTGGATCAGAATCTGGAACATCTCATAATCATTTTTTTAAAGCTACAGCACTTGATAGAGACACAGAACTTGTTTTGTCACAAGCAGAACTAACTTCTGCTTTTCTAACTACGACAGTTACTCTTAACAATGAAAAAACGATTAAGTTTGATGATATACAACATAAATACATGTTAGTTGAATGGTTGATTAAATTCTAATGTCTGTTGCTTATAATAAAATTCGTACCAGAACAGGTGGTCCAGCGATTGGAACTATCATGCAAGTTGCTAGACCTGGAAATTGGAATTCTGGAACTGATGATTGGAATATTGATACCTTGTATCCAGGATGGGTTGAATGTGATGGTAGGAGTTTAAATGGAAGTAATGGAAAATGGTCTGAACTTTATAGGATAATCGGAAATACATATGGAGGATCGGGTACTACCTTCAAGCTAC